>QQTW01000291.1_pt1 | contig 30418 bp, 25 predicted proteins | sample 1904831 | NCBI WGS metagenome assembly QQTW01 (sample SAMN09435610, study PRJNA476489) | Subsurface metagenome, whole genome shotgun sequencing project.
ATGAAAAAGGAAGGGCAAGCAAAATAATTGCATTGCGAAAATATTTGGAGTAAAAATCTCCTTTAGTAATTTACTAATTCAATTTTGACAACTAAAATTTTTTAAATAAGCGCGAAAAAATACCTTGAAAAACCAAAATAATTAAATAAATTAAGTTAAATTACTTGTAAAAAATGCGCTTTAATACATTTTTTGTGCGTATTAATTGAAAGTAAATAATAGACTTATTGCCAAAGAGTAAGAGAAGATGAGAAAACTAAAATAAACCCCAATGGTTACGAGTAAGTTAGATACTTTAAAAGAGCGTAACTGAGATGATTACGTGGGTATGCCCAGAAAAATTTGAACAAACGATGTTAATTTTGAGATACACAAAGTCAGGGAAATAACTATAAAGACCGTTTAAATTAAGTTTAGCAGATCAAGGGTTGAGGACTTTGGAGTACCTACGAGAGTACAAAACTTACTTTCCCAGGAGATGCTTATCAACAAAAAATAGTCGCAAAGTTTTACAGAGTGCTGGCGATCGCAAACCCTCCCAAAAAGCACAGCAGGCATTGATTAAATAAAACAAAATATATTTACCCTGCCCAACGAACATCTTTTATTTTTGTTTGTACCTAGCTTTAGGGTTAGCTCTTTTAAGCTAACCAGCTTTGTTAGCAATCTGTCGCAAATTATTAAGCTTATTTTCCATCGCATCCCGTTCTTTTGGTGGCAATTTTAGTAGAGTTTTTGGTGCTTCGGATTTAACTAAATCGCTCAACAAAGCTGAACCGACCTTCCCTAGTTTCGACGTTTCAGCTAGCTTGAGGGCTTCTCCTAGCGCGTCGTACCATAAACCTGCTTCAGCGTAAATATTGACTTTCTCAACACTATTAACTGCTCTACTTAATTTACTTTGCATAGAGGCTGGCGCGCTTACAACTTCAATATTCGCCTCGCTTACCAAATCACTTGATGGATTATCTAAATCCCACTGGATTACAACCTGCCAGAGATATTCTTTTCCCTGTTGTAGTCCTGAGTCGTTCTGGGAAAACGGAGACAACTTCATAATCCCCGATACACTTTGTAAAGATAGCTTGCGAACTTCTTTAGGCTTACCACTTGGAACCCACTCGTAAAGCACAAATTTTACTGGCTTGGCGGCAAAGTCACGAGGAACAAACCAAGCAAAGGTAGGACGCTGAGAGATCGTCTGTCCAACATAATTACGGGGAGCAAGAACGGTTAGTGGTAGTTCTTCAGAAGAACGCCCTCTAGTTGTTCCTCCATCCGATCTGCGGTCAGTAGGAACGGGTTTTTGTTCGCCAGGTACATAAGTCGCTAGAACTGCTAGATTTACAATCAGCGCTAAACTTAGGGTACAACTGACTGCAAATTTGATGTTGAGGCTTTTGTTTAGTAACCACTGGATTGAAATCATAATTTTGCTTAAACAAATGTGGGTTTAATTAAAAGATTCAAACAAGGGTGATGTTGCACAAAATAGTTAGCTGAGTAATGCCTCTAGAAAAAACACTTTTACCTGCATCGGAGGAATTCTAAATTTGTTTAAGTGGCGGGTCTACCAGTCGATAATTATCTTGAGGGTGTAGTAGGCTGGTACTTCAGCTACCCGCTTTTTTATCAACAAGTAATAGAGGTGATAAAGGAGCGGGAATTAAGGGTTAATCGCAGTGCAGTATTTCGTTGGGTAAGAGAAGTACGGAGCGAAATAAATCGGCTTTTTAAACCATCTCTGCACCCGGTAATAGTTCGAGCGTGGTAAGTAGATGACTATTAGGGAAAAAAGATTAATGCAGACTGCAAAGGTGCTGCAAATATTTTCAGAAAAATAAGCATACAGCTAGGTTCAGAGTTGGCTAAGTTGCCTAGAGAGGTTTTGCTCTTTTTGAAGCAATACGATGGGTGCAAAAATTTGATGCAGCGTTATCAAGCGTAATTGCAAGCTGCTTGATAACGTCTGCAAAGACAATCCTGCTTTTTTAACGGGGGAATCGAGGTTTGGCAACGTAGAAATGATAGGTTGCAGAGTAACCTACTTTCGCAATTTTTCCTGTATTGCCTTGATTGCAACCGATGGTTGGGGCGATTCCGGCGATCGTATCAACTCTTTGGATACTGGTAACTTTATTGAAGATACCCCGACCTTGGTTTTGTTTAGCTTTAAGCAACAACCACGGAATAGCTGTAGAATTTGGGGATTTGCTTTTAGCTGTTACTTCGCCAATAACTTTACTACCATCGATTGATTCCCAAGTTGGCCCATGATAATGTTTGCCTGCTTTCTTTTCGGCTCTACTAAATAGTTCAGCTTCCGGAGCTTTAAACTTCCATTCAAACTTAGTTGTGTTTCCTTTTTTGCTCAGACACTCATAAATTTGAGTGCCTTGGGCCGCTAGGGAAAAGGCTAATTTCTCATTTTTGGATGGTATAAGGTTTGCTGGCACAGTAGATTTGCTGCTATCTTTAGCAACAGCAATAGTACCTAAAACACTGACTAAGTTCACACCGATCGCTAATACGCGTGCAATGGTATTCATAGTTGTACTGTATGTTGATTATCCCAAAAATTAAATGTTACGGCTCCCAGCAATTCCAAATACAAAATAATTTGCCGTTACTTGACATCGACAAGCGTTGGTTTGTCCTCGACTGATTAAGACTACGATCGAGAGGCTATACTTTCGCGGAGAAAGTCTATTTCGAGTTTGAATTTGGAATTGCTACGTTGCTAGGGTTTTAGTTGATAGATTTGAAGGATGAGACTTGATTATTTAACTTGCCAAGGAAGCCGCGACCCTCGTTAGGACCAATGTCGATAAATTCACCTTTGAAGTTTTTATGTTTGTAAAACCGCCATGTTTGACCGTTATTTACAGCAATAGCTGAAGCTTTGTTGTTAAATCCAACCTGGCTGAGGTCTGCAACCCCTTTATTACTTTCAAAGGAAGTTCCCTGATTAATTCCTTCACTCCATAAAGTCACATCTTTAACGACTCCAGGCGAGTCAGGTGTTAACGAATTTTGTGGTCGAGCAGATACACTTGTCATACCTAAGATGGCTCCACTAACTGAAGTAACGGCTAATAGTGCAAGTACAGACTGTTTGTTGAATTGAGACATAGTTTTTGCGGTCTAAAATTTTGGTTTTCTGTGTGAATGCTTGACAATTGTTGTATTTGTCAAATATCTAGTTGTTTGAACTCGATATATTCATTAAATTCCACTGTTAACCTTCGAGCCTGAGAATTACTGACTTATTTCTGACTTGCGTGTATTTTGTACTAATTAACATCACATTTTGATGATTGTCCTTAAATGGTGGTTCTCCAATGACCGTTCTATTTGCCATTAACTGCGGCGGCGACAGGACACTTAACTCTGGCATTATTATTGTTCCAAATTGGGCCGACTTTAACCTCCCTTGCCGAAGCTTGAGTAGCAGAACTGCCGATCGCGATCCTACTGAGAACTAGCAAAATTTTTTTGGTTGTGGATGGTTGAGAAAAATTAATAGACATAATCTTTTGATTGAATGCTTGACAGTCGTTAGATCGAGCGAATTGTTGCTTGAACCCGATACATTGATTGAATTCAATTCTTAACTGAGTTCAAGCCTGAGAATTACTGACTTGCACATGTCTTATAAATACTTTCTATAAAAACTCTTGCATGAATACCAAAATCAGCTTTCAAAACGTGGGGAGATTGGACAAAAATTGATTCCGGCGCAGAGGTTTATTGTAAATTTATCGTTTAGGGTTGAAGTATCGATTAATGAAGAAGCTACATGCCCAGATCGCTTAAAGTTCGACAGGATTGCACTGCACTGATGACGTCAAACTGGCACTCAGACGTAACGGCTTTCCCAGCCAACGCTCTTTAGCTGAGGATGTCGGGTTTGCTCTAGCTACAGTCAGCAACTTTCTGACGGGTAAACCTGTTGATTTCAACACGTTTGAAGAACTTTGCCGGACATTGGGACTAGATTGGAAAGAAATTTCTAGTCTGGACTTGGAGGTTTCATCCCAGAGCATAGATAAACATTCCGTACTGTTTGATTCGTTTGTTAGTGACAGAGTAGCTATCGATTTTGACTCCAATACCTTGCCGACCTATCCCAATAGTGCAGTTCCACTCGGCTCGCCTTTGTATTTAGAAAGAGTCCCCTTTGAAGCACAAATTGAGCAATAAATTAACAAACCAGGCGCCTTAGTACGGATTAAAGCTCCTAGAGAAATGGGTAAGACATCCCTGCTACTAAGGATTCTCGACTCAGCTAAACGCACGGGTTCCCAAACTGTAACCCTGAATATTGAGCAAGTTGAGGTCGCAATTTTGAGCGATCTAAATCAATTTTTGCGCTGGATCTGTGCAAATGCGGCTCGTCAACTTCAATTACAACCAAGGCTAGACGATTTTTGGGATGAAGATTTAGGTAGCAAAATTAGCTGCACTTCTTATTTCCAAGACTATTTACTTAAGGAAATTACGAGTCCGCTTGTTTTGGCTTTAGATGAAGTTAATCAGATTTTTGAGCATCCGCAAGTCGCAAGAGATTTTTTACCCCTGCTACGCTCTTGGCACGAAGAAGCAAAAACCCTCCCACTTTGGCAAAAGCTCCGACTGATTGTGGTACATTCCACAGAAGTATACGTTCCGCTTCAGCTTAATCAGTCCCCGTTTAATGTGGGATTACCAATACAGTTAAATTCGTTCTCTCAGATAGAAGTGCAACAGTTAGCTCAATGTTACAGACTCGACTGGGAAAATAAGTCAAAAGCTGGGCAGCTAATGGATATGGTGGGGGGACATCCCGCACTAATAAATATAGCTCTCTATCACCTAAATCGTGGGGATTTAACTCTAGCACAACTGCTGGCAACTGCCCCCACAGCCACCGGAATTTACAATCATTACTTACAACGTCATTGGGTAACACTAGAAGAACAGCCTGAGTTAGCTAGTGCGCTTAACTCCGTCTTGAGTACCACTGAACCTATCACCTTAGCCCCGATTTTGGCTTATAAGTTAAGCAGTCTGGGATTAATCGAGCGATTAAGAGATAAGGCAATTCCAGGCTGTAAATTTTACCAACAGGCTTTTAAAATCTGATTTATAGAGGGCAAGATGCTGAAAAATCGCAAGTTAGGCGATCGCTTTACAATATTGCTGTTAATTGTATTCTCGAGCGGTACAGGTATTAGTGGAGTTGCCCTAGCTCATGTTTTGCAAACTAGAACCGAACAAAATATTGTCGTGCGAGCAGAAATATTAACGCAATCGATGAACGCTGTTAGGGACTATACCAGCCGAAATATCGAACCACTACTTCAAGAACAAGCAAATACAAGTCCTGAGTTTATTCGCGAAACTATCCCGCCCTTTGCCGCAAAAGCAGTATTCGATATCTTTCGCGATCGCCCCGAATATCGCAATTTCTTTTATAAAGAAGCAACTTTAAACCCGACAAATCCGCAAGATCGAGCGGATGAGTTTGAAGACCGCATCGTCCGCCAGTTTCGCGCTCAAACTAATCTAAAAGAGCTTTCTGGCTATCGGTCGATTGCTGGAAAAAAATTATTTTATATCGCCCGACCCTTAGCTGTAGATAACAAAAGCTGTTTGTGTCATAACACTTCCGCCACCGCACCGAGTAGTCTAGTAGCAACCTACGGTACTGAAGGAGGCTATGGTTGGAAAATGAATGAAATTGTCTCGGCTCAAACAATCTATGTTTCCGCCGGAGAGTTGATGACTCAAACGCAAAGATGGTTTGGATTAATCATGGGAATTTTCGTCGCAATTTTTGCTGTAGCTACATCTTTAATTAATATTTTTATTGCAACGCACAGTGATTCGTCCCATTACACAACTTACTGAGATTGCTAAAAAGTTTTTTGGCACTGAAGCTGTGACGCTAACACCATCAGCGACCTTTAATACTCCAACTTTGCTTAAAGTTGCTCGACGGATTGATGAGCCAGGACAATTAGCTAGAGCATTTCAACATATGGCTTGCGAGGTGACCCTCCGCGAGCAAAATCTAAACGATGCCGTTGAGCAACGCACTCAAGAACTCTCTCAAACTCTAGGAATTCTTAAAGCTACCCAAGCGGAGCTAATCATTGAAAATGAGCTACTGCGAAGCACCGAACAAACTTCTGCCTTTGATTATCAAGTCGGTGGCAGTTTGCCAATGGATGCACCCACTTATGTAGTCCGTTCAGCCGATCGCTATCTTTATAAAGCCCTGAACCGTGGCGAATTTTGCTATGTGCTTAATCCCCGACAAATGGGTAAATCTAGTCTGATGGTACAGATGATCGACCGCCTCCAACACGAGGGAGTTTTTTGTGCGCCGCTCGATATGACCCGAATTGGTAGTGAAAACGTTACCCCTGACCAATGGTACAAGGGAATTGCCTTTGAGTTAATGCGACGTTTCGATCTTCGCAGTCAGGTTAACCTCAAAACCTGGTGGCAAGAACGAGATTATCTGTCTCCAGTACAGCGCTTGAGTGAATTTATCGAATCGATTGTACTTGCTATTGGCACTCCTTCGACACCAATAGTAATTTTCATTGATGAAATTGATAGTATCTTGGGCTTGAATTTCCCAGTCAATGACTTTTTTGCTTTAATTCGCTCCTGTTATAATCAGCGAACTATCGATCTACAATATCGGCGATTAAGTTTTGCTTTATTTGGCGTAGCTACCCCTTCAGACTTAATCACTAATATCCAAATTACCCCCTTTAATATCGGTTGCTCTATTCGCCTGGAGGGTTTTAAAGAACATGAAGCTCAACCTTTACTGCAAGGATTGCCCCAGACAGTCAGCAACCCACAAACTTTACTTAAAGAAGTCCTAGCTTGGACTAGCGGGCAGCCTTTCCTTACTCAAAAGCTTTGCAATCTGATCCGTAATGATGCCACAACCGTTCCCTCTAATGGTGAATCTGAGTGGATCGCCCGCTTGGTACAGACGCAAATTATTGATAATTGGGAATTTCAGGATGAGCCAGAACATTTGAAAACCATCCGCGATCGCCTCCTCAAAAGTAAACGGTCTATTTGTTTGCTTAAACTCTACCAACAAGTCTTGAAGCGACAAGACGCGAGCATTGTTAATAGTCCAGAAGAACGAGAACTGATTTTGTCAGGGCTAGTAGTTGAGCAACAGGGATTTCTGCGAGTTCAAAATTTAATTTATGCGTCGATTTTCGATTGTCATTGGCTCGAGCAGTATCTCTAGAAAAATATCGCACTGGTCAAAATAGTTAAGCTGTTAAGCCCAAAATTGCATGCAGGGCGATCGCGTAAAAATTATTGAGTTAAAAGCTTGACAAAATAGGTCTTGACACCAAGCTGCCTTTTTGGGTTGTGTTGCAAAAAAATGGTTGGCTAAAATAATTCTCAGTCAAATCGTCAATATAAATATAAAATTAGTTGATTTTGATTGAGCCACCCAATTCAATTAGAAAATATATTGCAGACTTGTGCAATTGGCTCAACGGATTTACGCCATTAAGTTGGTACATAAGATTAAAGCGTTTCCCTATTCAATTTTCTAATATATAAATCAAGCTGATGAGCGTTGAACTACAACTTTTACAGCATTTTTTATTTTGTTTGGAGGAAGTGAAGAAAACTTTTTAGCTTAAGTAAAACTTATTAGAGGTATTTTCATTGTTATTACGCGAACGGTTTTGGTTTTAGACAATTTTTTCACTTCAAATATTTTTTGCAACAGTACCAAAAGTACAATATATAACTTGGAGGCAAGTATGGTTAGTCACATAGATAATCCAAGCATAAGTCTCAAACTTTTAAAAAGTTCAATTCCTCAGTCTCACACCTGGAAACTCAATCATTTTTTGCAGCTACAAATCGATCAACTGGCGGCGCAATCGCAGATTCAATGGGCAAAAGTAGTTTATCAAGATCCACAAAAAGCCAATTGTCAAAAAGTTATTGAAGCATCCCAAAAACCAAGACTTTTTGCCCAGAAGACCTTAGATTACTTACAAAATGAATGTTGGTTGCCTAAAACTTCATCGGCTTTAGCGCTCAAGCCGATTGATTCAGAGGTAATAGAAAAAGGCTTTTATTACTGTCATTTTAGTAAACCAAATCAGCCTAATCAATATATATTATTATTTGCCCAGGAACCGTTGTCTTATACTCATCGGCAGTTTATTAAACGAACGGCCGCAAGTATAGCTGAATATTTAGACGTACATCAGCAAAACTGGCAACATCGCCAAAAAATTCAAATTTTAGAAGACATTGTTCAACGAGTGGGGCATCAGTTACGTCATCCTTTAAGTTTAATTAGTCTGTATGCTCATAACCTTAGTCGTCTTCTGCCTATAAATAAGGAGCAAGAACAAGCGATAGTTATTGGCAAGACTGCTTGCTCCTTAAGTCAAACGCTCACTGAGATCGTGCAGTGTGCCAGTAGTAAAAAGTTGCAGATTGTACCGCAAGATATTCGCAGTCTTGTCTATAAGACGCTGGAGGAATTTCAAGGTTGGATTGTAGAGAAAGATATTCAGGTTTGTTGCAGCGATCGCACGCTTACTTGGAACCTCGATCCACTTCAAATTAAACAGGCGATCGCTAATTTATTAAGTAACGCTATTCATTTTAGCCCCCAAGGAGCAAAGATTTTTATTGATTGGCAAGAGCAGCATGGTGATGTTTTGCTGACCTTGAGAGATGAAGGGCCTGGCTTGTCGCCGGAGGATTTACAGGGCTTGTTTAAGCCTTTCTATACCCGCCGTTCGGAAGGAACAGGTTTAGGACTGACCATTGCTCAAAAAGTCGTACTCGATCACGGCGGAAAACTCTGGGCAAAAAATGCACCCAAAAAAGGTGCAGAATTTTCAATCGGCTTACCTAGATTGATTTCATCTATTAACTTATCAGAGGACAATGCAGCATGTTAACCCTAGAACAATCTAAAACCCTGTCAACGCTTTTAGTCGATGACGATTCTCAGTTTCGCTCTGGAATCCGAACCTTTTTAAGTTACTCCCAGATTCAGGATCGAGCCATTAATATAGTTGGGGAAGCAGATCGTCCGGGTTTAGCTTTAACTCTTGCCAAGCAACATAGCCCCGACCTAATTTTAATTGATATGGAATTAATTGGTGGAGATGGTCTTGCTTTGCTACAGCAACTTCAAAACAGTAATGTATCGAGCAAAACCCTTGTTCTATCAGGTCATCAAGAAGACTACTGGATATATCAGGCTATGCAGTCAGGGGCGGATGGCTATGTTTTTAAGAGTCAAGTTTCCCAGCAATTGCTAGATGCGATCGCCTCTATTATGCAAAACCAAATCTATCTACCGCCCGAAGTTGCTACTGGCTTCTTTAGAAAATTCCAAAAAAGCCAAGCTTCGTTACCTGCTCAAATCGGTCAGCCTTGCAATCTGTCCCAGCGAGAAAATGATGTTCTGTATTGGCTCGTTCAAGGAGCCTCAAACGATGAAGTTGCTAAACAACTTTATATTTCAGTAGCCACTGTTAAGGCTCATCTTACTAATATTTTTCTGAAGCTACAGGTAACGAGCCGCACGCAAGCTATTGTGGCAGCCATCAAAATGAACATAGTTCAGTCTTAACTAAGTTCCGTCGTTTTGGTGCAACCATAACTATTAAGAGAGATTCTATGCCTATTATTGATTCTAAGGCGCTGGCTAAGTTCTACCGATGTATTGAAAATGCGCCTCTGGGCTGTCCTAAGCCGATAGAAACTGTTGAAAATATACCGGGTGCTAAATTTTGTTTAGAATGTGGCTTTCCCACTATATTGTCAGTTCAAACTGAACTCCAGGGCAGCTTAGGCATATATCGCATTTTGGAAATGGTTAGGTTTCAGGGAATGGGACGGCTTTACCGAGGAACGCAGGTCGGCAACAATCAACCTGTTACGGTAAAAGAGTATTTATTACCTAAGACTTGCTTTAATGATGTGGAAGCCCACCAGCGCAGAAGCGCGTTAAGCCAAATTGCTCTTGGTTCTTTGACCACCCCAAAGGGTCGGGAATTTCGATTAGTCAGTCCTTTAGAGATAATTGCCGATCCATCTAGCGATCGCGTCTATTTTATTTTTTCCGGCGAAATTGCCACGCTTCCTACTCTGAAACAGGCTTTAAAAGAAGGCGGAGCTTTTTCTAATTCGCGAGTGCGACAAGTCTTAAATCAAACGCTACAATCATTACATTTCCTCCACAGTCAACCCTCAAGTTTTTCCTCTGGTGCGAGCGGTACTGCTCACGGCAATTTGGGGCTTAACAGTCTAGTCATCAACGATAGCGGCTACGTCTATGTCTGCGATCTGGCTTCTTGGGAGCAGCTTTTTGTTCCTATCCCGCTCCAAGGGTCGTTGCCTGAACAAGACTTAGTTGACCTTGGCGGGGTTGCTTTTGCTCTATGGACGGCTCAAAATCACTCTGATGATACTCCCTTGAATCCTCGCGAGGGGCAACATTGGCCCCAAGACGATCCGCCCCTAAGAGATTTTCTGCATCGTTTATTAGGGTTGGAGGCCCCGTTTAACTCTGCGGCAGAGGCACGTCAAGCTTTGATTAAACTGCCTCAAGCTGAAAGTTCCGTCGCTATGCAGGGAAATCTTAGCCCAGAACCTCCAGCAAAACCAAAATCTCGCAAGTATTGGCTTTTAAGCTTACTTGCTTTGCCGCTATTGGGAGGGTTATTGTGGTGGCTATTACCTCGATCGATTTCCACTTCTCACGCAGAGACGATTAACTTTAAGCAGCTTTTGCCATCGTTTGCAGATGTTAATGGAATTAATCCAGGACAATATTCCTATACAGGAGAAGCGCTGGGAACTTGGACGACAGTTTTGGACAAAAAACCTGTAAGCGATCGCAAAGTTAGAGCGTTGCTAACCCAACCCAAGGCAGATATAAAAGCTATTTTTAACTACCGAACTCATGCGCCTCAAAGACCTTTGCTTGATGAAGTTCGCTTTGAGAACGCCAAGGCAAATTTTGCGATCGCAAGTTTATCAACCCCACTGCCCGAAGGGTTAATCAAAGAAACGATCGCCTACGATGGTCTTTTAGTTTATGTACCTGCCTATAAAAGTCAAAATCTACCGAGTGCGTTGCAAGGCAAAATTAGTCTTGCCCAATTGCAGCAAATTTTTACAGGGCAACTTACCAACTGGAAACAGCTAGGGGCAGATTTTCCTGACTTACCTATCAAACCCTATCGACCGAAAGAACCTGAAGCCTTACGCCTGTTTCAGCAAAAAGTTTTAGGCAACGATCCAAGCCTAATTGCCCAATTTAGTAGTATCGAGCAGCGTTCAACCTTTGATACCTTGCGCTCCATCGCCGTTGGAGAAAAGCAAGGGCAAAAAACTGAAGCTGGCTCAATCAGTTTTGGACTACTGACCCAAACCTGGGATCAATGCAAAATTTACCCTCTAGCTATTGCCCAAAAAAATTTAGCCCCAGTACAACCCCTACTGAGAGAAACCACCAACGGGACAATGCAGCCTATTTCTCCCTCAGACAATCTCTGTTTAGAAAAAAAGCCTTTGCCCAATATATCAGCTTTTCATACAGCAACCTATCTACTCAGCGTGCCGTTAGTTGTTGCGTACCCTAGAGACAATAATTTGCCTGGGCATATATCAGGGCCGCTATTTGCTAATTTCCTCAAGACTCAAGACGGGCAGTATCTCCTTCAACAAACGGGTCTTGTGCCACTACAAACAGCACCCAAAGACTACACGCTATCGTTATCTGTTTTAAATCGTTAAGGAGCGTAATTATTATGACAAGCCAAACTCACCGTTGTCCAGAGCCAAGTTGCTCTTTCTTTAATCAAGTATTACCGCACAATGCTAAAATCTGTCCAATGTGCGGTACTTCCCTAGCACAGGCAGTACAACCCCCTGCTAAGGTAGCCTCAGCAGCACACTATACTCAAATTTCCGCTCCTTCCTCCCAGGTTTCATCAACAACAGATAATCAAAAACGTCCTCAGTTGAAGTTGCGTCATCCCAGCGAACAAAGTTTTTTGTTACTTAGAGAGTCTGGTACAATCGGTCGTCAAAGTTTATCTAACGGTATGCGACCTGAAATCGATTTAACAGGTCTACCCCATGCTGGTGTCATCTCTCGCACCCATGCTCATCTTTACTGGGATCTCGAGCGGCAAGTTTACATGATTATTGATGATAGCCGCAACGGTAGCTACCTTAATGATAAATTATTACCTCGTGGAGCGCCCCATTCATTGAGTCACGGAGATAGATTACAGCTAGGTCAGGATCGATTGATTTGCTTGCAAGTTGAATTGAGCCATGCTGGAAATCGCCATTCGTGATAGCTAATTTTAATCTGAGTTAATAAAGCTAATTTTGGCGACTTCATTCTAAAAAAGTAGGCACAAAACAATACAATAGACCTCTTGCTTGAATCTAAGCTCGCCCCCTAAATTCCTCAACTCTGGGGGACTTCAAATCCGATTCTCCCCAAGTTTGGGGGGCTAGGGGGGCAAAAGATTATTCACTTCTTGAGGTCTAATAAAGTGGTTATACGCAAACAAAATTACATCAATAAACAACACCCTGGCTTGCTTTTTTGCTTTTTAGAATCTTGCTTAAGTTTAGACTTCATCGCCGCCTCCGCCGCCTCTTTGCCCTGTTTCGCTTCATCTAAGTCGGTGGCATATTTTTTGGCTAGATTTACAGCCATAAAGTCGGCATCATACACCTTGTAATCTCCGAAAATGCGGTACTCAATCTCATCTTCTTTTCCTTCATTAGTTTTGTTAATCCATTGGCTTTGATTAACCACTTGTCCAAGAAAAAGGAGATCGATATTACCTATTGGAGATTCGACCCAGTAATGGTTTGCAAAAACCCAATGTTTTCCATTATCCACATTTCCCGTTGCTTGATTTGTATCCAACACTTTCCCTCCATGAGGAACGAAGAAATCTCCCTTTTTATAACCTAGCTTCACGTTATCGATGCCCAAATATTCCTTAGCAACTTTAATGTATGCTTTGGCAAGAGTGCTGCAATCCCCCTCTTTCTTTGTGCCTTTTAAGAAAGTATCTGGATTTGTTGGAGCCATAGTGTATACAAATCCAGAGTTTATAAATTCTTTTGTCAAAGTTTCTAGACTTTTTTTGTCGTTTTCGCCTATTTTAATATTTTTCACCATCTTGGCAGCTAACGGATAATCCTTAAGAAACTGCTTTCTTTGCTCCTTTTTATCAAGCTCATTTTGAATTGGGTTTGATTGTTTCTGGGTAGGGGCATTAAGAGGGATATCCCTAATAGAAATATCCTGGCGCGATCTTAAAGGACTTGCTTCTCTAGAGCGTGAGGAACTAGCACCACGAGAGGGAGTTGTAGAGAGTTTAGTTGGAGATTTTGATCTTTCTTGATACTCGTTCATATTGCACTTAGCTAGATTAATTAGTTGTTAATATTGTGTATTGCGACTTATCTTTTCTTTTTAATTAATGTTGGATTTAAACTAAAAAGTTCTTGGGCGGACACTCTCACATTTTCAAGTAAAGTATTGTGGCTCTAGTCAATACTGAAAAAAATGAATGGATTAACTATAGCAATGAATATTTTCAGTTTGCAAGAATTTAATATTTATTGACTTAAACCAATTTTGGTTAATTGAATTAGAGAGGACTAAACATAAACTTTTAATAATTGTATTTCTTAGTGTTTATCTGTACTAATTTATTAAATTTTATCACTAATGTCTATTAGACAAAAGTATAAATATTTGGTTAGTAAACTAGATATTTTTAAAGCAGTATGACGGTTATTGGCTGGATGTTCCCTAACATAACGGTTATAAACTCTAATAGTGAAAGGCAATGCAAATCAGTTTCGCATCCGTTAATTTAGCTAAACTTTAAAAATTGCTAATGTTTTTAAAATAGCAATAATCACAACGATAGTATAAATACAATTTCTCTATAAATAAGTTACTTACGACTTTAATAGGGATTTCTTTAAAAGAAGCTTGAAAAATATCAAGTATTTTATATTTGCCTTCCAAATTTACCAACAACAAAGGATTTTAGTACAATTTTTTCTCCAGTATTGAGGGCAATTATAGAACATTCAACAACTTTAAGATAACCTTTTAATATTTATTTTTTTATTAGAGGAGAGCGTGATTTTTGGGTAGCTTCTACTCGTCTAGACCTTTAGCTAATAGAGACTTTTCAATTGCAAGATATCGTAAAGTTTAGACGAGAAATTTAGGGACAAGTGAGCATGGCAAACCTAATAGACGAGCAGCCACAGAATTACCTAGGGATGGGCTTATCTTTCCCATTGCAGACCAATGTGCAGGGGGGACTTAAACTAAGTGCTGAAGCTCAGAAGGTTAAAGAATCAATCTGGTTGATTTTGCGTACTGATTTAGGCGAACGAGTCTACCGCCCTGATTTTGGCTGTCGCTTATCAGAACTAGCTTTTGCCCCTTTAAATAAAGATACTTTACTAAGAGTTCGGCTTTACATACTAGAAGCATTACAAAAATGGGAGCCGCGAATTGACATTGATGAAGTGCGCGCCGATCCCGATGCGATTTCTGGGCGCGTCAATATTATCATTAACTATCGCCTCAAGTCTCGCCCTGACCCCTACAGCCTTGTCTACCCGTTCTATTTAGTTTCAGAAGTGGAGTAATCGTGTTTGACTTTTTACCTCAGCTTCCTAGTTCTCGCCTCGACGATCGCAACTTTGACGACTTAATCGAAGAATGCCTGTTGCGGATTCCCCGCTATTGTCCAGAGTGGACAGATCGCAATGTCAGCGATCCTGGTATTACCCTAGTCGAGCTATTTGCTTGGCTTACCGACCAAATGCTGTTGCGATTCAATCAAGTTCCCCGTAAAAACTATATAGCCTTTCTAGAATTATTGGGAATCCGTCTACAGCCACCAGCCCCAGCACAAGTTAGGCTAACTTTTTACCTCAGCACTTATTTACTGGAAAACTACACCATCCCACGCGGGACAGAAGTTGCTACAGAGCGCACTGAAACTCAAGAAGCCATTGTTTTTACTACCGATCGAGACTTAGCTTTCGCTCAACCGAGCTTAAAACATATTTTATCCGCCTCAGAGGCGGGTAATACTCCTCAATTGCTTTACGATTGTACCGGGCAATGGCATCGGCAACAGGACAGTCTTGCCGTAACTCATGAATTCAAACTATTTTCACAAAAGCCCCAGTCTGGTAATAGCTTTTATCTTGTAGTTGAGCCAGATACCCCCCTAGACGGAAATGTATTATCCATCGCCTTCACTGGGGCGCAAGGTACGCCTACAGGCATCGATCCGAAACATCCTCCCCGCCGTTGGGAAGCTTGGGATGGCAACTCATGGATAAAGGTACTTTTACAAGAAGCAGACGACACCACTAATGGCTTTAGCTTTAACGAAAATACGGGAGATAGCGATCGCTCTAAGCAGCATGGTAATGTAATTCTCCATTTACCCGAACGCTGGCCGACAACGAGTTTTGAGGCTTACCGAGGTCGTTGGATTCGTTGCACTCTCACCGAAGTTAACGATCGCCAGCCGGGATATGCAAATTCTCCTCGGATTAAAACAATTGCGATGCGTGCCATTGGTGGCTCGGTACAGGCTACTCAGTGCGTTCTAGTCCAGGAGGAAATCTTAGGTACTAGCGACGGGAAGCCGGGGCAAAGCTTTGAAGTGCAAACTGCGCCCATTTTAGAGCGCCAGGGCGGGGAGCAACTACTCGTTTTGCCTGTGGGGAAGCCCCCCGAAATCTGGCAGGAGGTGGAAGACTTTGCCCAATCGGAAGCTCACGATCGGCATTACGTCGTTGATGCCTTGGCTGGCACTATTCAGTTTGGGCCATTAATTCGCGAACCTCAAACACTCAAAAGGCAAACGCAAACCCGTTCTTACCTACAGCAAGTGCTACCCCAAGAGCGATCGCCTGGTGCTGACCTTAAAGCCCAAACCATCGAGCAACAGTACGGTGCAATTCCGCCCCGTGGTGCGGAAATTATGTTTACCTATCGTACTGGGGGCGGCAAACAGGGAAACGTGCAGGCGAACACGCTAAATTTTATGAAGACGGCAATTCCTTACTTAGACCGCGTAACTAATTATCAACCTGCCGTCAACGGTGCTGATGCAGAGTCGCTGGAGCGAGCGGTTTTGAGAGCGCCTCAACTACTGCGATCGCACGATAGAGCCGTCACTGCTGCCGATTTTGAGGCTTTAACGCTCAAAGGTAGCGGCGGTGCGATTTCCCGCGCCTTATGCTTACCGATGTCTGCCAACCAAACAGCCGGGAGCGTCAGCGTGTGCGTCGTGCCTCAAGCTAATACCGATTTAATTGACTTAGGACAGGGGATTGCTCCAGATAAATTCACTTTAAATTCGGCTTTGCGCGATCGCGTCATGCACTATCTAGATGAGAGACGTTTACTTGGCGTTCCGTTGCAGCTACAGCAGCCCGACTACGTTGGCGTATCGGTTCAAGCCGAAGTCACCCTAGAGCCTACCTATAACAACCCCAGCGCTCAGGCTGAGATTATTCATAAACTCAAAGTTGCGCTCTATCGCTACCTCAATCCTTTAACTGGCGGTTCAGATAGGACGGGTTGGCCCTTTGGTCGCCCCCTTTATCAATCAGATATAATAGCTCTCCTGCAACAAGTAGCAGGCATTCAATATTTAGGCACTATTTTACTATTTCCTATTCAAAAAAATGGAGAATCTTGGCAACGGCAAACAACGCCTGTCAACTACATAGATCCTGGCTCCTTTGGTTTAATTTGCTCTTGGGCAGATCCGCAAGCACGCACGGGACACAGTGTGAATGTTCTAATAGACCGCTCGGCGATCGGGACTTAAGGTATGGGGTCAGCACTTACCTCTAAATCAGTTAGTCTTCAGATTTCTCCTATGCAGATTTCTGCAACTACTTCCAAAGGAGGTAGTCGGTTACTTGGGGCTGAGGCTACGGAAGCGCAACGGCAATCGGAAATTGTGGTACATCCAGGAGAACTTTGTCAAGTTGCGCTTGAAATTAAAAACTGGGAGTCTCAACCTCAGCAACTTACTTTAAAGCTAGATGGGACGTTTCCGTTGGAGTGGTGTCAGGTGCAAACGGACGCTTCTTCCTCCCACGCACCTCAATTTGGGGCAGCCCCACCAAACTTAGAGGTACGGTCGCCAGGAGCGGAAATCGACCTTGTAACGCTAGAAGTGGCTGCGAAAAAAAGCGCGCATACTGACTTATGGTTTTTGATTCCCAAACATTTTTTTGAAGGGGAAGAAACCCTTGAAGGGACTAAGGAAAAGCAACTCAACTTCCAAGGTTGTCTGTCAGTTTACGATCGCCAAAGCCTAGATTTGGAGGCAAATCACCATCCAATTTATGAATCGAACTTTGAGCTAAATGTTCGACCGCGAAGCATTTATACTACTTTTTTGCCCGTAGTCTATCAAGAAGTTGACTACATTCATCGCTTCATTACAATTTTTGAGCAAGCGTTCGAGCCAGTAGTAAATAGCTTCAGTTCAATGTGGGCGCACCTAGACCCGTTAACTGCACCTCAAGCGCTCCTGCCGTTTCTAGCTCACTGGGTAGACTGGCCCATTGATGCCCAGCTAGATTTGACCCATCAAAGGCGGCTGATTCGACGAGCCGTAGAAATTTATCGCTGTCGTGGAACCCGTAAAGGACTCCGGTTTTATCTGCATTTGTATACGGGTTTACCGCTTGACGAACAAATTGACCGAGAAGAAGATAAATCGATTAGCATCACCGAACCTTTTGGTCAAGGATGCGTCCTTGGATTGGCTTATGTGGGAGAAGATGCGGTTCTAGGCGGTGGTAAGCCCTATCACTTTGATGTGCGCTTACGCACCCAGCCAAATAACCCCATTGACGAGCAGCTAGTCCGGCGAATAATCGATCGCGAAAAACCTGCCTTCTGCTCCTACAGCCTTCGTATAGAGACAGATCAGATAAAAACAGACGAGGGCTGAGTATTGACTTGATACTTATTTAACCCAATTATTCTATCGACTTGGAGATATTCTAATGGCTCATCCTTTTCCCAACCCCGCGATCGCTCCCATGCAACGCCAACAAGTTAGAGATGGTTTGCTCCTAACTGCCGAGCGTTGGCAACGCGCCCATGACTATCAGCGCCGACGGCAAAATCTCCACTATCAGTCCATTAATCAGCCAGGGATTGTTTGTGGGTTAGGAGTACGGGTAATTCCGGCCCCAGAAGAAGTTGCCGCTCAATATCGAGATAATCGTTGGGTACAAATTCAGCCAGGAATTGCCATCGATTTAGAAGGAAATTTAATCGTTGTACCTCATCAAATCAATTTCCGGATTGCTACCGAGTTAAAGGAGTCGGAACCCATTACAGTTTATTTGGTTGCTCAGTATCGAGATCCCGACAACTTAGGGGGAAGCGCCGACCGGGAAGTCGTACAGGAAACTTTCAGAATTGACGAGAGAAGCCGTCTCCCCGAACGGTCAGAGGTGGAACTTTGTCGTATTTTGCTGCGATCGTCGCAGCAGGATTTGCTTCGCACACCTGCCGATGTTTTTTTTCCGGGATACGGAGATTTAGATTTGCGTTATCGCCGTCAAGCACAGGCAAAACCTCAAGGCTTAGTTCAAGTTGCCCAAATCAACTGGGATGATGCGGACTGTAACCAAAATTTTTTCAATCTCACTTACCTTTTGCGTGCCGTTGAAGATATTTATCCGTCCTTAAAAGGTGCAGAAACCGTCGATCGAGTTACTTGGGATGGAGATTTTTCAGCTTACGAGCTACTATATCTGACGGGAAATCAAGGTTTGTCGCTAAATAATCATCAGTTTGCAATGCTTTCAAGCTATTTGGAGTCGGGAGGTACTTTGCTTGTCGATGCCCCGACCGAAAGTACAGAACTGATTGAATCCGTCCAGGTAATGGCTCAACACTTGCAGACACCACTGAAATCTTTACAAGAAACCCGTCGCGATCATCCTTTGCGCCTCAAGCCGTTTCTATTTTCTGCATTGCCAGTAATAGATAAAACTAAAATTCAACTCTTGTCAGGCGGTGGAATTATTCTAGCGATCGGCAATCTGGGCGGATTATGGGGTTTAGATGAGCAATTAAAGCGATCGCGAACTGATATCAGAACTGCTCAAGAGTTAGGGATAAATATTCTACATTTTGCCTGGAAACGCAAACAGACGATCGATTTGCAGTCCGAATAAGGCGCTATTGATAAATAAACCCAGAAAATTAAGGGTTTTAAGTGAAGAAGTACGCAAGAATAAGCCCGATCGCCTTTACTGGGAGAAGGGCTTTACTTAGATACCACACCAAGCCTGAACGATTGGAAGTTGCGGCTATACAAACGAAGTTCGCGCAGGCGGACTAACGGAAAATCAACGGTCTTGAAGTCTGCGTAGGCAGGCTTTATTCAAATCACCGCGATTTTAATTGTTAGATGCAAGATGTGAGTTTAGTCATTTATAGCGTCCTTGAACGTTCAAAAATGACTGTTTTCGATGCGATAATTTCGCGATCGCAATAAACATTTATACTTCTTCACTATGGTATCGGTAACGGTTTGCCCTTAACAGTGACAACCCCATTCAATGCAATAATTGGTGCTGTGATAGTGATTGCAGTAGCTGAGGTTATGCTAATTGCAATAGCTGAGGTCATGGTGATTGGACTGGCTGAGGTTATGTTGATTGGACTTACTGGGCCGACTATGGTTTCTATATTGATGGGGCCGACTTTTGTTTCTAAGTTGATTCCACCAGCTAATGAGTTTATGTTGATTGGAAGCGTCGTTGCTTCTATGTTGATTGCACTAGGTAATGATAACCCTGCGGCGAGTTCGCCTCCAGCACTCAAATTAATTCTTCCAGAAGTTTTAACATCTATACATTCCTCACTGTCGTTAAGATTGACACGCTGACTATTGTGGGTCTTAATATCAATTCCTGCTTTGGAGTTTGAGCCGTCTTCCTCTACAAATTGCATCATATGTCCTGTGCGGGTCTTTATGGTACGCAACCTCACTTTCCCGTCTTTAATGGTGTCATTGACAGGTTCAACTGTTTTATCCTTACCATTCCAAACTCCGCCAATAATGTAGGGTCGATGAATATCTCCATGCTCAAAGGCAACTAGAACTTCGTCGTCAATTTCAGGTAAGCAATAAAATCCTCTTTCATTGGCTGCGCCTAAACCGACCACCCTAGCCCAGTGACTTTCATGGTCGGTTGTCAAGGTAGGAAATTTTACTTTAACGCGACCCCAACCTTTTGGATCGTTATTATTAGTTACCAAACCGACTAAAAGCGTTTGACCAGGTTGAAGATGGGTTTTGGGCGGCAGTGTAGACAGCAAGCTACCTTCTCTTAGCCCTCGAACCGTAAAATCAGTTTTGTAAACCCTACGACTGTAGCGGTGACAAGTTCCTGTGATGTAGTAATCACCGCTATAGCGGGTTCCCATATCGGCAAGAGCAACGACTCGCCCAGGTCGAATTAGGGGATTTCCTTCAGCTAAGGCATCCGCCGTCACAAATTCGCCGCTCAACTCATTGCACAGGGCTTGAGCCATCTGCTTTGCTTCTTCAGGGCTGTTGACGGGTTGGTCTACTACAATCATCTTGGTTGGTTGTTTCATTCTAAACTTTTGACTTGTGCTGCTCCCATCTCCATTTCCCGTCTCTGTAATTAACTGTTCCTTTGAAGCGGTTTCTGAAATCAACTTTTTTTGAGTATAATCCCAGCTATTAACTTCGACTGAGCTAACTTGTTCGGCACTTGTAACTCTGACGTTAAAGCTAGTAATATCTATACGCCAATCCAGCTTGAGAGAAGCTTCACTTTTGGGCTTGCGAAAGTAAAGCTCATTGTTCTGCACAAACAGTTCAAATCCTATTCTGGCGGCGCGCTCGCGCAGAAATTCCATATTGGTTTGATTTTCTTGGAAAATATATTCGTGGACGACACCACTAGGATCTAATTGCTTAATTTTAATCTGCGCCTCAGCAGCAATTTGTTCCACAATATCGCTATCTGTAACGTTTAAAAAAGATCGGTTGTAGCGACCCCGATGCAGCCGATGGGAAACGTCGTAGCCGCGCACAATAATATGGGCTTCAGAAGTATGGGAAAATTTAACTTCAATACCCGTGATTTCGCCCTCAATTAATTGCGGCTCTTTTTCACTTACCCGAAATTCCGGATCTTCTGTTGTACTAGCCTCAAATCCAATGGCGATCGCATCGCCAATTTTGAAGTATTTTTCGTTTTCCCAGGTTTCGCTTTTCTCACTGGCAGGTACATAGACATTGTGAACTTTGATGATAAACATACTGGGCATATGTAAGCTTTCATCCACAATGATTTCCAAAATGTTTTTCATCAGTTCTTGTGGTGCGTTGGCTCCACCTAGTTTAAGTACAGGATGGGATAGATGAAGGGTTTTTTCATTATTGGTGGGCATTGGAAGATCCTCTCAGTGTTGTTAGGTAAAAGTTTAGAGATTATTCGGTTGACAGGTGGGGTAGGTTCTGGGATGAGGATAACCTTCAGCAGGTTTTAACATTTAGCGCAATCTTTTATCAATATTTCCTGTTACGGGTGGCTTTCCCCCCGATATATTTTCAGGATCGACTTCCTCTAGCGCAATATTAACGATCGCTTTAACCGGGGTTCCATCCGCCAAAAATAGGGTTAGTCGATAATTTAAGCTCGTCATAACACAGTGAAAATAGCTCTCGTTCCAAGTCAAAATATAGACTGGCGGACGCGTATGAGCATTGCTACGAGCCGTCGCACCTTTTTTTATATTGTCAATGTGTTCTTTAAGAACAGAGGTCTTTTTTTCGTAAGTATCAAACAATAAATTACTTAATGTCAGCGAATAGGGTTCTACCCCAGAAAAATTAACCTTGGGCAATAAAGTCGTTCCTCGATTGCCTACATCACTATCCCAAATTATTTGACGGGTGAAATTAAGTTCTGACGGATTAAACATAAACTCAATATCTTCCGCCTGTCCGCCGGGGTCACTGTAAACTATCAGCTTGGCTTTTTCAAGTTTCATTACATTTATTTCAACCCTTGGAATGTATTAAAGTCACCAGGGTAAATAGCCTCCAAATCGTCCCTGTCGTTCGCGCTCGTACACTAAACGGTGGTGCAAAAGCTGCTCTATTTCCTGAACTAATTGTTTGAGTACGTCTGGTACTACTACCCGATCGGATTTTACGGAAGATCGATCCATGTCTGCCGGGTCTATTTGATGGGTGACTACCGTTTGCCACGAAAAGATCCGGTTACTTAGATGACAGCTTTGACGTTCTATCTCAGAATTTAGACGTAGACTGAGGAAATTGCCAACTATTTGTGCAAGCAACTCTAAATCTTCTGCTGACTGAATACTATTAACGGCAGGAGTCAGTACCTCCGTAACCTTAGAAGTTTGGGGCGCAAAAGTACCTGGTGGAACCTCGTGCGGGGTTAAGCCTTGGGTAGGTTGGTCGTATAAATTGTTGCCATAAGCTAATAATTCTCGAATACTAGACTTAGGCGGGTCAAGTTCACTCATAATTAAACTTCTCAATTACGTTTATTTCCAGGCGCTTTCACCGAAATAACCCTTCGCATCTCTAGAAACCGCGTCGCCACCAGCAGACTCTTTACCAATTTTTAATCCTTCAAAGGCTAAAGTTAATTCTTCCACTGCAACGGTATTACCATCGGCTTCTAAACTAGGAAGTTTCCATCCCACTGGAATTGCACCAATTAAGCACCAGCTTTTCATAATTTCCCCAGCTTGGTTGTAGGTCAAAATATTAACGTTGCGTCGCTGCGTTCTGCGCTCAAATAATTCGCCTAACCACTGTGAAAAGGTGTTGTCGTTTGTTGTTCCCCGCTTTAGCGTGATATCTGAAAAACGAGTTTGTCCTAAACTAATTCTTTGTTGCTCGTTTACACCCCCCTCGTGGTATATCTCCTTGTCTACTTCAATATTGACACCCGAACATTCGGAAAAGGAGGCAACTACACTTTTGCCGATCTCTACATAAAAGCGGTTGGTTGTGACGTAGTTTTCAACGTGCGAGTCAGATTGTTGTGCAGCCATTTTATTGTCTTCCTATACTAGAGTTACCGATTCTTTCTCTTTGAATTTTTAAATCTGCATAAAGTCGTTCGCAAACGCGATCGCATAATTGACGCATTAGCGCTGGATTGTTGAGATATCTTTGCGCTGACTGTGCTAAACGGTTCTGCTCAAAATCTATGGAGGTTGAATTTGTATTACCAGTGTTTTGATCCATAAACATCACTAAATTATTGATAAGCTTTAACTTCCCAAGGGCAGGCTCAGACAATTACTTTTCTTTGGGTAAGCTCATGTTAGGACGAGTAATGCAGCATAAAGAATAGACAAACATCGCATTTTACTCATTAAAATTGCTTCCAACTGCGAATTAGTGTTTGGGAATCCTTAAAAAACTGGCTCGTTTGCGAGATTTGTTCGGCCAGTGCGATCGCATCGCGCAATTTGCCATTTCTAGCTAACTCTTTGGCAAAAGAAAGTCGGCAACGATCCAACTCCCGCAGGTTTTTGTGATACATATCTGCGCTTGGCTGCCCTTCTGGGGTCATCGTATTATGAGGAGAACGATTGATAGAGTTTGTCCGATCTAAAATCGTCCCAACACCTGGCGATCGTAGTTGTCTTGGGTCAATTTTTCTCCAGATTGAATCAAAAAAATGTTCTGCACTTCTTCTAAAGCTTGTGGTAAACGAACCCGCTCCCCGAAACACATCTCGAAAAATACTTGGATGAAATAGCTGCATAAGCGACCAATTTTTTGGCACTGTCGCTAAGGTTGATGACTGCGAAGATTGTGAAGTCCCCAATTGATAAATTGTTTGGTCGAGATTAATAGCAGATGGCATTATTGCTTGATAAACTGTGCGATCGGCTGGGTTATGAAGGGCGGAGTCTGAGTATTGAATAATAGTCTGATTTGTTGGGCTTTCCCTAGCCAAATCTGAGTAATGGCTAAGGGTGTTGCTACGGTTTTGAACTCCAGTAATCGCCACATCAAGATTTTCTGAATCATTTTGTGCAGTGTAATTTGGCGTAAAGCTTTCTGGCGGAATGTGGGATGAAGCTTCGACAGGTTCTAATCCAGATTTTTGCGGTAAGAGAGATGCACGATCGCTTAATACTACCGAAGGCGGAGAATTTTTAAGCCTTGGGTTCGATGGAATTTGCATAATCGTATTACCATCTTCTGCTTGTAGAGGAGTTGGGACTTGCATAATCGTCAAATCATCAGATTGTACTGACAATAATTCTGCATTAATGGGGGTATTTAGGGCGCTCTGAGTAGATTTAACCGATGAATTTGCGCTTGAATGAGTCCTAATCCATTCACTTTGGGATAATATGCGATCGCATATCTCTACTGGTTCAAGTGCCTCTTGTAAGTTTTGCTGGGCAGGAGCAAAATTGCCGGGTAGATTCTGTATAGAAGGTTGCGTCATAATTTTTGCAATGTGTATTCAGACATTAATAAATCTTTGTTCTCAAAATGACAAATTTTGAAAGTATTAATTGTTTCGTACCTTTAGAGTGCCGAGCCAGTTAGCGCAATGCTGAACTAAAACAATCCCAATCTGCAACAAAGGAAAACAGTAAATAGCCATACTTCTAAGCACCTAAATATATTTAAGCTATATAAATCTATTTAACGGAAGTCTGCCGTAAAAAAAATTGGACTTCTGTCTAATCACAACTAGGCTGATTCAGAAGCAGAATAATTGTAACGTTCAATTCGCTTTATTACTTTGGCTGCCTTGAAGCTCGTCAAAGTTCATAAATTCAGAGGATTGTGTAAAAGTGACTCATCAACTGACTTATCAATCCAATTCTTTTATTGGTCGTTCTATTGGAGACAATAATCGATATCAAATTGAAGCTCATCTTGGCAAAGGAGGGATGGGCGATGTTTACCGAGCTATTGATAATCGACTCGGTAAAAAAGTTGCCATTAAGCTACTAAGTACATTATCAAGTAGTGCATCGACAACAGCCGAGCTAGATTTTAGACGAAGATTTGAGCGAGAATGTGCAATCTGTGCAGCGATCCAAAGTGAAAATGTAGTTCAAGTCAGCGACTATGGCATCACGGCGGAGGGGCAGCCCTTTTATGTTATGGAATATTTAGAAGGACTGACTTTAGAGCAGGTGCTTAAGCAAACATCAACACTTTCTGTAGAACGAACTAAACAGATCGTGACACAGATTTGTGCTGGATTAAAATCCGCCCATGAAGGTGTTATCTTTAAAATTCCAGATGTGAGTAGCGAGCGGCACATTAAAATTATTCATCGTGATTTGAAGCCAGCGAATATTTTTTTGGTTCCTACAGAGTTTGGAGAACGCGTTAAAATTATTGATTTTGGTGTGGCTAAAATTCAGTCTTTGCATCTAGAAAACACCAATTTGACAGGTGCTTTTTTGGGTACTTATCACTATGCAGCACCGGAACAATTTGATTGTCAAGCAAATATTGACGAGCGGTCGGATATTTATTGTTTAGGTATTATTCTTTACGAAATGTTGGCGGGAGTCGATCCCTTTGGCTTAAAAAGTCAAGGTCAACAAGTGACTGGAGAATCTTGGATTAATGCTCACTTACTCAAACCCGTAATACCGCTTCGTTCTCAACCTGGTTGCGAGCATTTGTCAGTAAAACTCGAACAGTTAGTTATGCGTTGTTTAGCGAAGCATCCTGAGCGGCGTTTTTCTTCAGTACAAGCACTAGCGCAGGCATTATATAGCGAGCAAAGCGAAAGTGCCTCTGGAATTTTAAAACAAATAGCTTCAGGCAATGTTACTGAGCAGCATCAAAGTTTTGGCGCAAATCATTCTATAAATTCAACTTCGTATTTCTTTGAACTTCAACAAAAATTTAGAAATATACAGCAATGGATAAGAGAAAATTCTCGCAGCGATAAAATTTATAAGCGGTTTAGGAGTCTAACCAAGTTTGAACCAATGAGCGCTCCAAGTTCAGGAGTAAGCTATTCATTCTCACCTACAGCCTTCACATTATCGGCTGTAAATCTAGAACTAATTAATCATTGTCAAGCAGAACTAGCAATCTATATTGGCCCTATTGCAGAATTAATTATTGAACGGACATTAAAAAATGATGCCCATTATCACCAAACTCAAAGATTTATTGAAGCGCTTGCCAGCCATATACCAGATGCTGAGGATGCAAGCCGTTTTTGTCGAACATTACTAACATCAAATTCGCCATCTTAAGGTTAAACATGACTCGCTAGTTTAGTTAAATAAAAGTTAACTTGTACGAGTTTAATGTATGTTCGTAATGTAATGCCAAGCGTTGATGTGCAAAAAAAAAATCTTTGCTGCCAAAGTTTTAGAATAATCCTACTATTATCTCGTAAAAGTACAGAATTTCCCTACTTCACTCAACCTAATTTGAACATATTCAACAAATATTTTATAGCAATCGTTGATTTGCACCAAGTTAAGTCATACTTCAACTATTATCTAATTTCATTAAAGGTTGGGGTTTTGGGGGCAAATAGATATTTCATAACTCAAATCAAATTGCTATATTTGAGTAATTAAATTTTTGAACCTCAGCTAAGTTTGATAATTATTGAAGAAATCGCTGTCGATTCATCGTGCAACACTTGAATAAAAAAAATATGCAATTTAAAACTTAAGATAAATAGCGGCTAATGTTGTTGTAGTCTAAAACTAATTTTTAGATGTCATTGATACGCCTATTATTACACCTTTAAAAAAAATCTTTTTGCTTCAGCCTCGGCAAAATGTCTTGATGTAGCGACGTGCTTTAGCGAACTAGACAGAAGTAGGATCTATTCTCATCAAAGTTGTTATTCAATATAAAGCAACTCAAATATTTCTTTTACTATGCTTGCCAGTTCAGTTATCGATGCTAGATTGACCGCGCAAAATATTACCTTTCGCCCTGGTGGCCCATCGGTTTCCTTTGGTGTTTCGGTCATCAACCGTAGCGATCGCTTTGCATCATTTCAACTTGAAATTCAAGCGACGGGCGCTGGCGAGCAAAGTAAGTGGTATCACCTCTCTCCAGATGTTTCTACAGCCAAATCACCTGGCGATCGCACGGATTTTCAAGTAGAGATTGTAAACTCTCCTCTCCCTAATTTCGTCGGGATTGTCAATCTAACGGTGCGGATTTTTTCGCCCCAACTCATTGAAGAACGCCGATTAGTTTTGCGATTAATGTTAGAACCGGGCGGTGAAACAAACCTACTGCAAGTAGGACTACCTACCCAACGGTTTCAAGTTTACCCTCGCAACACTGTAGATATTCCCGTGACCGTCAAAAATGTGGGAACGCAGCCTTTAGAAGTGCGCTTGCAGTGTGCAGAAATTGAGCCTTCCTGGCTAGTAGGTAGCTCGGAGCGGTATGTAGAAATTCCCGCAAATAAAGAGACAATAGCAACATTCCAATGTCAACCTCCTGGAGTAGAGCAAGCTTTGAGCCGCGATTATCCTTTTAAGATCATTGCTAAAAGTCACGGGAGTTCTACCGTTGAAGCACAAGGGATTTTAGAAGTTCTGCCCATTGGGTTCATGCAGTTTGAAGTTCAGCCCCAGCAGCAGCGTATCCCAGCAAAAAGACCTTGGCTGCCAAATTGGCGATCGCGTAGCGGAACTTTTCAATTGCTATTTAAAAACAACAGTAATCTATTACAAACTCTCGATCTTGAAGTACGAGGCGAAGATGCGAAACGATGCAAAAAAATTGAGGTTAATCCAGAAAAACCCCTTTTGCCATTGGGAGAAATAACTTCGGCAAACCTAACTGTTACCCCCCGTCGTCCCTGGCTCGGCTGGTCGCAAAAACTCAAGTTTGAGGTCAAGCCCTGGCTATCAGACCCAAGATTGGGAAGTAGCGATCCAGCAACACAAATTTTACTTTTAAAAGTTTTCCCTATTGTACCCCTCTGGTTATTGCTGACATTGCTTTCAATAATTGCTGCTGCTGTGTTTAGACCAATGCCCGTTAATCATTTAGCTGGCGTTAATGCCGTGCGACTTAGTGGCACAAGTGGTCGATCTCCGTTGGCGCTTAGTGCTTCAGACGACTGTTCAATTCGGACTTGGGGCGTGACAAATTGGGGCGCGCTAGCTCCCCAGGGAGCCTTAAACAAGGAGACGTTAGCCAAAACCTGCACCGAATTGCAGCCCAAATCTTCCCAGGGAGTTTTCGCGATTTCTCAGCAAGCAATTCGGTCGCTGGCATTAATTCCAGTAAAAAATAATCAGGTATTTGCAGGCTTAGAGAACGGAACTATTCAAGTTTGGGATGTTAACACCGGGCAAGAAATCTATACGCTCAAAGACCCCAACGACCGGACAAGCGATCGCATTTTGGACTTGATGTTTACTCGCAACTCTTTGACTTTATACACTAGCTATGGGAGCGGAACTATTCGGAGTTGGCAAAGACCGAGGGATGTCCGTTTTGAATCAAAGCCTGCCAAGGTTTTGAAGTTACCCGACTTTTTCGCCTATCAAGCCTGGGCTTTGGCGCTCAGTCCCGATGAAAAAATGCTTGTCAGTGCCGGACAGTTTAAACGGCTTATTCTATGGGATGTCGCAAAATCTCAACCTCGGCAGTTAAGTCTGGCAAAGAATACTCAAAATCGCGGAGAAAACGATTTTTTCTGGGATGTCAGCTTTGCGCCCAATGCTCCTATCCTAGCAGCCTCAGATTCTGATGGTTACGTTACTCTTTGGGACTTAAATCAATGTCAAAAAGTAGCAATAGAGGCGTTGAATAAAGAACAACTTTCTCAGCAAAGCTGCAAACAACTAGCAAGGTGGCAGGTTTCAAAAACATCGGTTCGCAGCATTTTATTTACTCCAGACCAACGATGGCTCGTAAGTGCGGGCGATGATGGTCAGATTTTAGCCTGGTCTTTGACGGCAAAATTCACTCCCGATCTAACTCAAAAACCGAAGCAGATTGCCACTTTGCCCAGCAGGATTACTTCTTTGGACTTAACTGCTAAAGAGCAGGGAGTTTGGATTGTCAGTGGCTCTGAGGATGCACGAGTTCGCCTGTATCGTTTTGCCCCAAACGAATAAAGCAGAAAAACGGAAGTATTTTTAATTGCAATTAAAGAAAGTTTTGATTCGACGGTATTAATCGTTAACGCTCCCTAGTCCTTTACTAAAAATGCTGTAGAGATGTTAAATTTAATCGCACCACTCAAAGTTATTCTCAATCCCCCCACCCGCCTAGAGGGTTTCCCTGGGGAAAGCGTTACCCTTCACATCAGTCTAATTAATCAGGGCGAGCAGGGGGCCTTAATTGATGTGTTTATCGATCCTGTAGCTCAGATAATGCCATGGTGTCCAGCGCCAAGAAAGCGAGTTGCCCTCGATCCCCATCAGGCTTGTGAAGTCAGTTTGCTATTTGAGATTCCCTTAAACGCTCTACCAGGAAGTTATGCCTATACGGTAGTAGTAGATGCTCCAGAGCATTATCCTGAAGATACTCCGATTCATTACCCAGGCTATATTGAAGTTCTAGTTAAAGAGAATGCTACTAGGCGATCGCCAGAGGTTACTTTTTTACTTAGCCCAGCCACCAGTCCTTCTCAGCCCTTAGTAGTTCAGCCCCACCAGCACCAAACGCTATCAGTAACCGTAAATAACCACTCCAATCGAGTAGATCGGTTTCGGCTCCATTGTCTTGACCTGGATAGATCGTGGTTTACAATTCAATATCCTCGCAACGAACTAAGCGATTTGGGACTTGTTTCCAGTACCGATGGTTTGGAGCTTAATCCTGGAGGACAAGGCAAAATTATTATTGAGTTTCATTATCCAGCAGACATGCCTGCTGGTCGCTATTCACCAACTCTACAGCTTATTTCTGATAATGCCCAAGAGCAGGTATTTTTGGATCTGGTTTATTTAGAGGTAAAACCAAAACTCCACCTAAATGTTGAACTAGAGACTATTCTTGGCAAAGTCAGTCATAGTCCAGGTCAGTATCGACTCAAACTGACAAATCACGGAAATTCAATCCGAGAATTAGCTGTAAGTGCTAGCAGCCGAGATGAAACGGTGACGTGCGAATACATCTGCCGTCCGTCTTCGGTCAATTTGTTAATTGGCGAAACAGCAATAATTAATTTAACGATTTGTCCCCAGCAGAAATGGCGGCGACCCTTCTTTGGGTATTTAGAGCTACCGTTTCAAGTCAATCTTCAAGATACT
>QQTW01000292.1_pt1 | contig 30417 bp, 27 predicted proteins | sample 1904831 | NCBI WGS metagenome assembly QQTW01 (sample SAMN09435610, study PRJNA476489) | Subsurface metagenome, whole genome shotgun sequencing project.
CCGCCACTGTGTTGGATTTTGTCTGCTTGGCTCCATGGCTGGTCAGGGGGCCGCCTCTGCTAGGTGTCGGCCTACTGGTCGGGTCCGGACCCCGTCGAGAAGGTGTCGTTTGCGTATTATTTGCTGTATTCGCTCTGGAGGGCGCATCGCCCAAATCAGCGAGTGGCGCCCGTGGCTTTGGCCGCCGGCTTTGAGCCTTTTCGACGTCCATCTCAACAGCGACGATAAAAGGCCATTCCCGCCAGTGCGATTGTTGATGTAAGTCTCAGGTGCTAGTCGTGATAGACAAAGGCTGATGGTTAATTTTCTGAACGAGTGACTGAGCGTAGAATATGTAGCGGACCAGGGTTAGGAAAGGAAATGTGATGAATGAGCCCCTTCTTTGAGGTATCTACAATTACTTGCGGACACCAATCTGCAGGAAGATGAAGTCGTTACTCGACGAGTGAGAACTCGGTCTGCCAAACTGAAGCTTACAACAGTCAATACGGTGATCAAACCACGCGTTGGTGCGACACCAGGAAGAGGAGCGCACCTGTCTGTGATTGGCAATGCAGCTTCCTCTCTGAGGTCCACGGTGATTGAAAAAGGTTTGTCTTCTGGAAAGAACTAATGAGACTCTGATGCTAGTGAAAGTGATTTTTGCAAGATACCTACTTAAGGCATGCAAGAGGCCAAAGAGATTGATTCCTCTTTCACTCCATCTGGCTGAAAGGTGGAAACGCGAAGAGCAATGACAACACGGATCCTACCACCCCAATAATAGGTCCCAATCGCGCTAGCGCTTCAGTCACGGAGGTAAACAGTGAAACTTGTCAGCGCGATAAGATCATAATGCTTGCGCAAGAAGAGATGGGTTGGGCCTATCTGTCTTCAGGCTCTGTGACGTGCAAGAGGCGACTTTTGCTACAATCAATGCACATACCGAAACATGCTAGGGAGATTGTTACAGTTGCGACTTACTCCGTACTACGTTAGTAACAGCATCGATGGGTAAATGACTTCTAAGGTTTATATAAACATGGCCTCATATACCAATACCTAGACATCATAAAAAATTGGACCTATGAAGACGACAGCCTCGTCCACACCCGACTCAATTACCTCAATATCGGGCCAAACGACTCTCTTAATGTCATAATCTCTACTTCCTATCAGTTTCTTCTTCCAACGATGCCGACTCCAATAGTGAATCCCAGCCACTTCCACTCCATCACATACGTCGATCATTCGTACTACGAGCTACGGAGTACTTCTGCGAAAGTCGATTTGATCGATAAGTGTGAACAGCACAATGGTACGTTTTTGAGAAGGACGATGTTGGCTGTTCCAAAGGCTTCTGAGCGGCGGCACGTCACGGTGATGCTTGATAGGTTTGATTGAGTTGATACCGCCCAACATCGATATGGATATCATCGTTGCCCACAGTCAACCTCATGGCAAGCTTACGAGAACACTTGATATGAGTACTGGAAAGACCCGCGGTTGATGGTCGTCTCGTAGACAAATTGCAAGACGCTCGTGCGTAGGACTCGTGATGTTGACGTTGGCTCGGACTCCATGGGCTAAGGGCTTGGCAGCATAGGTCGTACCGTGAAGATCACGATGATACTACTCCGCATGTAGCAAAGATGTCAAGCCCCGTTGGAGATGTCCCAAGTTACGCAGTTAAAAAGTTTTCTCAGAGCGGTTTGGAACTGTGTCTTCATTATACTTTGACTCGAGGTCATTTTATCCCCACCTTCACACCCATACCGCGCAGCCCATGCCGTGACAAGGGTGCAAACCCGCCCGCTATGCTCCCCCATCCGAGCTCCTCTTTTTTGGGGACCAGGAAGAAACGAGAGAAAGAAAGAGACCTAAGATACACGGCATGTCGTCGGTCCCTCCACCAGAGACCAAGCCCGCAGCACCCAGGTCCAACCATGCACGCACCCACTGCAACCATTACGAAGCGAAAGAGGTATCTCAGCCAGAAAGACAAGGCAAAAGAGCTAGCGAGAGAACACAAACATTAGATGTACCACCTTCATCTTGTTGAAGATGAGATAGCGAGAGCCAGAAAGATAATACTCCGGAGACAGGGGTCGCTAACGCATCGACACCAGAGCCACACAAGACATCAGAAAAAGCTTACACACCCGCTAGTCGGATTGCTGTCCGGCATAGTAATACAAGTTTCGAGAGGCAGAAGAGAAAGAGCTGGTTGCCTCTCGAAGGGTAGCGATATTGTTTCATATGTGCATTTAAGGAGCGGGTGCCATTCCGCTGCTTTCCGTCGTCTGGCTCATGACTGAGGTTTTATCCCCTGGGGAGAGCGAGTTGTCGTTCTTGTCGCCATCCGTCGCCGCTTGGGCTTTGCCGCATCCCTTGACCAGGATATGCCGCTGGGAAGAAGTTAGTATGGATTGACCCAAAAATCGCACACGAGGTTCGCTCACCTTCAGCGCATCTTTGCGCGAAAAGCTCTTCTCGCAGTGGCCGCAAGGGAAAGGCTTGACAGCCAGATGGATCCGCTTGTGGCGCTTTAGGTCGTGGTTGCGATTGAAGCTCTGCGGGCACTGATCGCACTTGAACGGCCTGTCATTCGGAGGCTGCTGCTGCGGCGGTGGGTGCCCCTGGTAGAGGTGGTGCTGCATGGCAGCGTGCCCACTGTTATAGGGTTGCATCATGCCGTGCGGCATGCCGGCGACAAGCGCGATGTGGCCGTTCGCGTGATTCAGATTCGACATCACCGGACCGGGCAAGGGATAGCCGCCGAACGAATGTCGCTGGCCGTACGGATGTGGCGATTGAGCTTGCGCAGACTGCATGGACGACACCGAGCCGCCGGAGTTGGGTGGGGAGAGTCGCGACATTGGCCCACCTGCACTCATGGGACTCTGTTGGGTTGGGGATGGGCCGGAAGAGTAGGGAAAGTTTTGGGGTTGCGGAGTGGTGGACGGTTGCGTGTTGTAGTAAGTGGGTGTTGGCGGCGGTCTCTGCGCATGGAAAGCTTCCTGGGCCTGGACAGGAGATGGTTGTGTTGTTGCCGCCGACACCGGGGGCTGGTTGCTCATCATCGTCATCGCGTGCTGTTGCTGCTGAGCAGACATTGTGGGCAGATTTGACGGTGCAGACATGGGGCCAGAGGTGGGATATGGAGGAAGGTTGATGTCATACGGAGGTGGAGGGAGTCCATCCGATACGGAAGATGAGTTTCCGTTCCGATTGAGCGAGTTGACTGATGGAGAGAACAGACCCCGCGGAGGATTAAAAGGCTGCGAATTCGAGCCGGGCTGGTACCCATACTGGGCGGAACCGTGCTGGCTCGACTGATGCCAGGCGTACCCGTTCGGGTTGTACTGCTGGACACCTTGCGGCTGAACGCCTTGGGTTGAATTCAGGCTCGCATTGTTGACACCCGTCGAAACCGGGCTGAGTCCATCTCCCGGAACGTTCGTGGGCGGCGTCAGGAGGTTGCCGACGCTGGTCAGGCTGCCGGGCGTCTGCGACGATTGCGTCACGTTTGCCGCTGGGTACGGCTGGTATTTCTGATGATGCATGTGAGGAGGTGGGAGCTCAAAGCTGGGGAGATGGGACGCATGCGGCCTTCGAGCAGTGAAGCTCGGAGGAGCACCCAGCGGGTCCTGCCCAGCATGCATATGGGACGGGGGAGCAACGGCGGCAGCCAGATTGGCGGTTGTCCCTCGAGACTGGCCCGGCGGCCCAAACGCTTCCTGGGGAGGACTGGGAAGGGTTTGGAACTCGACCTTCACGTTGGAAGGGGAAGAGCGTCCGGAGGGCCAGGAATGGCCTGGTTGTGCCTGTGATTGCTCCACGAGGGGCAGAACTGGCGGGGCTTTTGAAGGCAAGAACAGGTCGATCTCAAGGTCAACAGAGAGGTGCTGGGAACACCAAATCTCGCGTCACGAGCCGCAAAATCTTGCTTTCGATCTCGAAGACAAGGTGCTACTGAGATCTTCGTATGAAACCTCAGTCGCCCAATGAGTGCGAGTCCTCAGTCAGCCAAAGGAAAAATTCCTCCTTGCGTCGAAGCTCGAGTCAAAGCTGGACGCTTCGAATCCGGATCGTTCCTGTCGGTGAGGGCAGAAATCGTGATACAAGAGAAATGCAGCCGGTCCCAAAGCTTCTAGAAAATGGCAGCCTACATGATGGATAAGCAAACAGTCTTCAAGAAAGAGTTCTCAAGATGGAGATGCGTACAGAGAACTTCCCAAAAGCAATCGAAGGTGGTACGGAGGTTCCCAGGCGACACAAGCAGAGTCCAAGTCGAACCCGAGATTGCGGTCGTGCAGACTCAAAAGGTTGGGTCGGCGTGGTACCGGCTGCGCACCAGATTGATTCTGGCAAGAGGCGCGCCTGAACCTGATATAGGCCGTCCGATTATTTCAGAAGCTCGAATCTCGGCAAATCTTCAACTATCGAGGATGATTCCCAAGGGCGACGCTGGAGTCGGCGTGCAACAATGTCACAGGATCGGCCGGAGAGGAACGAATCAACAATCCACGTATCTTTCGAAGGCGGAAAGTATGACGAGCTCGGCGAGAGCGAAGATCGATCACTCTCAAGAAAGATCACGATGGTCCCAAGGCGAAGAGAGGACAACAAGGATGCGACCGGGCGACGAGGTCCTCACAGCAACGAAAACAACGACGACAACGACAACGACGACGCGACGGGCTCGTAGGACTCACTGGACGAGCAACGAAGCGAAGTTGAAGAGCCTTGTTGGAGCAACGGGCTGATATCAAAGCTCGGTGCCCTGGGCGCTTTTAGGGAGCGGATGGCGGTGGTCAGGGCTTCTGACCCCCTGTCCGGATCCTTGCGGTGACTGGGGGTGTTTGTGCTTTGGCGTTGGGGTGTGGGAGAGGGTGTGGGCCAAGTGGGTGTGGGGAGAGAAGGAAGGCCTGCCGTACCGTATAGTTACTCGCGCAGAGAGCGGTGTTTGAATGGTTTATTATTTGTACGGGGCTGATAGAGCGCGCAGGTTTCTCCTTCGTCCCAGGCCGGCAGAGAAAGGGGCCGCGCCGACCGCCAGGGTTTCTTTCTGCGCGAAGCTGTGGGTGTGTGGCAGCAGCTTTCCCACAGGACTTGAGTACGTTACCTATCTGCGTGCCTGCCTGGGCCTCCGTACCGGTACCTACGGACATGCCCTACGCAAGCACGATTCTTCAAGCTCTCCGCTTCCTTCTCTCTCGAACCCATCTGGTTCGTGTGGCTTCCTGCCACCTTGCCTGGCGGTTTTGCTCCCGCGCTCGGCCGGGTCTGGCTGGCCGCTCCCCCACCGGCCAGACGGACGCGAGGCGGAGAGGATGAGATGAGATGAGATTGAGGAATCATGTGTGGAAGATAGGCGGAGTTGCAGGCACATCAGACGCAACAACGACGATAGCGCCGAACAGCTTGACGAATCTGGAACTCTTGGATCACGCATGGGATCCAAAAGGTGGAGGGACAAAGCGTCCGCGCCCCCGGCCACGAACGCTCACCCTCATGCAACACCAGACCGAATCCCTACTCTGTCAGTTCTCTGCAAGAGTTGCATCGGTACATGACGATACGTACTCACAGACTGACTCTGTTGTGTCCCCCGGGACGGTGAGAGCGCTGCAACCGAGGGGCCCTTTGACGCTACGGTACCTGCAATATTGATGATACAGATTCCTCCACAGGCTTATCGGCCCAAAGCGGCCGGTTCCGCTTCTCCTTTGAGACTGGAGCAGAGGATGACGCGCCATTAGGGTTGCACCTGAATCGCGGACCCTCCACGGCCCCTGGCTTCCAAGCACTGGACGGAGAGAAAGCTGAAGACCCCAGAGAAACCGATACATATTCACACCCGGCGGGTCGGTAATCCTTTTTTCTTTCCGAACGGGAAATTAAATCTTGCCTTATGTCGGGTTCCGGATCGGTATTCACGAGACCATTCTCGTGTGAGAATACCTTTTCCTGACAGAGCATCGGTTCACGCGCCCACGGTGGAGAGGGGGCAACACGAACGCAGCATGGGGAAACAATCGTGCAATCGAGCTTCTGTTGAGGTCGATGGAGTATCAGATGTTCGCCGTCTAGCCTCCGCTGGGAGAGGCGCGTTTCCGCTGGGCGTACGGGACGGGCTTGAGCAAGGGCCTCGCCGTCGCTTACAGTATTGTGCGCCGGCCAGCCTCCGGCGGCCCACTTTCACGCCGCACCGTACCTGGTACCGTGCGCATGCAGCTCAGAAGGGGGGCGCCCATTTGATCGGTCTAGCGTCGAGTCTTCTCTTGCATGTACGCAAAATTGACACCTGATGTGCGGAGAGGGGGGCGCCAATGCAGGGATGTGCTTGCTTGCTCAGCATCCGATGCTCTGGCTCCCACGCAAAGTCGCGGGCCCCGAATCTTGCAAAGTGGCTCCGTGCCCGCTGCCTCTAGGACCCGAGCGGGCGGGTATTTGCACGATAGTCTGTAGTCGGTCGTCTGGGTTCTGCTCTCACCATGGTAGGGCGACGATGAATTGAGATTGATATTCCATGTGAGTCGTTGAAGAACGCATGGCGACGTACCTACAAATTCGCGACGAGCCCGGCATGACTTCGTCCTGAGTCTTGCAATGCCATCCTGCTTGCTTCCCACTCGCCTCTGCACTCAACTGACGTCGAGCGCTTTGCTCTCAAGGGAATCTCTCCGTATCGACCGATTAAAAGCCAGAGGTCAAAGCGTGACTCCGTTTTCTCTGTCTCTCTTGACTTCACAAGCCATTGGCCGCCGGCTGTCGGGGCCGCCGTACCCAGCCGAAACCAGCAGAGAGGTGCATTAGCTTCCAACACCATTTCCTCATCGAGCTTGCATGACGACGATTTGAAAGACAGTCCGTTCCGCTCCAAAACGTCTTGTAGGTGCCAAGCTCCAAGGCCACAGAGGAAACGAAAGGCGCAAGGGAGGCCGTCCCTACTTTGCGGTCTGTGTTTGAAGGTGCCTGTCCCGAACCTGTGCCCATCGGCCCCTTTTGGCACTGGTAATCTTAGATCCAGGCGTTGAATTGAGCCTTGGCTCTACATTTCTGTTTCAGACCCTTGCTGTCTCTCTGTCGCTGAGGAGAAATGCAAAAAGGCTATGCGGATCTGTAACAAGATCTTCAAAGCTGTACAGCTTAGAGTTGCACGTACGGGGAGCGAAGTGCCCACTTGTGACTGAAATGTCTCCCAACGATAGGGCAGATGTGAGTTTTCCACGTGGGTCAAGGCCAGTTTTTTTGATTCGTCGACCTTGGTCGCACAATGCAGTCGAAGTGTGCAGGACTGACTGAGGTCCAGATACGAGCTGCATAAGGTATGTACTCGTGCTTCGGCCCTCCCTCGCGTTCTTCCATCTCTCCCGAAAGCTTATGGGATGTGAAGTGCATCCCCACCTCGGCTGGCTTGCTGCGCGGTCTTCCCGTACTCCGAATGTACTTTACTATTTACGGAGTCAGAGCACGAGGATCCCGTATGATCGCGATCCGTCAGCGAGAAGCAGACGTGAGCGTTTATCTGCGATTCGTCGTTTAGCGAGGCCAGAGCCATGTCGAGAATGCGGAGAAGTGAGTGCAGGCGATAATAATAGTCAGACGGCATATTCTTACAGCTCAGCCAACGAATCAACCCTCCTCGTCAAGCCATACGAGCGGCGAGGAGGATTTCGCTTGGCCGATCTGGCACGCGTTCCCATAGACCAGGAGTCGGTTGCGGATGGGCGCGCTGCATGCACCTTTCCTTGCGGCAAGGCGCTGCTCTCCTCTGTAAACATCACAACCCGGAACAGACCGAGCGGCAGCGAGGCCTGTGCTGTCGAGGCTTTTCTGCCACGAGCCGCTGCCGGTACCAGCAGAGAGCATGGCGTTCTGCCTCCGGTTGCCTGCGGTGGTTGACAACGGGGATCTTCGGCTACGGGAAATGGCTCTCCTCCCGGTGCTCTCTGGGGTTGCAGGATCTCTCGTCGGCGCGACGATGGAGTGCCCTGCTCTGGCCAGATAATCCAGACTTTCCTGCGATGCCATGAGTCGCTTTGCACACCCTTCGCTGAATGTGCTGTGGTCAATCATTGCAGGGCGACCGGCTTGGTGCGACTGCAGAACGAAATCGAGAACCCTGAGTGTCGGGGCGAATGAGAGGCCCCGTTAAGCGACCCACATGCTTTTGGATCCACAAGCTTCTGTAGCGGATCCCAGCCTCTTCATGGAGCAAGGCTTCCGTACCGATCTCACCTTGCAGTTCTTGCAGCGCCTGGCGGTTGCGGCTGCACCCACCCATTCCGAACTGGAACTAGCTCTCTTCCAAGGTTCACACTTGGCCGCGGTAGCCGGGGCGTGCGTGCCCCGCGATCATGACACTGAACCGTCTGAATTGTGGTACGCACGCAATCTGCCGTTATGGGAGCTATCGGCAGATGAATGTTGACATGGTCAGCTGCTGCAAACAAAACGTTTTTTGGACGTGCCTATGCACAGTCCAACATCGGCGACCTCCTCAGACTAGATCCCGAGTGCAGAAGACGAAACCCCTTTTTTACTCCGCAAAGCTGACTGGCCCAAGTGGGTGCATCCCGCCGATGAGTCGGCGGGACATCGTTGCTCCGATTATTACATGCGTGCATGCTTCCTCATGAATTTGTCCGTAAGGCCGTGGGATGTCTGCACAGGTGCTTGTGCAAGAGTTACGGTCGATCTTCGTGAAGATTCCGATATTGTGTCAGGAATGTATCGTACGGAGGACAATCTCATGCCTTGTTCCAAATTTCATCTACAGGCAATCGAGATGGCAAGTTTGCGCGAGCGGACAAAAGCCCCCAAGGCCGATTCAGCAGATTTGGCAGAACGGCTTCCACGCGAGAAAGCCCGCTTTCGCAGACTGACACCTTTGCACACTCATCAGCATCCCTGCACCGCAAGCTGCAAGCCTCAACTCTGTATCTGTCTCTGAGTTGGAAGACCCACCCAAAGGCAAATCCAAAACGGGAGTGCGGGGGGATGTTGCCACCACAGTGATCTGCAGTGCTTCCCAGGCCGTATCTCTCCTCCATCCAATTTCCTTGCTCACGCTCTCTCGCGCGGATGTTGCCGTCAAGTACAGTATTTTGAGTGCTCCGTATCCATTATGTTTTACTTGCGAGGACCTGCAACACCATTGCACCTTGCATGGCGCTTACCATTGCGCATAAGGAGAACTGACGGTGTTGTTCAAGCTCTCCAGGTTAGAGTGGAATGCTGCAAACTTTGTCGGAGATAAATCTTGGTTGTCAGTCTGCAGGCAGTGTGTATGCACCTGCTCATGGCTGCCTATTATTAGCGTGATGATAAGTAAGTCCCTCATAATACGAGGAGCAGACGTGCAGTAAGTTTACCTGACTGATCTCGAGCTCAACTAAGCTTGCTGGACGCTGAAGAGTCCCCAAAGCAGAGAAACGTCTTTACATCTGCTTGAAGAACGTCATCCAGCACCGCTTCGACCCAGCATCTCCTTGATATTCTGTCCCAGGATCATCAGCGTGTACCTGCATGGCCGGCTGCAATAACCACAGCGATCGTCACTGGACGATTCATGTTCTACGTGCTTTTGGCGGCAGCCCCCGGACGCCTCGTCTCCCAGACACCGACAGCCCCTTGGCTAGGCCAAAACGATCTAGGCGATCGTTGGTACTTAGATTTGCGAATCACTAGCGATACGGAGTACTCGACACGCGTTGAAGTCGTCCTCGCCTATTGCGTGAAACCCTGGATTCTCTGCTCCGCCAAGGGCTCCTGCAGTTGTATGTACATGAGTGTGATGTCTCGTATGAGTGTTTGGAACCATGGTTATAGAACCGAATCGAGATAATGAAGACTCAAATTTAGGAATGCGCGAGCGCATGCATATCAATGCCGTCCAAGTGCTGGCCGCATGCGAGATTATCATGACGCTGCATGCACCAGTGGGTATTCCTCTCGGTTGCGACAACTTCAAGCACCCTTTGTATGTATTCTGATAAACCATGGATCCGTGTCAGGGCGTGGACGAGGTATCTTACATCATTGTGCCGATCGGTAAATTGATGATACTGGTAAAATTTCGACATTGGAGTTTTGCTCTCTCCGAAGCTACTCCGTACTCAATGTGTTGATTCACTGTGGTTTGAAATCAGCGTATAAACTGCCAGTCTCTGCCAGGCTACAATGTCGGCGACGGTCATGGTACTATGAGCAGAGAGACGGAATGCTAAAGGTATTAGCCAAGTGAGAAGGTAACATAGAGGTTATACCGATATACTCCATCTACGTTCTGTATGAATCTGGCACCTCTTCTAGTAGCATGCGGATGGATGTAGCGCAGGACTCAAGTGCCGAGGTCGGTAGCTTTGAGCGACTCAGAGTTCGCACCGTTGGGGCCCGGATTCTTCTTCAGGCACTCTGGGGTGCTCTCTTGTAACGACGATGAGGAAGAATGAAAGCCCAGAGTTGACTGAGTGGAACGGGAGCAGTCCAGGAGTGGAAAACAGGTGTGGCCGGTGTCATACGATGGAATACCCCAAGCTATACGGAGTAGTTGAGGTGGATATCCATAGCATCGTTCCATACTCGGTGAGCCTCAGATTTCAGGCTTGGGATGATGAACATATCGGCAGAATTGGCGCTGTGGATGTGCTCCGAATCGTTACATCACATAGGTATCTGGCAGTAGAGAAGCCAAGGATTGCCAACATAGAGAAAACCTTTGAGGAAATCAGCGTGGGCCTGGCGCAGTGGCGCTTCCCGACTTCGGAAGTCCCGAAGGTTCGCTAAGCGAATGACTAATCGCACAATCGAAATAGTTTTTCCATTCCCGGACACTGCTTAACCGACCTTGGGAACGACTACGACGATATCATTTCGCATTGCGAACAGCCAACCTCTATCGAAGCAACCGTCATCATGCGGACCTACGACGACACATTCAGCGGCCAGAAGATATACCCGGGCAAGGTTGGTACTTTGAAGATGACTTCCTGATCTACTTTTAGATGCTTGTGGCCTCAATGCTCACATCTATCAACCGTTGGACCGGCTTGCTAATTCAATCTCCTCTGGTTGCAGGGGAAGCTTTTTGTCCGTGGTGACAGCAAGATCTTCAGGTTTCAAAACGGCAAGACCGAAAGCCTGTTTCTCCAACGGAAGAATCCTCGTCGAATTGCATGGACCACGCTGTATCGAAGACAGCATAGGAAAGGCATCTCGGAGGTCAGTTATCCCTCGCACGCAAGCTTTCGGCCAAGATGCTCTATAACTTTACGGAATATGTCAAAGACTTCAGAATCGAGAGGCCGGACAGCACAATGAGAGGTTGAGAAGTTGTTGGAATCAGCGGCTAATGGTCTTTCAACGCACAGGAAGTCGCAAAGAAGCGCACTCGCCGTACGGTCAAACAGCAGCGTGCCATCGTCGGTGCATCACTCGATGTGATCAAAGAGCGCCGAGGTATGCGCCCCGAGGCCCGCGCCGCAGCCCGCCAAGCGGCTATCAAGGAGGGCAAGGAGAAGAAGACGGCGTTAGAGAGCAAGAAGAAGCTCGAAAAGGCAAAGTCGGCAGCTACTGCAGCACGGGGACAGACCGGAAGGATTCAGAGCAAGCAGGGAGCAAAGGGCGCGCCTTCCAAGGTCCAGGCAAAGACTCGTTGAGGAGGCATGTGAAACTACGGAGCATGAGGGGGTTTACTGGTCCTGTTCATTCCATTCAATTCGAAGGGTACTTTGCGTGAAGCTAGAGCTCAGAGCGATAATGGAGTCACGCTTGTAGAGCCCCATTTTCCGTACCGCCTTGGTTGCCGGTAGCAGTGCTCTGCGTCCCGTTGGATCGATCGTCGGTAGCAATAGACTGCTCTCACCAGCAGCACTCGCCCTGCTAAGGTCATATTTATGACTATAGTTTCCTTGTAAGCCATTCACCAACCCAACCCACAGTTACCTTTCCAGCACACATATTCTAGGCCTTGTTTACCCCTGACCACAACGTCCTGGCAGCAGATCAGCGGTGAGTCGTGAGAACGTTTTAGGATGGGGTCATTGTGATGATTGAAATGTCAGTGGAATCTCTAAACCAGTTTCTCATGGCAGTTGCGCAGGAGCTCAAGCTTGACTGGAATGAGCATTGTAAATCCGTCGTACGTTGTTAATCAGGATGGGGGGATATCGTGCATGTAATCCCCTGGGATGCGATTTCCTCCTTGTCCAGTTTCAGGAATTCCAATCCGTTGTCTCCAGGCGTAAGAGGGGCGACGCGATCGGCCCGGTTAGCGCATCGTATTAGCTTTACTTCGATGTCCTCGTCTGTCGGTGCTGGATTATTCTGGTTGTCGATAGCGTACTCGCCTGCGCCGTTGACCTAATCCTGGTATACTGCTCTCATGCCCGACGACATCTACCTTGAACAATCATCGTCCTAACGGGACAAATCAATGGTGATGGCATCAAAAGTTCCTTCACGGCTTCTCCAGCCCCAAACACGCGAAATGCAGTTCTCCTCCACTCATTGCTTCCGTATCGCTCTTGGTGGTTGCCATACCCGTGCTCGAGGTCCAAGGGTAACTTCCTTGGTACTTTGAGAACTCATCAGTTCGGCGGTCACTAGCGGCTCGCTTTATATCCTTGCTTCTCATGAGGAGATGGGCATTGCCGTATTCGATGAAGCAGACTTCTTCCCTGGACTGGATCTTGGGATGATTGTTGCGATGGTCGGTAGGCGGAGATATCCTCTTTGATCTTGATCATGGCCGCCGTTACGAAGGGATGAGCACTAAGGGCCATTAGCACACCGGTAGAGCGGTTACTAATTGCGTTGTTTATGTCAGTCACTCCTGCTAAAACGGTGGAGCTGATAACGAACCTCTCATGGCGTTTATGACATGCGCAAGCCACCCGGCATCACGCGATTCAAACATCTCACCATAAACACGTATCGCGAGCTCCTGCATTTCCTCCATGACGTTCGGCACAATGCAAGCGCAAGGCATTCACACTAGGATGAGTTCGTCCACAGCTGCCACACAGCCAATGTGTATGATTAGTATCAAAAAGCTCTACTTGATGAACCATATCTAGCACGTCCCATAGCTCAGATTCCGTTGCTTGTTTGAATGAACTCGGTGAAAGGGAGCAACTCTGGTGGGGTCGATAAAGTCATTATCAAAAAATACATAGGTCAGCTTTACCTCTCCGCACCTGGGCAAATGCAGCTTTCAGCGTCCGCAGTCTCAGTGGCGCCTGGGTCCATGACTCGAAACAGATCCTCTTCTTATCGGGGGAAAATTTTAGGCGTACACGGTCCAGCACGAAGCAGAAACCCCCTCGCACTGCGATCTCTACCGTCCATGTCGGGTCCGCCGCCGCCGGTTGCTCCTAGCCTGATTAGACCCTGCTGGGGCAGAAAGGGAGGGCAACATACTGCTCACCGAGCCCATCCACCCCATTTTTCCGAATGAAACGCCCAGGTATCGATAGCGAAATGGCTTTGACCTCCCTCTTCGCTTGAACCTCTCTTGACGTTTGTTCATAGCTCGTCGGCCTCCATTGCGCAGCCAAGACCCGTTGGACGTGTCTTTGCCGCTGTATGCTTTTGGTGCTGACCATTTTCGCAGGGTTGAAATGGACGACAATCGCCATGGTACTGAAGGTATAGTACTTCTGATATATAAGATCGCCGCTTTGGTAACCCTACCGAATGGCAAGAACAGACTGCTAAAATAGTGCGATAATGCAGTCAATGCAGCTGGCCGCATTTTTGGTGGTATGGAGTTGCGGCACATGCGTGATTGTGGAGTTCGCGATGCTGAATACCAGAGGCGCCTTGCCCCTGGGAACGTAAAATTCCACATCCACTAGCCGTTCTTTCTGGACGATCATATGGATTCTTCAATACCCTGAGGGCATCCTCATATTTGTCTTTTCTCTACATCAGCGAGACAGTGCCTATTTTATCGGCCCCTAAGCGGCCGGCCTTGAGGGTCGTTTCTGTATGGATCTCGTAGAACCGAGGTTTGACCATAGTGCGGTAATCGGCATTGGACGGAAAGCGAGCACGAGCGCTTCTCATCAACAGCTTCCTTTAAAGCGGCGTTCGTGATCGTGTTCGCGATTATACGCGCCGCCAGGTCCCTTCTAGCTGTCGTTGGGGCCCTAGTCAACATCGTCACTGGGATCTTCTTCATTGTCAGCTGTCGCGACATCCTCTCGACTTCCGGGGCCGAGCGCTGCTCTCGACTGGTCTGGGTCTACGATCCTGATGTCTACGCCATAGCGGTTGGCCAGATACTCTGGCCTGAGAAGTGGCCCTCAATGCGTTGAGAGGCTAGGGAGCATTCATCATTAGCAAGAGAACGGCCTATAAGTTGATGACGGGGAAATGCCACCTCCTCGCAAGCTCCCAAGCAGCTGATGTGTGATAAATGTAGAGCTAGGAGCCGCTAAGCGGAAAGAGGTGGCTTAATAAGGAGCTAATTCGCCAACAGATTGTACACTTGCTGCAGTGGAGGTTTCACCTGTGATTATCATCATATATCAGAAATTGACTCGAAGATATCACAAGATTTTCCGGTAAGCAACATACCTTTATTTCACAGTGGATCGACAGCGGAATTGGTGAGCTAATACCCCATCTGCTGAAGGGTGCTATCGAAGTCATGATTTTGTCTCTTCGAACGATGTCTTTTGAGGTAGTAGGGAAAGAAAGCCCTACTTCTTTAATAAGTTGTCAACATGGTCGCGGATGATGATATTTGATATCCTTTGATAAACCAGGTTCACGATGGACTCGTGATGATTGCGACTAGTATAGACTCCTATGAGATTAAGGTGGGATTTGAAAGGAGACAGCCCAAGAATCTTCCAGGCGCTGCTACGTTTCGGTCTTTGCTCCAGCTAGGCCTGAGAGCCTTGGGTGTAGTTTTTTTTGACTGAAGAGGCCTGGACAGTAGCTTGTGATGAAGAAGAAGAAGAACAAGAAGAACAAGAAGAAGAAGGTCGAAATGAGAGAGTCGAAAAAAGAACCAGAAGATTTCAAGCCGTACAGGGTAATCTTACATCTTCTTGATCTGTAGACAAGGGCCGGGTAAGTACATCCTATGAATGCTGTGAGGCTGCTAGTCAAGCCCTAGGTAGTGTGATGCACCCATCGTGTGGTCTATACGGATTAGTATGCATAGAAGAGCAGTGGTATGATTTCAGTGGCCAAGGCTGTATTACAGGCCATCGAGGAGGCCGGACTCTATCGGAATCAATTGATGGTTCTCAAGTGCTCGAGTGCTGAGATGGTGATGCCATATGGACAGCCGTAGACGCACGGGCCCACGACTGCCGTAATAGGCAAAGCTCAAACATCGGGTTTGGATGAGAACGACGTCGCGATCCCATCTTGCACCACAGTACTCCGTACATGGAAAGGGTGTTGTCATATTAGGCGAATCCCAAAGCTGGCCTGGGGTCGACCGGTCATTTCTATCGTCAATGTTTATCTGGCCATGTCGAATACGAGCAAGATACCTCCATGATAGTGTTCCACGATGAAGCAAGAGACGTGAAGCCCTACGACGGCGGACCACCAACGATGACTTGGCGTTGCCCTGCCGCTGCATCTCGAGCAAGTGCACCAGATTGCTATGCCGATGTCGACTGGCTGGGACCATTATCCATTCTCGACTGTAACGCGACCTCGAGATATACTTCGGGGCCCCACACACCAATGTGACCAACCTAACGGCCATGTCTGGGATAACGGGAGAACAGAGCAAAGCGCGCCATGGAGATCCCGCCTCTGCGTTCGAAAGTCACACTTTTGATCAAGACATATCCATTCGTGTGAATGAGGCGGTTGGCTCGGCTTCCATTTCCCCTAGTGGACGAGATGTGGTTCTGGCTTCGTAAGGCGTCGACAAACCAAAGCACCGTATGAAGTTACTGATCACCTGTCTTAGTCGGCAAGGACTGCACATCATCGACCTAGACTCACCATGGTCTTTACCGCGTCACCTTCCTCATACCACACCGTGGGAGGTCGCAGATGTGCAATGGTCTCCGTTCGCGGCAAGGAATTACTGGATTGTAAGCACTTCCAATCAGAAGGCGCTCGTCTGGAACCTCGAGCTACAAACGTCCCGTGCGCCTATCGAACACATCCTTCACGCCCACTCTCGTGCAATAACAGACATTAACTTCTCCGCCCATCACCCCGAGATGTTAGCCACATGTGCCGTTGACAGCTTCGTCCACTGCTGGGACCTACGACATCCGGCCAGGCCGGCGATGACCTTCTGTGACTGGTTCGCTGGTGCCACACAAGTCAAATGGAACAGACAGGACTCTCACATACTCGCGTCCTCTCATGATAGATACCTGCGAATCTGGGACGAGAGGAAAGGAGCGTATCCCCTCAGATCTATAGAAGCGCATGCGACGAAAATTTACGGTGTCGACTGGAACAGGACGCGGCCGACGGGAGTCGCTACGTGCTCGCTAGATAAGACCATCAAGTTCTGGGACTACGAGACGGAGGAAGACGTTCCGGAAAGAGTGATAAGGACTCCTTTTCCAGTATGGAGGGCAAGACACACGCCTTTTGGCTGGGGTCTGCTTGCCATGCCACAGCGTGGCAATCACGATCTACATCTATACGACCGCCGGCTGAGTGGTGAAATGTCCCGGGACGCTGCTCCCGATGCTGTGCATTCTTTCTGCGGACATCTCAACCAGGTCAAAGAGTTTCTGTGGAGGTCCCGTGGTGGTATCGAAGATGGGGTGGACAACCGCGATTTTCAGTTGGTGTCTTGGGGAACCGATAGGGAGCTCCGATTGCACAAGATCCAACCTGAGCATCTTCGAGCAGTCGGCTACGAGAAAGGCAAAGCCGCTCGAAAGCAGTTCAACCTGACCCGACAAGGTGCCAGTTACAGGACTTTTAGAGAACCAAATACTCCACCCCGCCTGACGGAAAATGGACGCGGAGTGAAGCCGTCGGATCATCCTGGGGGCGTAGCACCAAACGTCCGATCAGCTCATGCCTTGCCTGGGGCCGGTTTTCTGACCACCCCATCCGGTATGCAGGGAAGAAATGTTGCCAAGAAGGGAATGAGCTTGATAACCTGGATGAAGGGTGTCAAAGTTGGGAAACGCGAAGGCGGCAGCGCGTATCTAAGGCAAAGCTCACGCCTTTCCGTGAGGTCTTCCGAGTCTCGAGCGTCAACTGCGTGGGAGGTACCCGAGAGTCTCGGGGATGAGATCACACATGTGGGCGACAAGTTCAAGAAGGTCAACTTTGAAGGAGTTGATGTGAACGCGCGATGTGCGACAGTGTCTTTGAACGGCCCTTGGGGTGCGAATGGCAGGCAGGTGTATGTGAAGATGACCATCACGTTTCCTTCTGGTTATCCCGATACGGCAGAACCCGCGTTCGCGCTCGAGAAGACTTCCTCGTTTGACGACGAGAGTCTTGAAAGAATATCAAACGACATTCACGCGATCGCAGAGGCACATACGGCTCGGCATGTAGGCTGCTTGGAGGCTGTCCTGGCGTACTTGCTCGGAGAGCGTGGCTTGGAGGAGAGCATTCTCTCGCTACACGACGACGAGTTTCCATCTCTCAAGGGCGAGGAGAGCTCAAGTGATGAGGAGGATGGAGTAGGCCTCGATTTTGCCGGTACGCAAACTCAGAGCTTGGATCTGGGCGCCGCAGACATGATCGGAAGTGCCAGCGCCAATGCCAACGTGCCGGCCATACCCAAAGCTTGCGGGGCTTCATGGGCCCATGACGGTCGTCTGGTATGCTTTTTCCCAACAAAAGAGGAAACAAAGTCTCTTTTGAGTACGGTGACCCTCAGGGATAACGACAGGTCTTCCAAAACACCAAAAGTGTTTGAAGGCTTCGGCCGGCTGTACACTGACTCACCCGAAGCGAAGAAAAAAAGATCCTCAACTCCGGCATTGTACCCTTCGGATTCCGAAGGCTCGTACACTTGCTCGAGCTCTTCGGACAGTGAAGAGGACATTGGCATTCTGCCTGACAGATTTCCACCCCCGATCGCCTGGAGGGGCGCGTACGCCCGTTTCCAACGCTCTCGCTCGGCAGAACGCTCTCAGCAGTCTGGAAGCGTCAGCGCCACCAACAAAGCTGGGCCTCCAAAACCAAAATCGATCGTCTCAATGCACGGCTTGCATGACCTGCTGCCATCAAAGAGGGAACTTGCGGAGGGTTATGTGATGTTTGGGGACGGACCCTCGGTCTGCAAACACAATGCCGGAGTCGCCGCCAAACACGGATATGCAGATCTATCTGACATATGGAGGCTTGTCGGTCTCATCCTCATGAACGACTTACCGCTAGAAGTCATGCCTCAGCCTCATCGGAGGGAAGAAATTCTCGTTCTCGCAAGACGGGCTCTGGTTCGGATCAAGCGGCGAGACAGTGGTCTCGATCTTGCTTTTGACGAGGCCGAAGCGGTCGCCAATCCCAAGCTGAAGAGCCGAGTGAAGTGGGGTGGCCACCCGTTTGCCAGTCTGTGGTTGATTGATGCGCTGTAAGACGCCTGGCTTTAGTTCGATCGGACAACTCTCTGACATGCGTAGATTTGAGCATTTCGAACAGGCCGCCGACGTACAGATGCTGGGAATGCTCTCGTGCATCTTCCACGAACCTGCTGCTCGGGAGGGACCCTCAACAGCTGCGATGCATCTGAGCAACCGGGTCAGTATGGTGACTTACTTGCCATCAATTGCTCTGACATTGCAACAGGATGTGCCGTTGGCGATGAAGTGTCCGGCCTTTTCGTTGGACTACTTTGCTTCGCAGGAAGTTGCATGGAGCCTCTTCCAGCCGACTGTTTCCATACTACCCACTCCTCAGATGTCGCATACGCCCATCGGTACATATGGATCAGCTGGTTCCTCGAATGGTCCATGGAGCAACGATCAGACACACAACGACCCTGGCTCATCTTATTCAACAGGAACCACTCCACCAAAGCTGTCCCGGTCTAACACTTCCCGCTCGGCCGTTGTGCAGAGCCTTTCTACTTCCCCAGAACACTCACAGCGCAGCATGCGGTCGTCAAACGTCAACCTTGCAAATGCCATCTCTGCCTCGTTGTCTCGACCCTTCTATAACATCTTATCATCATCTCCCCCATCGCAGGGTAGGGCGCCTGGCAACGACTTTGATCTGTCCACCTCCGCACCGCAGAACGGAGGTATAACATGGGGCTCGAACACGATATATGAGGGCGCCGCAACTTCAGGCACAAATACTCCACGCTTCCCATATCAATCCGCTGCAAGCAGCTTCTTTCACGGTGGAGCTGATCCCCCAAAACACAGTCAGAGCCATTATACCAATGACTCAGACTATGATGCCAAGGATGGAGGTGGCAACGCTGTGGATGCCGCTTCCAGCCCTTACTCAGATATAGAACCTGACGTCAAGGTCGCGCTCAAGAACCAGGACCGGTTTGATATGGAGGGTTGTGTTTCATTTCCTCTACTAGATCCACGTCCGGGCCGGAATCCCGGTGCTTACCGCAAAGCGTATGCGGATTTGCTCTTCGCATGGAAACTATGGTTTCAGCGTTGTGAGGTTGCTTCCTTCGATGGGCTCGTGAGCTACTGGACGGACCATCAGTCCGGAGAGCTGGCCGATGGGGAGAGCTGGAAGGGTTCCGGCTCTGTCTTCTCCAAGGCGGAGAGGCTACACGAAGATTATGAATACTCCGAAGAAGAGACTGAAGGATTGGAGATTGCAGTTTGCTGCTCACTCTGCGGTCGAAGCACCAGAAAGCAGAGCCGAAGAGCTGCAGGCGCAAAGGGCACAAGACGAATGTGCGAGCATTGCCATCGGCCAGGTAAAAAGGTCCTCTGCTCCATCTGCTGGAGCCCCGTTGCCGGCTTGTACAAGGCTTGTGCGGACTGTGGGCACATCAGCCATGCCACGTGCGCTACGCAGTGGTTCGAAAGCGACGACTCGGGCAAGAACGAAGTTTGCGAGGCCGGCTGTGGCTGCGATTGCAACAAACAAGCGTTTCACGTTTCGAATCCGGCGGCATTTGAATTCGATGACGACGATCGCCTTACCATCTCGTCAGTTCGAGAAAAGGCAAAATCAAGCGTCAGGCGTACACGGGAGCAGTTTCAGAGAGACCTGTCACGAAGAAGTGATGCCGGACTCAGCCGTAGTTTGCGGCAAGCCTTGGTGGCAACAGGTAAAGGAGTTAAAAAGGATATGTGACGACGCACATACGGTTCAGGTTTTGTATAATATGGCCTGGTTCACTTGCAGAAGATACCCATTTTCGTCATCTACCGACAACTAAATGCAACTTCAGGCATGCAGGACTGGCGCACAAGGTTGTCTTATTCGGGTTCATGTACATAGCGATCATTGACCCGTGCTTTAGATAGCTGTAAGCTAATTCGTGGATTGCTCAGACAAATCCAAGACCATTCCAATAGAAGAGGAAACACGTACCCTATCAGTCCTTTGCTTCCTTTTCCATACTGCTCCGCTGCGACTTTGACTCCTTGTGCTTGCGTCCTCCCTTGCGGTTAGAGGAGCCGCCAGGAGGATCTACCCATTTTTGCAGTGCAATAGCAGCGCTGAACCGATCTGTCCGATCCACGTTGGCACGAAATCGCACATTTGCTATTTGCACGAGGGTTCGGAGGTGTTGCTCGTCGACAGTAGACACAACTGAACCCTCTGGGGTTTGATACCCGATTATGGAGTCAAAGGCTAGGCCTGTTGTACGGACTGCTACCATAGGCGTCGCGTCTTCGCTTGAGCGGCTTTTGGGCGATAGATTGACGGCACCGCTCTCCCGAAAGCCTGCGTTGAGGGCCGCACCAAGAACCTTTTGGGCCTTTGAGAGGGAGGACGTAAGGATGTGTAGTATCTAGGCACGAGGTAGTGAGAGTTGAGAGCTAGTACGTGATGATACTGTAGAAAGATTCTGCTACCAGGTCCAAGCCCTCTTCCTCAAAATAGACCCCTCTTTGCCCTCGAGACAAAGGAGACATCCAAGCCAAGTGTCTCGCCAGCACAGTGACCACGTAGTATGCAAACGAAGAAAAGTTGAGCTAGACATGATGGCAATATAGAAGTAATACCGCAAGAACTTCATAAACAGTCTAACTTTAGAACGGACTCACCATGGGTTCGAACTTGAAGTGCACAAAGCGTTCAGTAGGGTGTATGATCAGTTGGCCACTGCTTTTTCCAGTGAGACCAAACAACGAGTGAACATAATCTTCAGAGCAGTCATGAGCGACTTCCACCGGAGAATGAGACACGAACAGCCATGCTCCACCACCGCCTTTACCTCCTGAGCTGGCACTATTCGGCAAAGAGTCAGAATTGTCGGTGCTGTCATTCTGAGTAGTGACTTGTTTCTTTCCCTCCAGAAACACACTGATCCTCCCAGAGCAGCTGCTTGTCGTTACGAGCCCATCTATAGCGTTAATCCGGCCAACAAGCGGTCTAATGTCTTCGTCAACGGTGCCTTTCGGAGATAAATCAGCGTAGCTTTCATCCGGCACAGCAAGCTGTTCGAGTATTCTCCGTTTTCTCAAGGCAAAAGCTTCGGACATTTGTAGCAACTGGTCACTTGACGAGAAATTAAAAGTGTTGAAATTCTGGGAGATTTGATTGGGTCAAGAAGCAAGCGTACCTAGGTAGCGAGCGCCAACTGCAGAGAATGTAGATTGATTATAGTAGTCGGGTCAGAGTTCGACGCATCAAGATTCTTTTGTGAAACTTTGGAATCTCATAGGTTCCGAGAGGCTTCAGGCTTGATTCTTGAATCTTGACCTCGGGAATCTTCAATCTTGAAGAGCCGCGCTGCACGGACCATCTTGAAGCCAATCGATCAAGCCACTGAACGGGAGCTCCCAGCTGTCGCCCGACACTTCAGCTTTGGGATATCGAGTCTTTGATTGAAGCTTCTTTACAGAATAGTCACAATTTAGAAATGGCTAGAAGATCGCTGAGAAGCTCGGCAGCATCCGCCTCTTCCCCGGCTTCCAGAGGTGAAAGTCGACACAAGCGTGCGCCTTCCGGCGAAGTCGGCCTCCAAGAGCCCAAGAGGAGAAAGAGCAGGGATGCCCGTCCGTCGCCAAAGTCAACACCAAAGAAGAGCCGTCATTTTGGGAAGAGCATGGACGATGAGCACGAGTCTGATCTCACGTCGGACAATGAGTCCATGACCGAACAAGATGCGTCGGCATACGAGGACTCTGACGCTAATGCCGCTGCTTCCCCATCTGGATCCGAGGCTCTAGTCTCCGAGGCAAGCGAAGCTGAAGTGAAGCCGAAAAAGTCATCCGGCAAAAAAGGGCCCACGGTTAGCTTGGCTAAAGGAGCAAAGGGTCAAGAGCTTTGGAGGCCAGGAGTCAAGGCAAACCTCGGACCGGGCAGAGAAATCATCATTAAGAGACCCAAGGCTAGAGAGGCCGGCAAGACGCCGTATACGGATGACAGCATACATCCTAATACCATGCTGTTTCTCAAAGACCTGGCCGCGAATAATGACCGCGAGTGGCTCAAAAGTGAGACGGCTCATTTCTCCTACGCATGCAACCTCGCATTGCTCAGAGAGTATGCGGCTCCAAAGTGGCCAAGATACTACCGAAGCAAGACGAGACACGTATCAGTGATTTGAGAGCTATCATATTCAGGCAATGTTGGTCACTAACGCAACCTGCATCACGCATTAGTGCACGATCCTGATTATCGGGCTGCTCTGAAAGACTGGAATACGTTTGTCGAGTGTCTCTCGGCGAAAGTGACAGAGGCAGATGAGACTATACCCGAGTTACCGGTGAAGGACATTGTGAGTATCTATCAATGAGAATGGTAACACAAGCTGAAGTCATGCAGGTCTTTCGAATATACCGTGATGTTAGGTTCAGTTCTGATCCCACCCCATACAAGGTGGGCATGCATGTATATTGCATTGCATTGCAGCACTGACGGCCTAATTTGACCAGACTTGTTTCTCAGCTGCTTGGTGAGCAGTCACAATTTCGAAGGCAAGGACTCTCGTTGCAGTCCGCTAATCCATCACAGGTCTCGTACGGGCCGTAAAGGTCCCTACGCCGCGTACTATGTCCAAATCCAACCTGGTGGTAGCTTTGTAGGTAAGAGCTCTCTCTTTGCTCCTGATATCATGCATTTCTGGCATGCATTGGCGTCCTCCTTCACTCCTGTGTCTGTCTCCTTTTGTGGGTTGCTGCATCATACCCAAGGCAACGCTGCAACGAGGCCTTGCATTGTCGGACACGTCGAGTCGAGACCACTCCAACCACCAGAGCGACCTTCGAACGATATCTGGTGTAACCACGGCTCGCACATGTATGGGTCGGACCGCTTTCCACCAGCACATCGTACGGCACCGCGACGCTTCTTTGTCGGTGTAACCTGCTTTTGCCATGCATAACGGCCCGACTCGGACAGGAAGGAGAATCAGAGCCTACAGCCGTTGCCGTCGCACAACATTGATCGTTCCTGGCGTCCTTGGTACAGCTCAAGGAGCCGGAGGCGCTCAGGAAATCGCAGCGGCAGCAGCAAGTTTCTCCCATTCCATCGACACATGCAGCAACACAGCAGCGTAGTGGTTGCAGCCACGTCTCCGTACCGGTAGGCTCGTCGCCTGGAACGTTATGCCGTCACCATCGCCGCCAGAGATGCGCCGTTGTGCCCGATTCCGGCCAGGCCTGCCGACCGACCAGAGCAGAGAGCCTGGTACTCGCGAGATCTCCAGACCTTGAGACTGTTACGATCAGCAAACGTTCTTAACGGGTTTCGGTACCGTTAAAGCGCAGTCTTGAATACCTGGCGTGTTTTGCTCGATGGTGCTGTGGCGTGGAGTCGTTGGCGTTTCGGCCACGGTCGCATCGACTCAGAAGCCAACACGAGTTTATCGTCAAGACAATGAAGAATGGCGCTCAACGACAGTTGGCGTCGTTCGAGATCTTGTCTACTCCAGACGTATCGTCTGTAGAGAGTGTGGCAACTTCTTGTTGTCGTCGTTGGCGACCAGCACTGTCTCGCAGCCAGGACGTCTCTCGGCTATCTTCTGCGACCACACGACGAGAAGCCCAGTGCCACGGCTGTTATTCATAGCATTGACTCGAGCGTGCCTGATCCACGTTCGAGTTGTCTCATTGCGATGCCTTGCACTCGGATCTGCGGATTCGGACGAGAAGCGTGCTGACGCGTTCCAAACAACAGGCGGAGGCGTGTGGATGCCGGAGGCCGGACCTCTCGCCGCGATTCGAGAGGACATTGATCGAAGGCCGAACAGGATAAAGCGCGTTCTCGTCGATGCGAGGGTGCGCAAGGAGTTTCTCGGTGGTGTTGTCGACGATCAGAAGAAGGTCGTGGGCGCGTTCGTCCGCCACAACGCTGAAACGGCCTTGAAAACGAAGCCAAAGGTACGTGAATTCGATCACTATTCGCATCAGGGCACCCAGGAGCCGTCGTCAACGGATTCGAGCATCCAACGCGGCTTCGCCATGGTCGTGGATCGCTCTAGGACAACTTGCACTGTTGTGAATGCTGGGTTCACCGGACCAGGCCACCGCGGAGTGTAGACCCCTGAGTGATTCTTTCGAGAATCAGACTGCATGATGATCCATTGAGAGTAAGTTCACAGCCTCAGTAGCATTAACGAGAATATGTTGAGTAGATGGTAAGTGATGGTCTCTGGATGAGACTGTCCGCTTCAACTTCGTTTGTGGGCTCGGCTACAGTGAGCACATGGGCAGGAAGCGACCAGGGATGGTTAACGAGTCACGACCACGGAAGCACAGGTTCACTGATGAAACAAGGCAGCTCCAACGGCTCCCGGATATATTGACTGATAACAGTGTGCTCCAGGAGAGAAGACTATCCGTCAATATCATAGGAGATGCCAATACGCCCGGTGCAACGGCGGGCAGAAGATGTGCCAACCACACACGTGCCAAGCCTCCGTCTCTTTCTCCTCAATCATCATCCGGTTCGGCCATCGCCGGAACCATCCATGGATGGATAGGATGGCCTTTGTGAAGAAAACTGTGGAAAGAGGGGGCTAACCAGACTCAATAACAGGGTTATGATATCGATCATAGAGACATCGAGCTCCTTCGCTTGAAGAACTTCACCATCGGGAGGAAGATTGTTGACCAGGAGGTCGTCGGCCCCAACGGACTGCGTTACATTGCTGAGCTCATTTCTTGTCTGACTCCGTTTGTGAGTTCCCCCCTTCATTAGATTCTGCTGCAAGCCCAATCCTCCTCCGCATGAGTGATGAGAACATGCCCTCGCTGCTACTTCGTACTGGCTCGAGGGTCTTGCCTTGGAACGCCCTGGCGCTGCGGGGTCTGGGGTCTACTCAAGTCGGTACCATGGTTCGTGGAGATTCCGTGGCCGGGGCGCGGTATGCACCGAATGCCTCAGGCATCAGACTCCGGAAGTGGTTACTAAGCATGAGATTACTAATGGGACACCTGCATGGGCTAACCACATTTGGCTAACACGTGCCATTCGGTCAGATCTCCTATCTCAACAGCGTCATCATGCCCGACGATGCAAACGAAACAAACACTCAAGATGAAGATAGTGACGAAGATGGAGATACAGCAGAAGAAGAGCGCGATGATGATGAAGATGACGACGACGAAAGCGAATGATAGACATGAGACGGGTTTGCGAGTGGATAGCGACTCTTAGCCTTCGAGTAGAACGAACCTTGGATCCTTTACACGTTCAATGTTTAAGATCAGTACCGCCGTCCTTCCCACAGCACTAGGAATGGCACTTCAGCATACCCGTATTCTTTCCAAGAGAAAGCTATATCAGGTACGGTCAAGCCGTCCGGATAATGAGTCCGCGCCGCACAACCCACTGTCGACAGGTGTGACTTGGGCAGGAAGATCTACCGTGTACTCACCGCATGTCCGACCGAAAGTGCGCAACTCTGGTCTTGTTGGTCGGTTAGGGCTCGAGCAGGAAAGTTTTTCATGCATTCAGCTCTCGAACTTCGCCGCACGCAGGTTGCATTGTCTCACCCGGAACGGCTCCAAGACGCTGCAGCCGCATGCACTGCTGGCACAGGCATGATGCCAACGCAGAAGCCGAGTCCTGGCATTGTGCGAGGCAAGCCGAAAAGGCCTGAGGGAGGGCAAGAATCAGGTCTCCGCTGCTGCACCACCATCACGCCACCCCCAGCAATATTAAAATTTTCTTAGCCTCGACGAGGCCGGGACTAGCGGACGATGATTTGGCCGGAAGTGATTGGCCGGTAGGGGCGGGCGGCAGACATGCTCTCTTTCCAATGCTTCTGCTAGCCCGCAGTAGTGGCAGCGCCCGCACTTTGACTCGCATGCGCTTTCAATCACGGGACCGATGGCGGGCCAATCATCGCAGCGGGCGGGCTCGTTGCGGGGCGGCAGATCCCTGCTTTTGCGGGCTGCACGCTGCAGGCCACTCGCATCGGATCGGATGCCCAGCTTGCGGCCCTCGCTTGCGTCCGCTCCCGCTGTTACCGAGTCCATGACGCCTCATCTTTGGGTTCTCGTTGGGCCGTTTTACTTTACCGTACGCGTTCGTCTGCGGTTCTGTATCGTTACGGTACACCGGTACCTCGTATTGATAGAACTGTACATGTAGCCAACTTTGAACAGACCTCAGTGCTGGTTCCAGGCTTCTATTTCAGGACGGTGATGCCCAAGCGGCGAAGCCTGTCGATGGGCGTACCAAGTGCGCTCTTGGTACAGAACCAAATCACCCACAAATTCATGGCACATGGGCAGTGACTGACCTGCCCTTCGAACAGGCGCAAGATACGACATCATCCGCCTGAAGCCAGCATAATAAGCACGCATCGACCATCCAAGTCTAGCAGGCAGAGCTTCTTCTGCTCCGCGCCACGCTGACAGAGTGGTCGACGATCACAATCCTGTCTTACACGTACGTGCTGCCCGCTTGGGCAGGCAGGGCTAGCAGGCGCCCATCCGCGCATCCTCAATCCTCCGCGCGCCGTGCAGCAGCCGCCACGGGCGACAGGGCACGCCAGGGAGTCCCTGTGACTGTGCTGTTCTGGCAATAATCTGCACGCTTCGAGCGTCGGCCTGCCTGACGCTTCCCGAGAGACACGCCGCCGCTCGCATGGCCTTTGCGACGTCTCGGCGCGGCCCGCTTTTCTCCCTCGATTGGAGCCCGGTTTCGCTTGGCTGTGCTGCCGGCATCATGTCAGAGCACTGCGACTGGGCAGAGGCCCGCGCTGCCGAGCTCCTTCGCCCTGCTGTGTCGCGCTCCCTGCCTATAAGATGCGCTGCCGGTCGTTTCGATAAACAGCCTGCAGCTGTCTCGTTCGGGGGGTTTTCCTGGTGCGACGCTCAGAGTGTACTTTGGCGAGAAGGCCATGCCGGTCGATATCAAGCAAGGAGTTGCACATGCTGACTCGAGTGCCCATCTTCGTAACGCTCATGCAAGACCACCATCGATTATCGCTCAAGCCAACAATCACCGTGATCGGCATTCATTACATCGTGCAGTCGTCCGTCCAAGTCAGATCCATCGCCGGGCATGCAGCGCACATGTCGCCAACTCAGCGACCGTCTTGGCCGTGAGATTGTGGTCAGCTGTCAACATGGCGGCCAATGCTCCGACCGGGTTCTGAGCACGGCGCTGCGCCGTCCTGTAGGTGAGCAGCCCAGTCCGGCCCAGCCCAGCCCAGCATAGGCGAAGCCGAAAAGCAAAGCGAATCCTTCGCAGCCGGAGCGATCTTTCCTCGAGGCATGACAGTGACAGCGGTCCACACCTGCAAGCCGATCAAACACGCCCGGCATTGATCATTGCTGCGTCGAGTCGATGTTGCGAAACACGAGATGACGAGGTATGCGACGCGATCAGACGCAAGAGCATCGGGTCAGTCACAAGACCAGATTCCCGCAGAAGCGACGACGTCTGCGCGCATCAGCCACCGCTGCACACGCACTCAAGAGGGAACGACGGATGCTCCCGGTCAGAGGTTCAGGGGTGGCCTGACTCGCTGCTTGTCAGAACCCGGCGTTGGTTTTGCTATTTCCGAAGAAGGAATCAAAGCAATGTGAAGCTGATACATTATCGTACGATTTATGAGAGGAAGGGTCATCGGCAAACTCGGTTCTCGTATCCGCGCGGTCCGCCGTGCCGCGGTCCGTGATCTGCCGCACGAAACGGAGAATTTCAGAGGTCTTCGATTGCATGGAAACTCTAGGGTGCATGCGGAACGCTGGATACCGACATGTCGGAATGTCGTGTCACTTGAGATGGACGTCGATTCGATATAGCAAATCGACTTACCGAATCTGCTTCTGCAATGCCAATCAGTCGAGGCATGCAGCGTCGGTCTGGCCTCTGTCTGTGTCGCCGACGTCAACTGGTTCTGTCGGTGTGCCAAACTGGGTCGATGCAGCAATCGCAATCAGTCAGAACTCAATTGTTTTCGCTGGAAAGTATCTGCGCACTGGTCCGTTGTAGCATCATATCATCACGCTTGAACAAAACGGCGCAAGCGTAGATGGACCACCGCGATGATCCATAATGCGATACTATGGTTGCCGAATGACACTCAAGCATGAGGTTACATTGCGTCTGGAATTCTTACCATCCGATTCATATTACAAATGCATCGATCATAGGCCAGCTGCGATGTCTCAGTGCTCTGCTTCATGCGCTCGAGCGGACCGGCTCCATCTCTAGTGATCCCTCATCACCCGCTATTACCTAAATCACAGTCAGTATCGAAGAGGAACGAGAGTGTCTCACTACTACCCCATGATGAGCCCATTACGAAGTACGCAATGAGCACTAGCCTCTCGCGCAAAACCAGTCTCACTCGCGAACGTCGCCGTCCAGTCATCTCGCAAAGCCAATGCCCATCAGCTCTCCTGAATCGTCTCCGACGCAGCGGAGTCTCCCAGTCGCGAGGGACCGCCGCAGCCGGCGGGCTGATTGGCCAGACTGCTCTCGCTAGCGGCCGACTCATCACCAGAGGCATGGTCCGGAAGCGGGTGTCGACGAAGACGACTGTCGCCATCACGTCCGGAGGCTCATCGCGGCTCGAGGGGCGGGGTGAGTCGGGCGGTTCTCCACGACGGCCCGTCAGTCGTGCCTCGGTAGATGGACTCGTAGCGGCGACAGCTGAAGTGAGAAAATTTCGACGGCGTGAGTGACCGCTGTGCGTGCTTCACCGACTCTGAACCAAGCTTGCAACGCGTACGGTGTGCTAGCGGGTTCTGCGCCCTACCGCAGGAGACTGGGGCGCGAAGGGCAATCCCGCGATGCATAGGCCACCCGGCGCTCCAAATGATAAATCAATTTAATCAATCCATGGGAGCGAGCACGGTCACTGTTGGAGAATATCACACAAGCCAGATCAGCTGCTCACCAGGCTGCGACTGTACCGGAGTTCGACATCATTACCGCCAGCCTGGGACGGCATCGGGATGCACAGGGCGAAACGGCGGTGATTGTGTCATTGAGCGGCGGGTCACTGATATCTCAGAGTCTAGAGATAAAGTTGCCCACGAACGGCCGTCTCGAGGCCCGGATTGGTCGGCTTGTAGACGCCTCGTCCTCGGCTAGAACCGCGAACGCCAGCCACAAAGGGGCGGCAGGCACGAAATGCTGATGAATCAGTTCACAGCGTGCGCAAGTTTTTCGATATCGTGGAAGGAAAACTCTGCGCCGCAGCGTGATCGCATCATCCTAGAATCACGACATGCCATTGCCACTTCGGCTGAGGTCGGCATTACCAGAGTACATGTACGGAGTACTATTTCTGGGTTCTTCCCCTTTTACTGTCCAATTCTGGGCTACCCTTGCAAAATCGTCGTCAGCGCAAGCCGTGCACGATGCGCCGAGCGCAAAACGTCAGCCAAGTGGCCGGGAACGCGAGAGCGTCTTGGTCTGATGAGAGGGTGAGAAGCTCAGACGGCGGACCGGCCGGGCGACGACTTGGGCCAGTCCGGAGAAGAACACGGTCAATCTTCTCAGGCGTTGCAGCATACGCGTTCCCAAAACTTCGTTCGAAGAGGCCACGGTGAGAAGATGGATCTCGGAAAGATGCACGCGACCGGCGCAACTGTGCCGGTAACAAATGGGCCGATCTCTTGAAATGATTATCGTATCGCGACAGGTCAACAGGATCGACTCCCGATGCCGCTGGACTTTGTTTCATGCGGCGTGCAAGTAGTGCGCTGTAAGGAAGATTTCAATACTGGAAACATACCTGGGTACTGCGTACCGTCCATGAGCGGTACAGTGCCTGTGCACTGATGTGCTGACGTTGGCACGTTGCGGCAAGGACCGCCCGCGCACGGTATCGTATCTGTCGGCCTTTTTGATGGCGTTGCCCGGCCGCAGATGTGGTCGCCCTCCCTTGCCTGCCTT
>QQTW01000293.1_pt1 | contig 30391 bp, 28 predicted proteins | sample 1904831 | NCBI WGS metagenome assembly QQTW01 (sample SAMN09435610, study PRJNA476489) | Subsurface metagenome, whole genome shotgun sequencing project.
CCCTAAAAGCTACTTCTAATCATGGCTCATTTTTCATCAAACGGCAGTCCCTGTCAGCTCTTGCGATACTATTCTGCGCTCCAAGGCAGATCATGTGCAATTCGGCTGATAATTAGCAAAAATAAATGATGAAAGCAGGAATCAGGGTAATCGCCACAGAAGAAAGTTACACCTCGCTTTCTCAGCTTCCTCGACCTCGAGCCAATCCCGACTTACAATGCCAACACACCAAAGCCTAGCTTTAGTGGGCGGCGAATTAAGCGAGGGTTTAGAGGCAGCGACCAAATTACTTCTGCCACTTTCCCTCAAATGGCTTTGACTCAGATTTTGCACGCCTTTTTGAATCAAGGCGCTCGCCTTGGTATTCTCGAATGCTAGAAACGGTATTTGCAGACACGCGTAGCCACGGATAACTGTTCCTAATCTCTATGAGTAGAGTGCCACCGATTAAACCCCTGGTTTGTCACTGGATCTCATCGGGTGGTTGGATTTGCTGCTCGTATTGGGCGATCACGTCTTCGATAATTTCAGCATCAACATCAACGCGATCAGATTTGGAGTAGATAGTCGCAAGGATAATGCTGTTAGCAGTTCTAACGTAGTAGATGACACGATAGCCACCACTTTTGCCTTTCTGGATATTGCTGTTTTTAAGACGGACTTTGAAAACGGTGTAATTCACTCCCGCAATACGATCGCCCGGAAGTTCACCCGCTTGGAGTTGTTCGATCAGGGGTTGGAGATCCGAACGAACTTGACGATAGCGCTTAACGAGGTCGCGGAGGTCACTTTGGAAGCGGGGGGTGAGGTCGATTTGGATTGGGGGCGGATCAGTCGGCATCAACACCATCCCACATTTGAGTCAGGGGAATGGTTTGTCCGGTAAAAGCTTCGTGTAAGCCTTGGCGGATACCTTCGAGGATAATTTCAGTGGGAGTATCGCCAGGGTCAATTTCGTCGTCTTCAGGGATGAGGACAATGACTCGAACGCGACGAGTTTGGGTTGGGGCAAGGGGATTGTCAAGGAGGAGCTGTCCTTGGTCGTTGATGGTGGCGGTGGTTTCAATCGCTTTCATAGGGGTTTTATAAATAACAGCGACATGCCTTTGACATCACTGGGATGCAAGACCCATTGCCCAATGTTGTTCTGGCGCATTGGGTCAATGATTTCATCCTAAGACAAATTTCGGTTTGCCCCATCACTGGCTTGTCGTTGGCGGCAGAGAACTTGCCGCAGCCGCTAAAGGTGCCGTATTAGAATGGGAGCAACACACTGAAGTTGGAATAGTTTCATCCGTTTGAATAATTGGACGGCTGGGTAATTTGGGTAGAGAGAATAAACCTGAACTGGTGGTAGAAGTGGCAGCGAGTAGTGCGGCAATCGATTTGTATGACAAGAAACGTGCCTATCGTCGGAATGGGGTGCGGGAATACATTGTTTGGCGAACAGTGGAGAGTCAGTTGGATTGGTTTGTGCTGAAAGCAGATGAATATGTCTGTCAACTGCCCGATGAGCAGAGTATCATGCGGAGCAAGATATTTCCAGGTTTGCGGTTAGTCGTTTCCGCGTTGTTATCAGGAGAAATGACGACAGTTTTATCGGTGTTACAACAAGGATTGAATTCACCGGATCATCAAGCATTTATGCAGCAATTGGCGAAGGAAATGTGATGAACAAACCATTAGATGTGACTCTTTCCCAAGAAATTGCTCAACTTACCAACAGCAAGGCTGTTGATTGCTTTGACAATGCTTATAAAGCAGCATTGCTAACTGAAGGGTCAATGTATGTTCAAGGCTTTTTAGTCTATGCGGTTGAGCCTTGTACAATTGTTGAGTATGGCTGGATTGAGTTTGATGATCGAATTGTCGATCCAACATTCCCACATTTGAACAAAAATGCTCAAGCACTCTACTACTTCCCCGCACAGCGTCTAACTGTTAAGCAACTGAAAGCAGCAGTAGAAGAAGCTAAGGAAGATTATCCAGAGGATGAGCCACTCCCTATCTATGGTGCTTCACCTTATGAGTATTATGGTGAGCTGATGTTGGGTGGCGCTGATTACTCGGCAGCTTACAAAGAAGCAGAGGCTAAGTGCGAAGAATTGAAAAGTCAAAATTAGAATCGCTTAATCACCGAGCAAGTTGAGCAGCGATCGCGATCACTACTCAACCTCTAATTTGCAACTTTAGTTGGTCCTTCCATCCTCAGAAGTTATATCAGCGGGTGGCTCAACCGGCGGCGGATTCAGAAACTTCTGCCAGATATCTATTTGCTGCTGAGCGGCTCTGTAAGCACTGGTACCACGTGGGATTTTTTGAGCGATCGCAATCCCACCGGGGATATCGGATTCACCCCTGCTTTGGGCAATGCTCAACATTTGTTGGCTCCATTGATTAATCGCTGCATTGACATCGGTTCGTAATTGACTAGTGGTTGGCACTCGCTCCGCTATGCCAATCGCCTGTGCCAGAGCCTCTGGTGTTCCTTGAAGTGCTAACTGACGAGCCTCCTGCCAGTTTTGTCTGGATCGGAGTTGCCCTTGCCAGTCATTTATCAAGGCTTGCGCCTCGCTGGAGAGCGCCCGTCTCGGTTGAATTCTTTCAGCGGCGGCAATGGCAGCCGGAAGATTGCCACTACTCGCAAGTAACCTTGCTTGGTCTAGATAGGGCTGGTCTTGAATCCGCTCAACCTGAGATGTCCAACTCCAGATTTTACGTTGGGCTTCTCGGTAAAGGGCACGACCCCTGGCAATCTGACTCGCTTCATTAATCGCCGCTTGCAAGGAATTGATGTCCTCAGAACTCGCAAACTGTTCAGCGCGGTCCAGGAAAGGTTGGTCTTCAGTCCGTTGAATCTGAAGTGTCCAATTCTGGATTTTGCTTTGAGCTTCTTGGTAAAGGGCGCGACCCCTGGAAATCTGACTTGCCTCTTTGATCGCCGCTTCTAGAGAATCGATATTTTGCAAACTGGCTATTTGCTCAGCGCGGTCTAGATAGGGACGGTCTTCAATTGTCTCCACTTGGTTCCGCCAACCATCAACTTGCTGCGCTGCTTCTTCTGCTCGTGGGTTTGTATCAGGGATGAGTTTCGCTTCTGCGATCGCCGCATTCAAGTCCCCCACGGTTCCTGCTTGGGCAAGTTCACGCGCTCGCTCAAGATGACCAACGTCGCCAATTTCTAGCTGCCAACTGCTGATCAACTCCTGTGCCTTGTTATACAACAGTCGGTCAGAACCCATATTTTGAGCGATCACAATCGCTCCTTCCAAACCTGAAATTGTCCCCACCCAAGCACTGCGCCATGCCTCAGCCAGGGTGACAAAATCTTGGGCTTCCGGCTGTAGACTTGTACTTTCAGGAACTTGATTAGCTAGAGCGATCGCCTCGTCTGCATCTTTCCGGTCTAGGGCAGCTTGGGCCAAATCTAGCATTTTGCGCCCCCACTCCGGCAACACGTCCTGGGCATCTTGATGAACGTAACTATTTGCACTAATCGACGCTACCAGCTTGATTGCTTCTAATAAGTTGTCTACGCTCCCTGTTTTCACCAAACTTTGCGCTTTCGCCAACTTATTTGCATCTAGCCGTGTCGTCTCTATCAGGCTATTTAGTTCCTCATACTTAGTAGTTGCCCAGTAGTTGTTGCCCACATTAAGCAATCGCACTGCTGCCATAAACGCCTGATGCCATTCCTGCTCGCGCATTGCTGCCTCGGCGTCTCGATATATTCCTTCAGCCCCCTTCCAGGTTGACTGCCAACTCTCAATGCGCTTTTCCACCAATTGATAGGAGGGAACATCTTGGGGAATCTGACGGGCAATATTGATTGCTGCTTGTAGATTACCCTCTTGGAACGCCGTATCACCTATATCCAAAATTTCCAGCGACCACTGTTCTAGGTAACGGTTAATTTCTGGACGCAGGGGGTGGTTAACTGGTAGAGCCTGAACTAGAGCGCTCGCCTCTAGCAGGTCATTCACTGTCTGCTTATTCGCCGCTACTTGAGCACAGTATAGCCTTACCGAAGCTGAAGCCATTGGCCAGAAGGTAGACGGACAGTTTGGTAATGAGGGCAGTTTTAGCAGGAGGGCTACCGCTATAAAACCCATTCCACTCGAAACCAATCCTCCCAATGCAGCCCAAAACACCCAGTTCTTCGACCATCGCAGTTTTTGATGAGGATTAACTGGAGGGGTGACTTTACCCGGTGGGATAGGTTGTGGTGCGCTACCTCCACCCAACCGATGAGATGGTCCTAAGTCTGATGGTGGTAGTGCATGTGGGTCTGGAATGCCTCGCTCTCTCATTGCTCACACCCAAATAGTCGTACTAAGGCCTTGATTCTGTTTAGGAAAGACCATAGTCATTTATCTTACCTTATAAAGGTTCTATACTGGCAGAGTTCCAAGGAGAACAGACAATAAACCGCCATCTAATTAAGATTCAGCCTTTAAATCTACAATGAGCTGGGCCAGTTCCTCACTGCTTGCCTTGTATACTTTTCCACAAAAGTGACAGGTTGCCTCAGCCCCGTTATCTTTTTCGATCATGTCTTGCAGTTCCGCTTCCCCCAGCATCTTCAAGGCTCCCAACACACGTTCAAAAGAACAACTACAGTTAAAGCGCACCAACTGACTTTCGGGCAGGATATTCAGCCCCATATCTCCTAGCAGCTGTTCAAAGATTTCCGATAGAGTTGACCCCGCCTGTAGCAGTGGTGTAAACCCGGAAAGCGCCGCCACACGCGATTCTAAGGTTTGAATCAGTGTTTCGTCTCGTTCAGCCTTGGGCAAGACTTGTATCAGCAGCCCTCCAGCAGCCGTAACTCCCTCTGCCCCAACAAAGACACCCAAAACCAGCGCTGAAGGTGTTTGTTCAGAAGTCGCCAGGTAATGGGACACGTCATCACCAATTTCACCCGAAACGAGTTCTACCGTACTAGCGTATGGGTAGCCGTATCCCACATCTCGTACAACATAAAGGTAGCCATCTTTTCCAACCGCACCACCAACGTCTAGCTTACCTTTCGCATTCGGTGGTAGTTCAATATCTGGATTGTATACGTAACCTCTTACCGTTCCATCTAACCCAGCATCTACCAAAATCCCCTCTAAGGGGCCATCGCCCTTGATCCGGATATTGACTCGCGATCCGGCACGTTTCATATTGGACGCCAGCAACAGCCCAGCTGACATGGTGCGCCCCAATGCCGCTGTTGCTACATAGGAAAGCTTGTGCCGCTGCCTCGCTTCTTCTGTGAGACGGGTCGTAATGACACCAACGGCGCGAATCCCACCCTCGGCTGCCGTAGCACGAATTAACTGATCTGCCATGAAAACCCTTACATTTCTTAACGGTGCTTTCCTTTTTATTTTAGCTTCAACCGCAAGAAGCCCTGTCCCATAATCAAAATGGCTTTGTCATACTGAAATTACAATCACTCGCTCATCACAACGGTCATAATGCTGGGTAATTTTCAACAAAGCCAACTTCGAATTGAGGTTGAAGCATCGGAGACTACACTTCGAGATAGTTTGCTGCGTCCGGTGCAACTGCAACAATGGCTGTGGCTCCAACGCCTCACCGCCGGAATGCCAGAACAACTGCATCAAGGACTCACGTTCACCAGTTGGACTGGTCCAGTCGCGATTCAACACAAAGTAGATGTGGCGACGCCCAACTGCCTACGCCTGCTACTCAGTCAAGGAATTGATGGGTTTCATGAATGGTACTGGGGAGAAGGCTGGGTGCAGTCCCGCTTGGAAGGGGTGTCAATACTGCCCTTGAATTTGGGTCAAACCCTCAGTTTGCTGAGCTTACGTCAGTTTCTGGCAACCCAGCGGCGTAGTGTTTAGGCAAAATTTAAGTATCTACTAGTAAGCACAAGCCCAATGTTGAGAACCTTTGCCCATTTAGCCCTCACCCTAACCTTAGCAATCCCCATTGGTGCTAGTGCCCCATTCGCTCAAACACAGGCATCATCTGATGTGCAGCCAGTTGGTTTTACAAAGCAATTGAATTGCGATCGCCTTGGAAGTACGCGAGAACAGAAAGATTGCTTTAGTAAGACTTACAAGCAAGCAGATCAAAGACTAAAGCAGGTTAATTCACGACTAATATCATTTTTCCAACTTGATAAACCAAGGTCAGAAGAACGTCAGCGCAAACTGAGTCGTGCCGAAGAAGACTGGGTTGATTTTAGAGACTCGAATTGTGAGTTCAGAAGTAGTAACTGGGATGATGAAAAGCGGGAAGTTTTCTTAGAAAGCTGCCGGACAAGAATGACGCAAGAACGCGCACAAGAGTTAGAGGAATTTCTTCAAAGAGGAGGCTAGATGCAGCTTTAGAGGCTAAGATTCCTGACAATGCAGACATCTTTACCCTATTGAGATACCAGCTATCCCGGCTTCACCACTAGCACTGAACAAGGAGCATTCTCAACGACTTGACTACTCACGGAGCCTTGGATAATCCTGTCAACACCGGTCAAGCCGCGACTACCAATTACAATCAGGTCAGCCTGGTAAATATTGGCGAGGCGGATAATTTCTTCGGCTGGGTCGCCGCTCACAATTTCTAACTCACTTTCTCCAGGCAGATTTGTCTGGTAAGATTGCAGCTGCTTTTCTATATGCCGATAAGGCACAGGTTCAGAATCATTGTGAGGCAGATCAGCGATCACCTCCAAGTTCGACTCGGGCGGGGAAATGACATGGGACAGAATAATTTTCGTTGCCTGTGGCAATTGAAGTTCCTGTACCGTCTGAATTACTCGCTCCGAAAGCTCCGAACTGTCGAGAGCCACCACAATAGTCTTTAGCACCGCCAAATCTCCTTTTAGCTTTTTAGGGTGGGGCGTTCTCTCCATCACCCAGATCCCATCCCCCTCTCCCACTTTCCCCTAAAGAATCTGAGTCCCCCTGCTCCCCAGAGGAGGTCCCAAGTTCTCCCTTACTTTGTGTCCGCAGTCGGACTGAGTCCGCATGGGAAGGTAAACCCTCGGCTTTTGCTAGCACGTCAATTGCTCCGGCTACTTTCTGGAGTGCAGTGGGCGAGTACTGGATGAGACTGGAGTGTTTCAAGAAAGTTTCCACCCCCAAAGCAGAAGCGTAACGAGCTGCGCCAGAAGTAGGCAGCGTGTGGTTAGGTCCAGCTAAATAGTCTCCCACCGCTTCGGGTGTGTCATATCCCAAGAAAATAGCACCCGCATGACGAATCTGCTCAAGTAGTGCCCAAGGGTCCGCTACTTCTAGTTCTAAATGTTCCGGCGCAAATTCGTTCGAGAGTTCTGCTGCCGCCGAGAGAGATTCCACGACGACAATCAAGCCGTAGTGAGCGATCGCTTTCTCGGTTAACGTCCGACGCGGGTGATCTACAAGTTGTCTCTCAACTGCAGCTTGCACGTTTTTAGCTAATCCAGCATCCGTTGTCAACAAAATCGCTGCTGCCATCGGATCATGTTCAGCTTGTGCCAACAAGTCAGCTGCAACATGAACAGGATTAGCTGTTTCATCAGCAATCACCAGCACCTCTGAAGGTCCTGCCAGTGAGTCAATGCCCACAGTTCCATAGACGAGTTTTTTGGCCAGGGTGACGTAAATGTTACCCGGACCAGTGATCACGTTGACCTTGGGAATCGTTTCTGTCCCATATGCTAAAGCGGCGATCGCCTGAGCGCCCCCCACTCGATAAATCTCCTGCACCCCAGCTTCTTGAGCTGCAACCAGCACTGCTGGGTTAATCGTCTTCTCTGGTCCTGGTGGCGTCACTATCACCACGCGCGGCACTTCAGCAACTTTTGCCGGAATCGCATTCATCAGCACCGTACTGGGATAAGCGGCTCGACCGCCGGGAACATATAGCCCTGCTCGGTCTACTGGCGTGTAGCGCTTGCCTAGCACTACCTCATCTTCCCCAAACTGCACCCAGCTTTTGGGGACGCGCTGGCGGTGAAAAGCTTCTATTTGCCGACAAGCTAGCTTAATTGCACTAAGTAACTCCTTCGACACCTGCTGGTAGGCTGCATCTAACTCAGAGCCGCCTACGCGCAAGTCTTCTAGCTTAAGGTTTTGCCCGTCAAATTCTGCTGTATAGTGCAATACAGCCCGGTCTCCCTGGCGCTTCACCGCTTGAAGCACTTCCCGCACCGTCGCTTCTTTATGAACTACTTGGTCGTCATCATGTATGCGATCACAGATACGCTGTAGTTCTGCTCGTACCTCGGACTGCTGAGTAATGATTCGCATCATGGAATTCGGAACGCCTATCTAGGAATTACCGGTTTAAGAACGAGTCTTCTAGTACCCTTACCTAAAGGAGATAAAAAGCCGACACGTACTCCTTATCTCTAGCTTAACCTGGATTTTTCTTTATGAGAATCGCAACATTTGCAGTTTTAATAATATATTCGATGCTATATTAGTATATCTAGTATTTTGTCTATTTAACGATAGTCCCCCTCTGGAATAACTGTGGCGAATACCAAATCTGCTATCAAACGCGTCAAAATCGCGGAAAGGAACCGACTGCGGAATAAATCTTACAAATCAGCGGTCAAAACGCTGATGAAGAAATATTTTACCACGGTAGAAACCTACGCTACCAACCCCACCCCGGAATTGAAGCAGGAAGTGCTTTCTCAGATGGCTCTGGCTTATAGCAAAATCGACAGAGCTGTAAAACACGGAATATTGCATCAGAACACTGGAGCACGGAAAAAATCCCGCCTAGCTCAAAGACTCAAACGCCATGAAGCTGCATCGGCTGAAAAGTAAGTAGCCATACTCCCCGCCAGTCCTCTTCTCCTCCCCCTGCCTCTAGAAAAAGCCATGCAGTTAGTTGACTCCCACGTTCATCTCAACTTTGATGTTTTTGAGCCGGATTTGGCAGAAGTGCGATCGCGTTGGCAAGAAGCCGGTGTGGTTCGTCTGGTACACTCCTGTGTCCATCCAGACGAATTTGCCAGCATCCAAGCCTTAGCTCACCGATTTCCAGAAATAGGTTTTGCAGTTGGACTGCATCCATTAGATGCTGATAAGTGGACTCAAGACACGGCGCAGCAAATTTTTGCACTTGCACGTTCTAATACGTCAGTGGTGGCAGTCGGTGAAACAGGGCTGGATTTTTATAAGGCAGATAATCAAGAGCAGCAGAAAATGGTTTTCGAGGCTCAACTGGAGATCGCATCCCAACTCAACTTACCAGTGATCATTCATTGTCGGCAGGCGGCAGCGCAGGTGCGAGAGATTTTACAGGACTGGCGTGAAAAAGTGCGGGGAGTGATGCACTGTTGGGGTGGAACACCGGAAGAAACTGAATGGTTCCTCGACCTAGGCTTTTATATTAGCTTCAGTGGCACGGTTACGTTTAAAAACGCGGAGCAGATTCACAAGAGCGCTCAGATGGTGAGGAGCGATCGCATATTGATCGAAACCGACTGTCCCTTCTTGGCTCCTGTTCCCAAAAGGGGTCAACGGCGCAACGAGCCTGCATACGTGTTACACGTAGCCGAAGCGGTAGCCCGTCTTCGAGGCGTTTCTCTCTTAGATATCGCTGCTCAAACGACCGAAAATGCCTGTGAACTGTTTGATCTTGCGGTCTAAGAAACACAACTGTGATCAGAAGACTTATCTGGCAAAACCAAATCTACAAAGCCGTGAGAAAAGCGCCATAATAGGTAAAGAGAGATTATGAACTTATTATCCAGCCAGACCTTGGATTATTCTGCGCCGTTGCAACTTTACGCGTTTACAGTTCGCTTAGGCAGATTGCCTGACCTAATACAAGGGAATGCTAATGCTCACCCTAATCATATCCGACGGTAGGTGGCATATGCTATGTAATCAATTATACCTTGGATCTAGCCTGAATACAATCTTTAAATCTAATTGCGTTGCGAACCCATCCTCACCAAGACAAATTTGAACTGGGTAAAACCTAGCAAAGATATTACCCCATCGGCTGATGTTGCTTATCCGTCTCAGTACAAAGATGAGTGGTCTAAATGGAAAAAAGACAGCCAAAAACAGCTGGGGTATACGGGACGTGACTTACAGGAGGATGCTAGAGCGATCCTTATTGCAATTATTGTACAGAGAATGACATTGAAGCAAAAATTTTTTGGCGCTTGTCAAAACCTGTTGTCAGCAACAGGTGATTTGCTGAGGACATTACCAAAATTGACATTGAGTGAGCATGTAGACGCATGACAAACGAAACATATATCGAGCCCGCCTTCCTGCTACCTGATTTGATTGAAATCCAGCGTTCCAGCTTTCGCTGGTTCTTGGAAGAAGGACTCATTGAAGAACTCAACAGCTTCTCACCAATCACCGACTACACTGGCAAATTGGAACTGCACTTCTTGGGCCAAGATTACAAACTGAAGCAGCCCAAATATGATGTAGACGAAGCCAAGCGCCGCGACAGCTCTTATGCAGTGCAGATGTATGTACCTACACGCCTGATTAACAAAGAGACTGGCGAAATTAAAGAGCAAGAAGTCTTCATCGGCGATCTCCCCTTGATGACTGATCGTGGGACCTTCATTATCAACGGGGCAGAGCGGGTAATTGTTAACCAAATTGTCCGTTCACCAGGTGTGTACTACAAATCCGAAGTTGATAAGAATGGTCGCCGCACCTATAGTGCTAGCCTCATTCCCAATCGAGGGGCATGGCTGAAATTTGAAACTGACCGCAACGATTTGGTGTGGGTGAGAATTGACAAAACCCGGAAATTGTCGGCGCAGGTGCTGTTGAAAGCACTGGGACTATCAGACAACGAGATTTCTGACGCATTGCGGCACCCAGAGTATTTTCAAAAGACGATTGAAAAAGAAGGGCAGTTTTCGGAAGAAGAAGCCCTAATGGAGCTGTATCGCAAATTGCGCCCAGGAGAACCCCCCACTGTGTTGGGAGGTCAGCAGCTGTTGGATTCGCGCTTTTTTGACCCGAAGCGCTATGACCTGGGTCGCGTGGGGCGTTATAAGATCAACAAGAAGTTACGGCTAAGCATCCCCGACACAACAAGGGTGCTGACCCCAAATGACATCTTGGCGGCGATTGATTACCTAATCAATTTAGAGTTTGACATTGGGGGAACCGACGACATTGATCACCTAGGCAACCGACGGGTGAGAAGTGTGGGCGAATTACTCCAAAACCAGGTACGCGTTGGTTTAAACCGACTGGAGAGAATTATTCGGGAACGCATGACCGTCAGTGATGCCGACGCTCTGACGCCAGCCTCTCTGGTAAACCCCAAGCCATTGGTAGCGGCAATCAAGGAGTTTTTTGGCTCCAGCCAGCTGAGTCAGTTTATGGATCAGACAAACCCGTTAGCGGAGCTGACACACAAGCGGCGACTTTCTGCTCTTGGTCCTGGTGGTCTGACCCGTGAACGAGCTGGTTTCGCCGTACGAGATATTCACCCTTCCCACTATGGGAGAATCTGCCCAATTGAAACGCCAGAAGGACCCAATGCAGGTTTAATTGGATCTTTGGCAACCCATGCACGGGTTAATCAGTATGGCTTTTTGGAAACGCCGTTTAGAGCGGTAGAAAACGGATACGTGATGTTTGACCGGCCTCCGCTGTATATGACAGCGGATGAAGAGGATGATTTGCGCGTAGCACCGGGAGATATTCCGGTGGATGAAAATGGTCACATCATAGGACCACTAGTACCAGTGCGCTACCGCCAGGATTTCACCACGACAACCCCGGACCAAGTAGACTACGTGGCAGTATCGCCAGTGCAGATTGTTTCAGTAGCAACATCGTTGATTCCATTTTTGGAACACGATGACGCCAACCGAGCCCTGATGGGGTCGAACATGCAACGGCAAGCTGTACCCCTGCTCAGACCAGAGCGCCCTTTGGTAGGAACCGGTCTAGAAGCGCAGGCGGCACGGGATTCTGGCATGGTAGTAGTGAGCCGGAATGATGGGGAAGTATCATACGTTGATGCGACAAAGATTCGGGTTAGGTCGCTTGATAGTTCAAACCCAACGGCTAACAATCAACGGTCAACCGAAATTGAGTACCAGGTATCTAAGTACCAGCGCTCAAATCAGGATACGTGTCTGAATCAGCGACCTTTAGTGCAGAAGGGCGATCGCGTTGTAGCAGGTCAAGTTCTAGCAGATGGCTCCTCTACAGAGGGAGGTGAGTTGGCGCTGGGACAAAATATTGTAGTGGCATACATGCCCTGGGAAGGCTACAACTACGAAGACGCAATTCTAATATCCGAGAGGCTGGTTGCTGAAGACATTTACACCTCAATTCATATTGAAAAGTATGAAATTGAGGCCAGACAGACCAAACTAGGACCCGAGGAGATTACTCGGGAAATTCCCAACGTCGGGGAAGATGCGCTACGTCAACTTGATGAGCAAGGCATCATCCGAATTGGAGCCTGGGTGGAATCCGGAGATATCTTGGTTGGCAAAGTTACCCCAAAGGGAGAATCAGACCAGCCACCGGAAGAAAAACTTTTGCGGGCGATTTTTGGAGAAAAGGCGCGAGATGTGCGTGACAATTCTCTGCGGGTGCCGAATGGGGAAAAGGGTCGCGTCGTAGATGTGCGCCTGTTTACCCGTGAACAGGGCGACGAGCTGCCACCAGGGGCAAACATGGTGGTGCGCGTATATGTAGCCCAGAAACGCAAAATCCAGGTGGGTGACAAAATGGCAGGTCGGCACGGCAATAAGGGAATTATTTCCCGGATCTTGCCAGCGGAGGATATGCCATACTTGCCAGATGGCTCGCCGGTAGACATTGTACTTAATCCTTTGGGGGTACCATCCCGCATGAATGTGGGTCAGGTATTTGAGTGTCTACTAGGCTGGGCGGGAACTAACTTGGGGCTGCGGTTTAAGCTGACGCCGTTTGATGAGATGTACGGGGAGGAGTCATCACGCACGATTGTGCATGGCAAACTACTCGAAGCGCGTGAGCAGACAGGCAAGGACTGGTTATTTGACCCAGATGCTCCAGGCAAGATCCAGGTGTTTGATGGTCGCACTGGGGAACCGTTTGACCGACCTGTGACAGTGGGGGTTGCCTATATGCTTAAGCTTGTTCACCTGGTGGATGACAAGATCCACGCTCGCTCAACTGGACCGTATTCTTTGGTGACGCAGCAGCCTTTGGGCGGTAAAGCGCAGCAGGGAGGTCAGCGGTTTGGGGAAATGGAAGTGTGGGCACTAGAAGCGTTTGGTGCTGCCTACACTCTGCAGGAGTTGCTGACAGTGAAATCAGATGATATGCAAGGGCGCAACGAAGCGTTAAATGCGATCGTCAAAGGCAAGGCAATTCCCCGACCAGGTACACCAGAGTCATTCAAAGTGCTGATGCGGGAACTACAGTCACTGGGGTTGGATATTGCGGTGCACAAGGTAGAAACCCAAACTGATGGCAGCGCCTTAGATGTGGAGGTGGATTTGATGGCAGACCCGAATGGTGGTCGTCGTACTCCCTCCCGACCTACATATGAATCCCTTTCTCGTGAAGCACTGGAAGAAGATGATGCCTAAAACCAGGAGTTAGGTTAGGAGTCAGAAGTCAGAATGTAAAAGTTCTTTTGACTCCGCTCCTCCTGAGTTCTAAATTTTTGCTCCTGAATTCTGAATACTGACTCCTGAATTCTTTAACTATGAGAACCGCACAAGTAACTCAGTTTGACTACGTCAAAATTGGCTTAGCCTCACCAGAGCGTATCCGCCAATGGGGGGAAAGAACGCTACCGAATGGACAACTGGTTGGTGAAGTTACAAAGCCGGAAACGATAAATTATCGTACCCTCAAACCAGAGATGGACGGCTTATTCTGTGAGCGGATCTTTGGCCCAGCGAAAGACTGGGAATGCCACTGTGGTAAGTACAAAAGAGTGCGGCATAGGGGTATAGTGTGTGAGCGGTGCGGTGTAGAAGTTACTGAATCCCGTGTGCGACGCCATCGCATGGGCTACATCCGACTCGCAGCACCAGTTGCTCACGTCTGGTATCTCAAAGGCATCCCCAGCTACATCTCAATTCTACTGGATATGCCACTGCGAGATGTAGAGCAGATTGTCTACTTTAATGCTTACGTCGTCCTGGCCCCCGGCAATGCCGACACCCTCACATACAAACAGCTGCTCACTGAAGACCAGTGGCTGGAAATTGAAGACCAGCTTTACTCAGAAGAGTCTCAACTTTCTGGTGTTGAGGTTGGCATTGGAGCCGAAGCGCTCTCACGTTTACTTTCTGATATCAAATTAGAAGCAGAAGCAGAGCAACTGCGAGAAGAAATCGCAGCGGCTAAAGGCCAAAAGCGCGCCAAGCTAATTAAGCGGCTGCGGGTGGTTGACAATTTTGTGGCCACTGGCTCTAAACCAGAATCGATGGTAATGACAGTCATTCCAGTCATCCCACCAGATCTGCGACCGATGGTACAGCTGGATGGGGGACGCTTTGCCACCAGTGATTTGAACGACCTTTACCGAAGGGTAATTAACCGAAATAACCGTTTGGCGAGGCTACAAGAAATCTTGGCTCCAGAGATTATTGTTCGCAATGAAAAGCGGATGCTGCAAGAAGCCGTGGATGCCCTAATTGACAACGGTCGTCGGGGTCGAACGGTGGTGGGAGCAAACAACCGACCGCTAAAATCCCTCTCTGACATCATTGAAGGCAAGCAAGGCCGCTTCCGCCAAAACTTGCTGGGAAAACGAGTAGATTACTCCGGGCGCTCAGTCATTGTGGTGGGGCCGAAGTTACAAATCCACCAGTGCGGCTTGCCACGAGAAATGGCGATTGAGCTGTTCCAACCTTTTGTCATTCACCGCCTGATTCGTGGTGGTCTAGTTAATAACATCAAAGCTGCCAAAAAACTGATTCAACGCGGCGATCCCAGTGTATGGGATGTTTTGGAAGAAGTGATTGAAGGCCATCCAGTTCTGCTGAATCGCGCTCCTACTCTGCACCGGTTAGGGATTCAAGCCTTTGAACCGATTCTGGTGGAAGGTCGCGCTATCCAACTACATCCATTGGTGTGTCCAGCGTTTAACGCCGATTTTGACGGCGACCAGATGGCAGTGCATGTGCCACTGTCTTTGGAGAGCCAAGCAGAGGCAAGGTTGTTGATGCTGGCGTCCAACAATATCCTCTCACCAGCAACGGGTAGACCAATCGTGACTCCTAGTCAAGATATGGTGTTGGGCTGCTATTACCTGACAGCAGATAATCCAAATGCGAAAAAAGGGGCTGGTCTCTACTTTTCTTCCTTAGATGACGCGATTATGGCCTATGAGCAACAACAAGTTGATCTACATGCCAAAGTGTGGGTGAGATTTGACGGGCAAGTGGAGACAACAGAAGATGATTCAGAGCCATTGAAGGTGGAGAAAAGCGACGGTGTAGTGACGAAACACTACAAGGAAAAACGTAGGCGTGAAGATGCAGCAGGAAATTTAATTTCTCAGTTCATTAAGACAACCCCAGGGCGGATTATTTACAACAAAGCAATTCAGGAAGTGTTGCAGTAACGAAGTCTGGGGGAGTGGAGGGAGTACTTCCCCAGCTTTTTTGTTCGCTCTTGCTCACATTCTTTTGTAGACAGACAGGGATAGCAACAATGGCAGACGGCAAGGAAATGATTTTTCGGAATCGGATAGTTGATAAGGGTCAGCTGAAAAAATTAATTGCTTGGGCTTTTACAAACTATGGCACTGCCCGAACAGCAGCAATCGCTGACCGACTTAAAGACCTAGGATTTCGCTACGCTACTAAAGCTGGGGTTTCCATCAGTGTAGATGATTTAAAAGTACCACCCAGGAAGCGAGCGCTTTTAGAAGCCGCCGAAACCGAAATTCGCGCCACTGAAGAGCGCTATACCCGAGGCGAAATTACGGAAGTGGAGCGCTTCCAAAAGGTGATTGACACCTGGAATAGCACCAGTGAAGCGCTCAAAGACGAGGTAGTAGACCATTTTAGGGCTACTGACCCACTCAACTCAGTGTACATGATGGCCTTTTCGGGAGCTAGAGGCAATATTTCCCAAGTGCGCCAATTGGTAGGAATGCGTGGTCTAATGGCAGACCCCCAAGGCGAAATTATTGACCTGCCAATTAAAACAAACTTCCGGGAAGGACTGACCGTAACCGAATATATTATTTCGTCTTACGGAGCGAGAAAAGGGCTGGTGGATACAGCTTTGAGGACGGCAGATTCGGGCTATCTGACTCGGCGATTAGTGGATGTGTCTCAGGATGTAATTATTCGGGAATTCGACTGCGGCACCACGCAAGGCATTCCAGTGCGAGCCATGACAGATGGCGATCGCACGATGATTTATCTTGGCTTTAGATTGCTGGGGAGAGTGTTAGCAGAGGATGTGATTCACCCCAAAACCAGACAAGTGCTGGCAACCAGAAACCAGCCAATTTCTGATGAATTGGCGACTTCAATTGAGAAAGCAGGCGTAGAAGAAGTGATGGTGCGATCGCCCCTCACTTGTGAAGCGGCTCGTTCTGTGTGCCAGCACTGCTACGGTTGGAGTCTGGCGCATGCGAAACTGGTGGATTTGGGCGAAGCCGTTGGGATTATCGCCGCCCAGAGTATTGGGGAACCAGGCACGCAGCTGACAATGCGGACTTTCCATACCGGAGGTGTGTTTACGGGGGAAGTGGCTCGACAAGTACGGACCAACCAGGATGGCGTTGTTCGTATCCCCAGTCGGTTGAGGACAAGGCCGTTTAGAACCCGTCATGGAGAAGATGCCCTGTTTGTGGAAGCAAATGGCATGCTGGCTTTGGAACCAGTTGGGGGAGGAAAATCAATTGAGATTCCTGTTACTCAAGGTTCAACGCTCTATATTGTCGATGGTCAGATTACAAAAGCTGGAGAACTGCTAGCAGAAGTAGCGATCGGCGGTCGCACAACCCGCGCTCACACAGAAAAAGCCACCAAAGATGTCGCTTCGGACTTGTCTGGCGAAGTAAAATTTGCAGAACTTTTGCCAGAAGAAAAAACCGACCGTCAAGGTAACACTACGACAACGGCGGCGCGGGGTGGCTTGATTTGGATTTTATCTGGGGAAGTTTACAACTTGCCCCCAGGTGCAGAGCCAGTGGTGAGCAACGGTGACCGTGTGGAGGCGGACAGCGTTTTGGCAGAAACCAGGTTGAATACCGTACATGGCGGTACGGTTCGGGCACCAAACTCTACGAGTGGACGGCAGAGAGAAATCGAAATTATCACTGCCAGTGTAGTTTTAGACACCGCGAGTGTGCGGGTGGAACATAGTCAAGGCCGCGACCAGTACCTGATTGAAACCAACAGTAGTCAGTTATTTTCGCTCTTAGCTACTCCAGGCACGAAGGTGCAAAACAATCAAGTAGTAGCAGAGTTAATTTCTGATCAGTATCGTACAAACACCGGCGGTTTGATTAAATATGCCGGGGTGGAAGTGGCGAAGAAAGGAAAAGCGAAGCAGGGCTATGAAGTCGTACAGGGTGGAACCTTACTATGGATTCCGGAAGAAAGCCACGAAGTAAATAAAGATATCTCGCTATTGTTGGTGGAAGACGGCCAATATGTAGAGGCTGGAACCGAGGTGGTGAAGGATATCTTCTGCCAAAATAGTGGTGTGGTGGAAGTTACCCAGAAAAATGACATTCTGCGGGAACTAGTGATCAAGCCTGGAGAACTGCTGATGGTGGATGACCCAGAGTCGGTACTCAACCGGGATGGCACTTTTGGGCAGCCAGGGGAAGAGTTGTTACCCGGACACACCTTAAGTGAGCTGCGTTACATTGAGTACGTAGAATCGCCGGAAGGCCCTGCTTTGTTGGTCAGGCCAGTAACAGAGTTCGCTGTGCCAGATTCGCCGTCGGTACCAAGTACGCAATCGAGTACTGGTAGAGGCCGCTCAATTGAACTACGGGCAGTGCAAAGACTGCCTTATAAGGATTCTGAGCGGGTGAAGTCGGTGGAGGGAGTGGAACTGCTGCGCACCCAACTCGTGCTGGAAATTGAGCAAATGCAGTCGCACGAACATGCTGGTTCGCCAATGGTGGCGGATATTGAGCTGATTCCAGACGTGGACAATCCTGAGATTCAGAGATTACAACTGGTGATTTTGGAATCATTAGTAATTCGCCGTGACATTTCAGCAGATGCTACCCAAGGCAGCACGACTACTAGATTGTTAGTGGAAGATGGGCAGGTAATTGCACCTGGAGCAGTGGTGGCTCGGACTGAAATCAAGTGCAAAGAAACAGGAGAAATACGTGGTGTACGAGAAGGAGCGGAAGCGATTCGGCGGATTTTGATCTTGAGATCGTCAGATCGCTTTACCATCACTACAAATGAGCGACCTCGTTTTTCTGTAGGAAGCCTGGTGATAGCTGGCAGCGAAATCGCCCCTGGGATGTTTATAGAAGAATCTGGTCAAATACTGGAAATCAAAAAACAGAAGTCAGGGGACAGAACTCAGCAGTTAGGAGAAAATTCTGCTAATGACTCCTCGCTCCTAACTCCTCCTGCCGCCTGGGAAGTGACTCTACGAGTTGCTCGCCCTTACCGTGTCAGTCCCGGTGCAGTATTGCAAGTGGATGATGGAGGCTTAGTGCAGCGGGGTGATAACTTGGTGCTGTTGGTGTTTGAGCGAGCCAAGACCGGGGATATTATTCAGGGTTTGCCCAGAATTGAAGAACTCTTAGAAGCGCGTAAGCCGAAGGAAGCTTGCATTTTGGCTCGCAAACCTGGAACTGCTGAGGTGGCAAGGGTCGAAGATGAAACGGTTGAAATTAGGATAATTGAGGATTCTGGTACAATCACTGAGTATCCAATCGGACCGGGTCAGAATGTCATTGTAGCGGATGGTGTTGTTGTGGAAGCAGGAATGCCTCTGACCGATGGCCCAGCTAATCCTCACGAGATTTTGGATATTTTCTTTAATCTCAATTCCTCTATGGGAGTGTATCCAAGTGCCTTGGAAGCGCTACAGCGAGTACAAACCTTTTTGGTAAATGAAGTGCAATTGGTGTATCAATCGCAGGGGATTGATATCGCCGATAAGCATATTGAGGTGATTGTGCGGCAAATGACTTCTAAGGTGCGACTAGACGATGGCGGCGACACCACCATGCTGCCGGGAGAACTAGTGGAGCTGCGGCAGGTTGAGCAGGTTAATGAAGCAATGAGTATCACTGGGGGTGCTCAGGCGCAATATACGCCAGTGCTATTGGGTATTACCAAAGCATCCTTGAATACTGATAGCTTTATTTCTGCTGCATCCTTCCAAGAAACAACGCGGGTACTCACGGAAGCCGCGATCGAGGGCAAATCGGATTGGCTGCGAGGTCTGAAAGAAAACGTAATCATTGGGCGCTTGATTCCGGCAGGGACGGGTTTCAATGCCTATGAGGAAGTGGGTGTTACAACTGACGATTCAGACCTGATGTCAGGTAGTGTATTTGAGGATGGGGATGATCCGCTAGATGTGGTGCTGGATGACCGGACAGCTCGTGCATACAGTTTGGAAGGAGGTCTAGGGGAACCCAGTTTCAGCTTTGATCGTGGTCCCTTCATTCCTGATGAGGAAGATGAACTGATGATTGATGATGAAGTCGAGGATTTGGACGAGGACGAGGAGGATGATTACGAGGAAGACGAAGACGAAGAATAAGTGAGAAAAGGGCTGGGGGATAGTTCCCCCAGCTTTCTTTATGAATCTCCTTGCAATTCAGCTGTGCGTACAGCTACTTGTTGGGTCTGGTCACCCCGCTGCACTTTCACCTGTAGCACTTGACCAACGCGACTACTATCAACAATCGTCTGCAACTGCTGAGCAGTATTGATTGATTGGCCATTAATCTGGAGAATTACATCTCCTCGGCGCAAACCAGCAGCAGCAGCTGGTGTGTCGGGTAATACGCGTACCACGAGTACACCGTTGACTTCCGGTACCTGTAAAGGAGAATTGGGATCGCTATTGTTCTGCCGTGCTAGCTGTGGAGTCAAGGTGGTCGTTTGAACGCCTAGATAAGGATGGGAAATTCTTTCCCCACGCATCAGCTGGTCTTTGATGGCTTTGGCTTTGTCGATGGGGATGGCAAATCCAATTCCCATTGCATCTGGACGAATGGCAGTATTAATGCCTATCACTTCACCGCGCTCATTTAAGAGGGGACCACCAGAATTACCGGGGTTGATAGCTGCATCAGTTTGAATGAAATCAATCCGCTTGTCAGGAATACCGACATCGGCACTGGTGCGTTTGAGGGTGCTGATAATGCCTAGGGTGACAGTGTTATCCAGTCCCAAGGGGTTACCAACTGCGATCGCCCAGTCTCCCACTTGCACAGCGCTGGAGTCACCCAGGGGAGCCACCGGCAAATCGCTACCAGCCGTAATCTTGATCACTGCCAAATCTGTTACCTCATCCGCACCTTGCACTTTGCCTTCAAACGTGCGTCCGTCTTTCAAAAGTACTGTCACCTTGTCAGCCTGATTGACTACATGGGCATTTGTGAGAATCTCCCCGCTGCGGTCAATTATCACGCCTGAACCTAAACCTTGCAACCGTTCAGATGGTGCCTGTTGGGGGAGATTGTCGCCAAAAAAGCGTCGGAAAAAGGGGTCTTCAAACAATGGATCGGAGCGGCGACGGCTAACTGTGCGTTCTGTGTCGATCCGCACAACAGCTTCCCCTACCCGATTCACTGCCGCTGTAACAAAGCTGGTAGAGGCGTTTGGGACTTTCAGTTGGGCAACGCTAAGAGGTGGGGTGCTTGCCATATTTGGCGCTGGCTCAGCCTGAGACGGTAACACCCGTAGGCTGCTAACCGTTAGAACGACTCCTATAATGATTGCCAACGCGTGGGTACTAAGTTGGCGTATTGACTGGGGAAGTTTTAAAAATCGCATATGTTAGCTTGAAGAGCGTTGATTTATCACTCTGGGTTAGGATCTAATTTATCCTTAAGATCGTCATTAATGCATGCAGCGCTCAAACGGACTAACAGAAGACTCATTGACCGTTTCTCAGCCAAACGAGCTTTCTCACATTCGCCATAGTCATCCTGATGGAGGGAAGTCGGCTCATCCCCACGTCCATAGCGAAGAATCGCTGCGAAGTATTGTCAATCGACTGTCTCGGATTGAGGGACATGTTCGGGGTATCAAGACAATGGTGCAGGAAAGCCGCCCCTGTCCTGAGGTACTAGTACAAATTGCGGCAGTCAGAGGCGCGCTGGACCGCGTGGCGCGGATAATTTTAGATGAACATTTAACCGAGTGCATCGCCAGGGCAGCTGAGGAGGGCAATATTGAAGTTGAGATTAAAGAGTTAAAGGCAGCTTTGGATCGATTTTTGCCTTAGATTTAAGGCTCAACCGAAACTTTATAGTCTCCTGATTTACCGCCAGTTTTACTCACCAAGTAAATCGATTCAATCTGAATTGACTTTTCTAGGGCTTTCGCCATGTCGTAGAGGCTGAGCGCTGCTACAGAGACTGCCGTTAGCGCTTCCATCTCAACGCCGGTTTCTGCTTTGGTTCTGACCAACGCCCTAATTTTATAACCGGGCAACTGGGGATCAGGTGTGAGTTCAACTTCTACTTTTTGCAGTGGCAAAGGATGACACAGAGGAATCAGCGCTGATGTCTGCTTCGCTGCCATAATCCCAGCTAGCCTCGCGGTTCCCAGTACATCGCCTTTGGGGGCATTCCCGGCTTGAATCGCCGCAAAGGTTTCTGGCAACATCCGCACGTTCCCAACGGCTACTGCTTCGCGGATGTTGGGCTCTTTAGCAGAAATATCCACCATCTGGGCTTGCCCCTGAGCATTCAAATGAGTCAAGTTCACAGGCGTGGGTTGAAAATTTTGTGTCATTTCACAATGGAGATATGATAATATAGAAATCTGGTGAGGGCTTGTAGCTCAGTGGACTAGAGCACGTGGCTACGGACCACGGTGTCGGGGGTTCGAATCCCTCCTAGCCCGTTCTATTGGGGAGGTTTTAAACCTCCCTTCTTACTATCTATTAATATTTCTCCCAATTACCTCTCGCACACGATATATGGGGCGTCCCTGTGACTCATGGTAAGTACGCATCAGTAATTCCGCCAATAGCCCAAAACTAAACAGTTGCACTCCAGTCACCAGTAAAACAACCGCCAAAATCAGCAATGGGCGATTGCCAATGCTATAACCTAAACCGAGTTTTAAAAAAGTCAAGTAAAGTCCCAGCAGTGTCCCCAAAGCCATCGAAAGCAGACCAAACAGCCCAAACACATGCATAGGTCGCGTCAAAAATGTTTTCATAAACCAGATCGTTAGCAGGTCCATTGACACCCGAAACGTTCGCCACAACCCATACTTACTGCGACCATAACGACGGGCATGGTGACGCACTGGCAACTCTGTGATTTTTGCCCCTTCAATGTATGCCAAAGCCGGTAAAAATCGGTGTAACTCGCCATAGAGGTTCATATCTGCCACCAGTTCTGAGCGATAGGCTTTCAGCGAACAGCCATAGTCATGCAACTTCACTCCAGTAACTCGCCCAATCAACCAGTTAGCAATCTTAGAAGGAAGTAACCGAGTCAAAGCAGCATCCTGCCGTTTCTGACGCCAGCCACTCACCAAGTCATAGCCTTCCTCCAATTTTGCCAACAGATCAGGAATATCAGCTGGATCATTTTGGAGATCACCATCCAATGTGACAATAGCTTGTGAGTACGCATAATAAAACCCAGCTGCCATTGCAGCTGTTTGACCATAATTACGACGCAGGAGCACAGCTTTTAAATCTGAACGGTTTTGAGCGTGTTGCTTAAGCAATTCAGCTGAGCCGTCAGTGGAACCATCATCCACACAGATAATCTCGTAACTTAAATGGCTTGCGGTCAAGGTAGTAGCGATTTCCGAAATCAAATGCGGCAAACTCTCTACCTCGTTATATACCGGCACCACCACTGAAACATCTAAAATATTGCCAGCAGAAGCTTTATTTTGCCCGGCAGTTACTTCAACAACTAATCCACTCTTCATTCTCTGTGCCCTTTGCGTTTCTATTTTGGCTTCGCAGCGGAGGTTTCCTCAACTCCGAATTTCCGCTGCGGTTCGTAACTCTTGACCACTCTTCCTCCCCTCCTCAACTGCCGGTAATATGACCGATTAATCTCATCCCCCTTTTCCGAAAGCCAGTCAATTCCAATTCGATTACGACCCATCTCTTGACCAGAACTATGGATATAAGATCCATCTCTCAAATAGAGTCCCACATGAGTTGCTTTCTGGGCTGACCCAAAAAAGACGAGATCGCCGGGTAACAGTTCCTCAATCGTAATCGACTGGGTAAAAGCCTCCTGCTGATAGGCATCTCTGGGCAACCAGACACCTACCGCCGCAAATGCAGCTTGTATCAACCCAGAACAGTCGTAGTTTGGTCCCACCGTACCACCCCAAAGGTAATAATTCGGCTGTTGCATAGCTAACTGAGTAAAGCTAATTACAGCGGGTAATCGAGTTTTAATTTCAGCTTGAGAAAGCGCGATCGCTTGATAAGGTACAACAGGCTCAAGCACACTAATATCTGTCATCAACAGCCAGCCCGGGTAATCATCCTCACATAAGTACACTTTGACGGCTGTATCTTCATCCAACGATACAACTTGCAAATGTCGCCCAGTTGCTGCCTGAGTTGCCAAACGAGTACAGCTGGGAGAATCATATAAGTTCAGGTCAGTTCGACACCGGTACTCAGTAGCAGTTTCCTCTAGTTGAGAGGCTAGAGTTGTTTGTAGTTGCTCAGACATCAGAAAGAAGCAGTGAGGGTGATTTTAAATTGTAGATTCAATTTCATAGCCAAAATTAATGAGTTGATAGTTACCAATGACATTTTTCCGTAAAGATGAACAACTCGAAACACTTGGTACTCAAGTTTTGGAGGCAACCTGGGTAGAATTTCCAGGGCTAGCCCGTAATCAAATTGCCCTAACGTGGATTGTCTATGATTCACCAGTGCCAGTAAATACCGGCGGCGCTCTTAGTCCCCAAGACTTCTGGAACTACCCAGTCCGAGGCTTCAACTATCGCGGCGTCGAGCGGATTTATCCAGCCAGCGTGGTGAAACTGTTTTACCTTGTGGCAGTACACGAATGGTTGGAAAAGGGTATGCTTCAGACCGGCTCTGAGTTAGAACGAGCTATGGGCGACATGATAGTCGATTCCAGCAACGACGCTACTAGCCTGGTTATCGACATGCTTACCGGCACCACCAGCGGTCCAGAATTACCGGCTGGACCGTTCGCAACCTGGAAGTCTCAGCGCAATATCGTCAACCGCTATTTTCAATCTTTGGGCCGCTCAGAGATGGAAACGATTAACGTCAACCAAAAAACCTGGGGTGATGGTCCTTATGGACGAGAAAGGGCATTTTTGGGAGAGTTAATGGAAAACCGCAATATGTTGACAACGAACGCCACGGCGCTATTGCTACATAGCATTGTGGGTGGAGTGGCAGTGTCGGCAGCGCGATCGCAAGCTATGATGGCGTTGATGAAACGCAGCCTTAACCAAGGTGAGTTGCCAGCTCAACTGGAAAATCAAGTTACAGGTTTTTTGGGTGCTGGACTGCCCCAAGATACCCAGTTATGGTCAAAAGCGGGTTGGACGAGTCAAGTCCGCCACGACGCTGCATATATTGAGCTACCTGGTCAGCAACCGTATTTGTTAGTGGTCTTTGTACAAGGGAGGGCGCACAGCCAGAACCAAGCGATTTTGCCTTTTATCTCCCAGCAAATCGCAGAGGTTTTAGGATCGTTGGCAAGTTAAGAGCAGCAAACCACAAAATCTGCCACATGGGCTAGATAATAAACAGTTTGTGAGTGTAAGTATGGAAATAGACTAGAAATTTGGCTAAAAGCTTCCAGCTACCCTATTTCTTAACCCAAACCCAATCTTTGACGGAGGAGTGAAGTGAGTATTATTTTATCCAGACCTGTTTTTTTGCTGCTAAGTCTAGCCACGTTCACTATGGCTGGCGCTGGCTCTGCTGCTGCAAATTCTATACCAACACCTATTCCAGGCACAGTACTAACCTCAGCTACTTCTCTGACACCAGAAATACCTCGCACTCCCCAACAAGTGGCACCTGCTGAAACAGCTGCTCCTAAAGTGTCTCAAGTGGATATTGAACCAGGTCAATCTACCCAAAGTGGGGCCAGCTATGTTGGGATCGCTGGAAACATTGGTATAAGTGGTGGCGACACAGCACTGGGTGACAGTAACTTTGCAGTCATTTCCAAGATAGGGCTGACAAATCGGATATCTGTACGTCCGGGGGCGGTAATTAGTGGTGATAATTCCACCGTTCTCCTTCCTGTCACCTACGACTTTTCCTTCAATCCGGTAGATGCCTTTTCTGCACCGTTACCTTTCGCCCCTTATGCAGGAGCTGGCGTAGCTATTTCAACTGGCGACGACTCTGACGTTGGCCCAATGTTAACTGTTGGTGTAGACTTTCCTTTGACTCCTCAATTTACGGCAACAGCTGCTTTTAATGTAGGTTTTGTAGAAGACACCAGTACAGGGCTGATCATAGGAGTTGGCTACAACTTCGGCAACTTATTCTAATGCCTGGTCTAAACCCCCAGCATTCAGGGCGAGCGAGTGGGGGTAGATAGTAAACTCTACCCCCGTTCACGCGTGCTCAGCACTCTTTACCTGATCTGAGATCCACTGTAGGTAAGATTGAGAACCGGTAACAATGGGGAGAGCAATGATTTCCGGCACTTCATAGGAGTGCAGTTCTCGAATCTTGGTTTCCAAAGTCCGAAATTGCGATAAGTCAGTTTTAATTAGTAGCTGCCACTCTTGCTCTTGGTGCAGTTTGCCTTGCCAGGTGTAGATGGAGTGAACCGGCACCAAGCTAACACAAGCTGCCAGCTGAGACTTTACAAGAGAAGTGGCGATCGCCTCTGCCTCTTTCTGAGAAGCAGCTGTTACCAAAACTACACCATAACCAGTCAGGTCAGAGTTCTTATCCATTTTTGAAGTTCAATCCCTGATAGTTTCACAAACATCTCTACACCTGCAAAGCAACGCTTAGCTAGTTGTTCAATAAGGAATAGACCTGACCATCAACCAACAGCAGAGTAATTCCCTTGGCGTGCAAATGGGAGCGAGTCTTCTGGAGCACCTTGCTATCGGGGACTTTAATTACTCGATCTCGTTTGGTGGAAAAGCGCCGAGCTACTCGGTGGTTATCAAACACCGGCAGCGTTTTCTGCTGGAATTCTTGGGTAGGAATATGTCCCAAGTCGCCAAAGTCTTTGAGCGGCTTCGTAATTAATTCCGATGCCCGGTCTATCACCAAATAGCAAGTCTTAGGCAGAGTCGCTTCGGACAGCGGCAAGACCTGAACCAATGCTTCAGATCTCACTCGGCTTGTGACTATAGACGTCTCCTCATCCAAGTCTTCCTCGTCTAAATCGTCCAAATCGTCTAGATCTTCGTCGTCTAAATCATCCGCCAATTCTGACTCGTCTAACAGGTCTTCCCCTAACATTTGTGCTACAGCTGTGGCTTGCGCACCCGAATCTTCATCCAGCGGATTGGGATTGCTAATTACTACAGCAGGAGGCTCTAAGCGTTGAGGTGGACTAAACGGAATTCTACCCGCATCTTTATTAAGCGGACTGGATCTGGGAATCACTCTATCGCTAAGAGTGTTATTGAGGGTTGGTTGTGGTAGTTTTGCCTTTGCAGGCGTTTCTGTTTCTAACTGCGGGGTAGGAGAGGAGTGCCACTGCATCTGTTCAAAAGAAGGGATATCAGTGTCTGGGCTTGGTTGCACTACTAACGGCTCAGCAACAGAAACACTTGGCTCTGGCTTACTCAAAACAGAGGTTTGCGCCGAGCTTACAACAGAAACATTTGGCTCTGGCTCACTAAAAAGCAGCGTTTGCCTAGCGTCTGCTACAGAGGTTCGCGCCGCCCGCTTTTGCTGAATCAGCGCTTCGTACTCCTCTTCTGCCAAAGTAATTTTTAGGAAGCGGCTAATCGTCGAATTACTGACGCCATAGCGTTCAGCCAGAGTTGAGGTCGTTTCTCCGGTATGCCGATACAAGTCAAGGATTTCGCTCTTGTCAGAATCCGATAGTTTTTTTACAGTCATACTACAGTTTTTCCTCAACCCATTTCCGTCTACCAGGGCGGCTAGAACGGCTTAATTATATGACACTCCAGGTCGGTGCTATTGGCGAAAAATACTCCACTAAGCACCTCAAATACCTTGATTCAGCACTTTACTTTGGTAGTTGTCTATGTGATTATTGGCGTACTTCAACCACACATAGTCCAATGTAGAGCCAGAAAGCTGCTGCCGCAATCATTTTCCCAGACTGGGCAAAAGCCCTCCCATAAGTCTAATAATAGTATTGTAGCCATAACGACGAGCATGGGACCAAATCTGGAGTAAGAAGCTGAGTATTTATCTTGCAAAAGTCTAGGATACCAGACTGCTTGGTGCTAGAATGCAAAGTTACAGTAGTCAAAATTGAACTCAACTAGAGCAAGATTTTAGTTTGGGTGCGTAACTCAGGTGGATAGAGTAGCAACCTTCTAAGTTGCGAGTCGCAGGTTCGAGTCCTGCCGCACCCGTTTTAAGTATTCCTCGCACTGGCAAGCATTCGCTCCAGAATTTTGGTGAGAACCTCCACTTCCTTGTCACTCAGATGACGAGCAAAATACTTAGCGATCACCTCCCCATAAACCGGCCACATCTGTTGCAGCACTACTAAGCCCTGATCTGTAATGGCAGCGTATGCACCGCGACGGTCAGTGGTGCAAGATTTGCGGCACGCTAAACCTGCCGATTCGAGCCGATCGACTAAGCGAGTTAGATTGCTGCGGTCAAGGACTAGGGTCTCAGCCAGCTCGTGCATCCGCAGGTGGTGTTCAGGAGACTCAGAAAGCGCCAGCAGGACATCATACCAGGCCTTGGGTGGCAGTCCTGCTTGCGCCAGCTCCTGCTCAATCACATCAACTAGCTTTAAGTGGGTAGTCAAGAAAAGCCGCCAGGCAGCGTTGCGGGATTCGTCAATGTTGGTAGTCATCGTTGTTACTAGATCTCAGGCAAATAATTACATTGGTCAATATATTTTTAGTTGAAATTGCAACTATCTCAATTCTAATCAGTTTACCAACTAATACTCCACACCCAGTCAAGTTACAGACTTAGTGGATTGCAACACTGCATCTAGTAAGCCAGGAAAGAGAGTGTCTAAATCCTCACGACGAAGAGAGTTAAATTGATGGGTCCCTTCTTTACGAGAGTAGAGGACACCCGACTCTCGCAGTACTCTGAAGTGATGGGACATCGTTGACTTAGCAACAGATATATCCAAAGCAACACAGGCTTGTTCCCCCTTTGCTGCTAGTCGACTCACAATTTCTAGCCGAACTGGGTTGCCTAGAGCATAAAGAACGCCTGCCAAGCAAATGTCTTTTCTATCTGGGTGGTAAAGCAGTCTCATACTTGCATTATCACATTAAGACAGCTATAGTTTAATGATTCGGGACTTTCGAACAATTAAACTAAATAATAGGAAGTTAAATATGTCATCAGTTGCACAAGTTACAGATTCTACTTTTAAACAAGAAGTTCTCGAGAGTGAAATTCCAGTTTTGGTTGACTTTTGGGCCCCCTGGTGTGGTCCGTGCAAAATGGTCGCTCCTATTGTCGACGAAGTTGCAGTGCAATACAACGGCAAGTTGAAGGTTGTTAAGATTAATACTGACGAAAGTCCGAGTATTGCCAGTCAATACAGCATCCGTAGCATTCCCACCCTGATGATTTTCAAGCAAGGGCAGCAAGTTGACACGGTTGTGGGTGCTGTCCCGAAAACAACTTTGGACAAGACTTTGGAAAAGTATATTTAATAAAGCGTTTAGCTATTGTTTTTCTATGGGTGGCGTTGTAGTAGACGTCTGCAACACCACCCACTCGGCAAAACCTCAATCTCTCAACTCAAGTTTCTCCATTCGAGAAGGGGTACTGTTCAATCAAGCTTGAACTACTTGGGATTCTTGGTAAGTGGGATAACTGGTGTAACCTTCTTTGTCAAACGAATACCAAAGGCTTGGATCATCCGATGGATTTAGAGGCCAGCCATTGGCGAAACGCTCGACTAAATCCGGATTGCTAATTATTGCTCGCCCAAAGGCAATCAAATCAGCGCTACCATCCCTGATTGCAGCTTCGGCAGTTTCTTGCGTATAACCACAGTTACCCATGAGCGGACCTGTAAACACAGAGCGAAATTCAGGCAACGTCATGGGCTCTCCCAACTCGTGAAAGCCAAATGCCAGACCATCTAGTAGATGGAGGTAAGCCAGACCATAAGCATTCAACTGCTTTGCTACGTAAAGAAAGGTTTCCCGAAAATCGGGTGAACCCATCTCATTATAAGTACCGTTTGGAGACAGCCGAACTCCGACTCGGTTGGCGGGCCATACAGTCAGGATAGCCTCCACAATTTCTTTGAGAAAGCGGTAGCGATTCTCCAGGCTACCACCGTATTGGTCTGTACGATGGTTGCTCTTGGATTGCAGAAACTGATCAATCAAATAGCCATTCGCTGCATGAATTTCCACCCCATCAAAACCAGCATCTTTTGCTCGCTGGGCAGCCCGACGATAATCCTCCACAACTAGAGAAACCTCATTCGTCTCCAAGGCTCTGGGAGTTTCGTAGGGCTGGTTACCGGTAGGAGTGTGAATGTGATCTCCCTGAAGCTTAATGGCAGAAGCGGAAACTGGCAATTGACCATTTTCCTGAAAACTACTGTGAGAAGAGCGCCCACAGTGCCAAAGCTGCATAAACATCGGCGTTCCTTTAGCATGCACTGCATCCACGACCTGCTTCCAGGCTTCAGCTTGTTCGTCTGAATAAATACCAGGGGAATTTTGCCAACCAATAGCCTGTTGTGAAATCACGGTAGCTTCCGAAATTATCAAGCCGACCGTTGCCCGTTGAGCGTAATACTCCGCCATTAAGGCGTTAGGCATACGTTCCTGCCCTGCCCGAGAACGAGTCAGGGGAGCCATTACCACTCGGTTTTTAAGAGTCAATCCCAAATCCACTGGGCTAAGCAGGGCTGCGGACACTGTTTGAGTAGGCATTCGTTTGTTGTCTCCAGACATAAGTTGTTCGGTCTAACGTAAATAGTTGCAACTGCAATTAATATACGTTAGTATAGCTTTAGTTGCAAATGAAATTATTGCTTTTACGATTAAATCATCTGCAACGATAAGTTAGCTCTAAGAGGCTGTATCATGAAACGTCTAATATTTGCTGGTTTATCGGTTTTACTAATGTCTGCTGCAACTGCG
>QQTW01000294.1_pt1 | contig 30339 bp, 39 predicted proteins | sample 1904831 | NCBI WGS metagenome assembly QQTW01 (sample SAMN09435610, study PRJNA476489) | Subsurface metagenome, whole genome shotgun sequencing project.
ATCACATCAGATCTCGTAACTGCCACAGCGCCGTTCTTGACTGCTCCTTCACGTCCAATTCGGGATCTCTCACAATCTTCTCCAATCCCTCCATGAATCCCAACCTCCTCAGCTCCGCCGCTCGAAATCGACACATGGACCGATCCCCCGGTTCATCGACCCAAGTTAAATTAATGATGACCCATGCCCAGGCCGTTCGGACCTGACGACTACTATGCCGACAGAACGGGACTAATGATCGTAAGAGCCACGTCTGCTGAATCAACCCCTGTCGATGTCGAGCGTGGCTCGCTGCAATGTGTACCAGGATGAAACACACCCCTGTGATGATCTCGGGTTCGGAGACGACGTATGGGTCGATGGGTCCGTCGAGGAGTTTGTCGGTGAGAGGAATGGTACCGGTGGTAGAAGTATGAGCGCTGTCATTGTCGTTGTGGTTGACGGGTTGGTTTGAGTCAACGCCGCACCGGACGCGTAGTTTCGATGCGAGAATGCCGTAGAAGCGCTCTGGACCGAAATAGTCCAATAAGTAATCTATCATTTCGTCGCTTTTGGGACCGGTGATGATGTTGCGGATCAGACTCAGGCCTTGTTCTTGCACGGCTAACATATCCGCTTGATGCGCTTTGGGAGGTGAGGAGGATGATGGCAGGGATATTTTCTCGGGATGAACATCTCCCTCTCCTTCGACTTCTTGTTCCATGGCGTCTTCGATGACGGCCGATTCAGGATCCGGATGAGTGGGCTCGGATTGAGTCGCTTCGGAACTGTCTCGGGGGGAGCTCGATGAAGGCATCTTCAATCCGTAGTCGTCCGTCATCATGTTGACATTGCCTTCTTCGTCCCAGTCCAGTGGCGAGTCCAGAGGCGGGTAATCGGCCTCGGGGAGCGGTGCACCTGTTCCTTCCATGGGCGTGTCTTCGTCAGGTCTGGTGGTGATGCTCTTCTTATTCTTCTTCTGGCCTTCGCCGCCGCCAATCATACGGATCAGCCAGTCCTGACCAAGTTCCTCGAGACAGGACACTTTGACTGCGTTCTCCGCTGATGCCACTAGGTGCTTCAGCGCCCAGACGGCATTCAGCCGGAGACGGGGGTTGGTCGAGTGGGCGTGTTCGCACAATACTTTCAACGCTCCGGCCTGCATAATGGTCTATAGAAAATGAGATGAGCAAATCTCGAAGACATATTTCCAAGAGATTCCTGGAAGAGATTCCTCGAAGAAATAGAAGATCTTGAATCGAAAGAGAAATAAAAACTCACCCCACGCATTGGACTGAACTCGAGCAATAGATTGCAGGCCACCGCCGTCGCTGCAATCTGCACCTCCGTATCATCGATCGTCAAAAGTCGAAATAGCGGCAGCGCGATACCAGCATCGATCAGACTCGTCCGTAGGATGCTCAGCGATCGCGAGAGCATCCGCACCAGACCGCAGGCAGCCACCATGACATGTGACGGGTTACCGATGACGACCGTCGGTCTTTGCGTGTTGGTGGAACCCTCCCCTTTGGTACTCGACAGCGCCGACGCATCGTAGGGCTTCAGCGATTCGAGTAAAAACGGCGTGACACCATGCTCGATGATCTTCTTGCGGTACTCGTCCTTGAAGGGCGCCAATGCCGCCAACGCTTGCAAGGCCGCCGTCCGCACGAATAGCTGATGTGATGATCGTCGGGACAAACCTGGGTGGCCTAGACGACAGTCAGGAGACATCTCCGAGTTTGCATCTTCCGACGCATTCGCCTGCGAGGTCCACCACGGGGCCGCCTCGGTCTCGGTCACGAGCTGATGGGCCGCCTTGAGCATCTGGGCCAGCTTCTTGATCGCCCCGGCCTCGACCGCGCTCTTCTGCATCTCTTTGCTGTCCGTCACCAGCGTCGCCAAGACGGCTGGTCCGTAACGCTCCACGCGTCGACGACGCCACTCGGGATCGTTGCTGGGCGGATATCCTGGTGTCCAGATCCGCGGCCAGGTCCGCGGCCGGCACAACTCATCCATCATGCCAACCAAGATCGGCACGACCACCATGGCCAGCTGTCGGTCCCTCATTTTGCTGACCAGCCCGAGTCGCCACAGTTCCGCGAGCAGCGCCGCGGGCATCAGCCGGGTGCTGTCATCGTCATCAATGACCCGGTGGATGAGCCATGCCACCAACGGACTTTCTTCCTCATTATTACTAGCAGAGTCGAGCGCATTGAACTTGATCTCTGGTTCGGCCGGACGTCGAGTGGACGACCGAACTACCACGTCGACATCGTCGGCGTCTCCAGTATATGTCAAGTCGGATGACGTGCGCTCTGGGGCCGGAGGACCACCGTCGGTGCGGGTGGATGAGGTTTTGGCAGGTAAGAGGGGCACCAGCGGGAGCAAATAGTCGATGTGGCTCGACACCCGCTGCGACTGGCCTTCAGCATACGGGATGAGCAGGGCCTGCTCAGACGGCGCCAACACAGCGACGAGGTCGGCATGACGCAGCAGCTGTCGGGCGCGATGCTTGGAGCCGCTGATGATGGTCGTGAGGGCATGGAGGATGGGATCGAGTTCCGCCCGGGGCGGGGCCGGCTTGGGGAGACGTCGTTCCGCATCGCCTGGACGGTGCAAGACGAATCCCGTCGCGACGAGAATGCTGGCGAGCCGCGCGGCCAATGCATCTAGCACCCCGGCGCGCGCCGCCGCGGCCCGGTGATGCTCATCACGACCGGTCTTGACCAGCAGACGGGCGGCGACGCTGATCTGCTGCTGCACGATCGCCGTCGACGCGGTCTGGGTCAGGATCGCGGTGAAGGTGGTGACGTGCCGCGGCCGACACCACGTATCGGCGAGCGCGTGGTCGCTCAGACCCGATCCCGGCCGCACCAGTTCCAACGCGTCGGCAATGGCATCGAGCGTTCGGAGCGTCTCGAGCACCAATCGCGACGAGGTCTGGCTCGGCGCCAGCGAGCCCAACAGCGCGTCCACGGTTGATGTCTGGAACAGGGGCTCCAAAAATGCCGGCCCCCCTGGCGATCGCCATTCAGGTTAGCCATGTTCCATCTTACTATATCGAGATGAATCTTCTTCCATGTTCATCACCCTGGGGGAATTTTGTCTTTCTCTCGCGGGTCCTTCTGCAGTCCACGCGACTTCATCCATGGGGGATGTGAACCGAGATCAGAGGACTCCACTCACCGTATGCCAGACTTCCGATGATGATCGTGGCTTGCAATCGAGCATCCCAACCGGGGTTCGACGTCCCGGCTCCCACCGGCTCCTCGCCGTCTGGGCCGACGCTCGTACGCTTCAACGGCCATGGCCCCTGTAAGCTCCGCAACACCAGCGGGATCGCGCCTCGCCGGACGCATTCCTCCTTCTTTTGTTCATGCCCAACGATGTCGTCCCGGAGCAGACGGAGGGCGCTCGCCTGGGCGTTGGCGGTGACGGCCGAGCGCAATTGAACCAGGATCTGAGCCGTCGATGGACGTGACATGCGGACGACGGACGACCCGGAGGAACCGCGCGGAAGCGTTGCAATCACGACGAAGCTGCTTTTCGGCACGATGTCCTCGTGCCTCGTGCGGAGGTGCGTGCTATGCGGAGTCGCCGGCCTGACCTCACGATCGAAGCGAAGGTCGTATTGCGCGCGCGTGTCCGGGGAAGAGGCGGTCCGAGCTGTGAACGGCGCATGAACCGACACCCCAGCCACCGATCAAATTCGAACGAGTCCTCGGGAGATGGTTGACTTTGACACGTTCGCGGCAGATCGAGGACTGGTCCGGCCGCGACGACGGCTGTTGAGTGGTAGCGCCGGCCTTATTGCTTTCTCTTTCTGAGCCCTACCGTCCTGTATAGACAGCGACCGGCGTGTTCAGTACTGTGAATCAAAGCTCACTGGATGAGATGAGAGTCACGCCTGCTTCACGTGTGATCAGCCTGTTGTTCACTTCGATATGCGGGGAACATGCAAAGACCATAGGCACCGAATCGGATGAAGGGGAATCATGCATATGACGTTCGATCTAAAGCGTATGTGCGCACAAGGTCCCAGCTACCTGGGAAAGGGAGACCATATGGAACGCTCTTTCACAAGCAACTTACAGGCGCGATTTGGTGCACCGCAGGCAGTCTCCGGTGCCGCGGCCGAGGTATTAATTACGAGTGGATCATTGGGAGGTGAAGCTCTTGATGCGCGATGAAATGCGATGCAATGCGCGGCGTGGCGCGTCGATGCGCCCGATGTTCCAGAAGATGCAGAGAATGCCGCTACACTGCAGGCGCTACGTACGTACAGTAACCTTGGTCGAGGAGGAAGTGCTCTTCAGCGTGATCTCTTTCTTCTAATGAATTGTCGTCGTCGTCGTCGTCATGACGATGGTGGTGGCGGTTGAGGAGGATGGAAGGAAGAATGGACGTTGAATTTCTTTGGATGAACCTCCCTCTAACTACATCATCTTCTTTCTTCTGCCCCTCCCCCACCTCCTCCCTCTCAGTAACCACTTCCATCTTTCCTATACACCTCAACAGCCTCCACCAAGCATACTCGTCATGATCATTGCTCGGCTTCTCCTATTCTCCAGAGTAGCAGCATCCTGGCATGAAAATAGACCATAACGAGCCTTCATCTCGAAATTGATCACCGCAAGGGGCCCGTCTTTGTTTCCAACGTGCATCTCGAATACGTAAGTGCAGTTGCATCTTTTCCTCTTTCACATATTTTCCGCCCATTCTGGCCATCGTGCATTGCGCGCAGTCATCTGCGAAAGGAGACGACCAGCCAAAAACACGCCGTTGACGAAAGTCTAGGGTTTCGTATCTGCAGCTCGACGTCCGTTCGGTGGAGGCTCGCCACGAGGCAGCGTCCCGGAAGGGCTGCCGCATTCATCATCATCATCATCATCATCACCAGACAGCCGCACAGGCGCGAACTCGCAATAGACGCAACGAGACGACATACGAACCCCGGGCGTTGCTCAGACGCAGCTCGAGCACAGACGCGACGGTTGTGGCTTTTCCGACTCCCAGCAGCAACGTTTTCTTTCCCCACAAAATCGACCAGGATTCCCCGCAATATAGCCTGAAGTGCGTGTCGACCAAGCAGAGTTCCGAAGTGGCGCCCGTGGTCGCCGTTTCCGATCCCAGAGCTGTGCTCGACCTTGGTGGCTTGACGTCGTAGTTCCGAGGCCTTCGAGAAAAATTCTGCGAGACGAACGGTATCGGCAAAACGGTCTCTGAGGCAATCTCTGCGAAGCAGAGGGTCCATCAAAAAGAAAGACATACAGGAAGAATATACAAGAGGAAATCCCCCCTTTCACCATGTGGGCCAATTCAGCGTCGTCGTCGTCGTGCTGCTCGCGTGCTCTCTACGTGGTTGTGGGAAGCTCAGGTCTGAGCGTTGTTCGCCGGACATGTTGACCTCCGCGCCGTCCCCCCCGCATCATATCATACATCCCCCACCGGACGCAGCGACCTCGTCGTCTTCGTTCCTCGCGGTCTTTCGGTGTGGATCCAGCAATGGACCGTCGTCGTCATATCGACCTTCGTTACCCTTGTTTCTACAGCAGCTCAGTCGGGCGTCAGCTTCCAGCAGGAAGCTACCGTCGGTGCCTCCACCGGGGAAGGCAGGCTTCACCGCCAACCATCATCACAATCATAAGACCATCATCCATCATTCCTCGTCATCTTCGTCCACGTCGTTATTATCGTCACATCGAGATCCCCCGGCAATAACATCTAGTGTCAACAAACCCCTTCCATCTCCTCCAGTCACATTAGCATTATCATCGTCATCGTCCATCACCCTCCGTCCAACGGTGGTTGATGCCGGCACGCAGTGTTCGCCTCCTCCTTCTCCCCAGCGGCCGCGGAGGGAGAAGGTGATCAGGATGATGGAGTCGACGGCCAGTCTGAGCAGCAGCACGCCCGAGCTGGGCTTGATCGACCTGGGACGCACGGGCAAGCGTCGAGCCGGGTCGGGATCATCGCAGTTGTCATCGACGGGCGAGCCGCGTGCGCCGGCGCTGGTTCCACGCATGCCGGGCCTACGAGGTGGTGGCGGGGATGACCTCCCCGCGGTGTCGAGCAGCAGCACCACGACCACCACGGGAACCAACACCCATTCCGGCTCACCCGAGAGAAAGCGTCTCGAAAAGATTAGGACCAACACGTCATCGACCGGCTCGTCGGACAAGAAACGCAGCGAGAAGGCTTCGTCAGGCTCGCCCTCCTCGCCGGTGTCCAGCGGGGGTCTATCGTTGTCGAAACGCATGCGGTCCTCGCAGACTTCGTCACCGAAGATCATGCCGGCACAGTATGAATTATGCGAGACGAAACATCTCGTGAGGCTGATTGCCAACATGTTGAACGAACTGGTTCGATTCAACGATGAGATTCCATTGAAGGATGGTCGTCTGACGAGATTTCATTCGAGGTGTGTTTGTCATATTCATCCCATCATATCTTTTCTTCCTAGTCAACACATTATTCAATCAACGCTATCTATATAAATAATATAACTAACTCAGTAACAAATAAAGAGCTCCCCCAGGAATCTCAATAGCAGATTATCTCCAACGACTCGCCACGCACGCCACCCTCTCCCCACCGATCCTGTTATCAATGGTGTACTACATCGACCGTTTATGCGCTCTATACCCGGCCTTCATCATCTCCTCCTTGACGGTCCATCGGTTCCTGATCGCCGCCGCCACCGTCGCCTCCAAAGGGCTAAGTGACTCCTTCTGGACCAACGCGACGTATGCCCGCGTCGGAGGAATTTCATTGCGGGAATTAGCTCTGTTGGAGATGGAGTTTCTAGTCAGGGTTCAATGGCGAATTGTTCCCAAGCCGGAGGTCCTGGTTGATTATTATCGGAGCTTGGTGGAGAGAAGTGAGGGGTATGTGATTGAGGGTGGGAGTGGAAGTGGGGAGAGTGATCGATCGAGTTCGTCGACGTCGGGTGTCAATAAAAGTGAGAGTGGGAGTGGAAGTGGAGGCAGAGGTGCTGGTATTATCGCCACTGGAGGAGGAGCAGGAAGCGGAAGCAGGGCGGGTAGTTCTCACTCGAGATCATCGACGAGAAGGTCTTCGTGACGAATGGGCCAAAATCATCCTCATCATCAAGCATTGAGTTAGTGTTGTCGTTTGGCCTTGGCCACAAAGTTTGTGGGTTGTTGGTAGCACAGTGAGAGCTGGGCTCCACATGGCGGTATTTGTGTATTTTTACGAAGGCGCAGCCCAAATATACCAGGACTTCTGATAATAGCCGCCGCTAAGCGCAACTGGGCCCCAGGGATTTAATTCTGTTTTGGTCCCTAGTCCTAGGAATTTTCTCCGCTAGGTTTTTCGCAAAAGCGCTAAGCTTGGGTCTTTTCTTAACCAGATTTTAGTGATGACTTAACCGCTAGCATGTTTTTCAAAAGTCCTGTTACTTTTGGGTTACGCTTCCGTAACCATTGCGAAAAGTGGAAATGAAATGAATTGCATTGCGTCTGTTGATTGAGCATCACATCTATTTTGCGTCGAGTTGAATTTCATTTGTTTCGGAGATAATTAATTGGAGTATTTCTTTTTGGATGGAGTATTGGGAATCCATTCCCATGCCTGAATATTGAACCCGTCGTGTGCAGGAATATTTTATTTTAACTCTTCGATGTGATCTTGACATGTTGGATGAACATGGTTGGCGGTTTATCCATCGTTAAGTTTGCGTTCTAATATTATTTGATTATCGTTCTGTGACCAAATATATTGCAGTGATATTATATTATCTCTTGCGAGCATTTATCGTAAATGGAACTAATAGCACAAAATATGCTGATCTATTTGTGTTTATTATATAATCAAGCTGATAATACCAAAGCGTTTCAATGTTGGTCAACTCTTGATTTGGCCGTTGCAGCTCAACAAGCGTCTATGTAATGCGACCGACCAGTCAGTCTATCGTCCGCGACGACCGCGGTCTAGAAGTACCCCATAGCCGACTGAACTTGTCTTTACAGTATCAGACTGGAGTAACCACTAAAGTCCTACCTAACCAGCGCTAATAGACGCTCCTTTTTCCAAATCGGTAATGATCGTAGACTCTTTTCCTTCCTTCTTCATTTGTCGGACGGACAGAGGATGACAGCGACGGAAGTTCTTCCCTTCATTAATCAACTCGATTGATTGCGCGACGAAGATCATGTGTCTCTTGTTACCTCCTACCCTTGGGACATACGGGAAATGTGGAGATTGTTAGGTAGCCTAGGCACGAGGGGTGACAACGTAAATGATGCAGCCCAGCAGCCAGCAGTAACCGCTTGACACTGGCGTAATTTTTCCATCGCTCTTATGGAGGTGGGTGCTCAACCTCGTCCCTCCATTACACTGGTGATGATGGTATGGTAGAGCTTCTCTCACGCCCTCAAAAACGAAGATCGCCCTAACATAACAATCTTTGCGATGGTGTTATGAAGGTTAGGTATTCATCTTTCGGCGGTGAGGACGGTGGAGGTATTGGAACGGTGTCAAGCGGTTACTGCACTGCGATGCTGCGCCATTTGCGTCGTCGCACCGCGTGGTCAGGTAACTTAGCGTCCAAATGGAGACAAGACAACGCTGGATAGACTGCAACGACATATTGACTAATACAGAGCAACAATTGATCAATTAAAAGGGAACTATATACAACGGATATTTACAATCCAATAACCACGACAACGACAACGATCTCAAGGGTAGGGGTGCCACGACATAGAACCCAAAAGATTCATTGTGATCGATCACAGATGGCTTGATTCCTCGGGACTTCCTAGCGGTAAAGCTATCGAGTGTGGATGCTCACCATATCCAGGCTTTTGAAGACGAGCCATGGCCGTTCGATACTATCATCCGAGTGTCAATCAATTAGCCTAGACCCTCTCAAATGATGCTATACTCCACAGCGTATAAAGTGAATCATGATCCACAGCCAGCGTGACCAACCAAGTCCAGAGAGGCTATGCAATCCCCGACTCATGCGGGGGGCATGCACTCCGGGAGAAATGCGAAATCAAGAAAGGGAGCGGCGAGCATACAGAGATAGACGGGCCATATAAAGAAGGAGGGCAGGGGGGATTATGTATGAGATGAATACAAACTCACCTGCAGCACATAATTAACCACCAACGCCACTATCAATCCCAAACAAAGCACCACCGGACCAAACACGTTATCGAAATCCCGAGCACTTCTCGTGGCGATCATATGGCTTCTTCGAAGATACATCGCCCAGCCCCATAATCCTGTAAAGATCGCTAGGGCGGTATATACGATTCCGAGGACGAGGGCGATACGATTCCTTTGTTGGTAGTGGTGGTTGTTGGATGTGGATAACATCCCTCCGTTCTTACCATTGTTACTATTGTTGCCTCCGACCACTGAAGCTGCATTGAATAACGCCAACGATAATGAGCCGAGTAATACCGCTGCGTGTTGCCATCGTATAAACGTCCTTTCGTTGGCCAGCCAGACTTTCGGTTCGACTTTGACTGGACCAGAGTCTTTGAGGAGAATGCCTGGGTGTTGGAGACCTGGTGGGAGGGAGGATGTATTATTATTCCCTCCATTGCCACCACCACGGCCACCACCGCTCATCGTTCCATAGTTGGATGAGGATTGCTGCTGCTGCTGCTGCTGCTGCTGTGCGAACCGAGAACGAGCAAAGGAGGGCAGTAAAGCCCGGAGAAGAGGTTGTTTGCTTGGACTTCCCCGGCTGTGTTGAGTGTGTCTCGAGGGCGGGAGTTGCGGGTCGTTTGGCGAGGGGATGTCCACTCCGCCGGTTCCTAAATCGCGGTCGCTCCTTTCTTCAGTCGGGGTGGATAACATATCTTGCTTGGCGATTGCAAGGAGAGTCTGTTTCGATTGTCGACCTTTCCCAGTTTCTCGTCCTCTCCAGGACCCTCGTCCGCTGGGAGGCGAATGCCATTCACTCGGCCGACTGGGAAATGTCTTTCTTGTCGGACTCTGCGGATCCACACCCACGGAACTCAGAAACGATCCAACGGCCATTTCTTCTTCCGCTTGCAGCGCCGCCCGCTCGTTCTCCTCCTCGATCGCCTTGACGGGGTCTTTCCGGATATCCTTGTCAAGCTCGCTGATCCAGAATGGCAAACTGGTGATCTGGTCTTCGAATAGCACCGCCACGCCGTGCACGAACTTCGAGAACCGCGCTGTCTCGTGCACGAGATGAGAGGATCGCAGCTCCGACACCCATTCGGGAATCTTTCGTCGACCGCCCTCCCGCATGCGGAATTCCAAGAGTGCAAATGGGAACTCGGACTTTTGTTGTTTCGGGATCGGAGTAAACGGATATTCCATCCCCACGTCGTCAATGTCGCGACGGTGCCAGACGTCCGGTTCTCGACATGGATGATCGTCGTCCAGGGAATCTTCGCGGATGAGCATCAGATTGGTATCCAGAGAGACTCGAAGCCGGTTGTCTCCTGGGATCTGAAATGCCGTGCGGGTGTAATTTGCTCGCAACATTGGCTGGAGTTGATTGTCTAGAATGAACCTCTGCATCTCGTCGACGGCAGTTTGATAGTGCTCGACATCCTCCGCCGTCTGATCCTGTTGGTCCTGCAGTTTACGGATACTTTTTTCCATCTTGTACTCTCCTCGCAGGAATGGTTGAATGTATTTGTCTTTGATAGTGATGCGCGTTTCTTCGCTGCTGTCTCCCTCGCCCATGACCTTCTTCTCGAGAAATACCTCGGGTCGATCTTTGAGCTTCCCGTACCATCGTAGTCGTACGGATGCTGCTCGTGGGATGCGATCAACCTTCTGAGCATAAAGCGAGAAATTGGAGTTGTCTAAGTAAATTGAGGTCATGCTGGGATCGTCCTGCGTGCCGTCGGCCACCTTGGCTGACTGTGGGTTATAAACCAGCAATGGCAAATGGCGTAGAATGAACGTCTTGACTTCCATAATGTTATCTGGATGCACCCAATCTGGACAATAATTAGTTCGTTGTGCAGTATGTCTTCCATAATAGAGAATGCATACATTTGTAGGAAATGAATCGATATCCGTCGGGCTGCGCATCAGAAAAGGACTGCGTTCGTTGTTTGGCGTCTTCGAGATGCTGTCTCACAAAGGAGTACATGACTGACAATCTGCATATATTCCATCAGTATCGAAAATGAAGAGTAGTATACCCGGGGACAATCACCTATAAAGCAAAGGAGAGTAATCCTCCGAATTAAACGGCAACGCGCCCAGTCGAACCTGCAATAGGGGCTTCACCCGGTATCGATGCCCCCGTCGACGATCATGTTTCTTGGCCGCCTTGAGAAAACCCGTGAAATTGATCCGACTGAACTTCTCGAGCTCATTAACATCGCGCGTGATGCCATCGAGTTCGTCCAGAACTTGTTTCAGCTGCCCCTCTCGCGTGTCGTGGTCTTCGTCATTCTTTGAATGGACCAGCTCGGCCAGCTTCGACTCGCATTGTGCGGTCCGCTCTTGAAGCTCTTGAGATTTCTCGACTTGGAAGGCGTGCACCTTTTCGAGTTGGACGTTGACCAACTCTTCCACGAATGCGCCTTCGTCCTCGTCTGTCCACGCGTCGCCACTCCCTCCATCAGATGGGTCTCCGGCGTTGTTGTCTTTGCCATTGTCCGCATGTTCATGCCCGTGCTCCCGTAGCAGCTTCTTGAGCTTGTCGTAGTCAATATAATGCGCCCTCCAGGGCTCGTGGATGGAGCGTCGGAGGTTCTGGCCGAAGCGCATGGCGAGGTGGGGCGAGGAAGGGAGGAAGTGACGTTTGTTTGGATGGCAGACTTTCTTTCTATGCGCGATTGGCCAATGGCGGTACGAGTGACGTCTGCACGATGGGAAAGTATTTTGGACGACGAAGAGCTTTCATTTTACTACAGCCACATACGGTACCCGGGGGGCGCCAGAGCAATCTTAACGCGCAGTAACCGGCAACCGTACAACAACAGAGATCGGCATGTCTTATATCACGTGAAAAAGTAGCCATAGGCACAGTTTCGCAGTAGAGTACTTCTACACGTGATACAGGACTTCGTATAAGCTTGCCGGTTACTGCGCGTTTAGATTGCTCTGGCGCCCCCCGGGTATTGCCAGCCTCCAGCTGAGTAAAGCCCCCCGGAAGCCTAAGATTTAGGTCTAAAACTCGTCAAAGCTAGGCTATTCATAAGTAAACATTAGGACTTTAAATTTAAGTGTCTCTTTGAAGAGGCTTCCAACAACGCATCATGAACATGTAATGTCACTGCTGAGCCAAGACATTCTGTTCTCTCTTTCCATATTGTGACCTTTGGATTGCTAGGATGTCGTCCAAGCTCAGCTGTATGTAGCACACTGTAACTCAGTGTATGGGGCCGTAGTAAATCGCTATACCGTACATGTGGCATTAGCGGCTCCCTTTGAGAATCGAGTGCGGAACAAGGTTGATATACTATGGGATATATAAACGCAAATGCCTTGAATGGGTAGAGGGTATTGATTGTGCCCTCCGCTACCACCTCATGACCGTCGTCTCCGTCGAGACGCCCATGTCCAGAGGATCCACCTCGCAGCCATTCCACCGCCAACAACCGCCAGAAGAAACCTGGTTACTAGAGCGACGAATACCGTTCTTCGCACAAGATCCCAATATCCATCGAGCATGAATCCAACGAGGCCAGACCAGGACGATAAAGGTGATGCTGGACGAGGACGCGTGCTGCCGAGTTGACTGGGACCGGTCTTCTGCTCCTCTTTGTCATCAATCGAGCGCACCGCATCCAGTCCCTTCTCGACTGCTACTGCGAGCGTGCTCCCGGGTACTCCGTCTTCATTGACCTCCTGAACTCTTCGAGAGAGCATCTGCTGCTCCTTGTGTTTTCGATATCTTCGAGATAAAATCGCCAGCCAGAATCGTACATCCGGTGCAGTGAAGGTAGGGTAAAACCAAACATGCAAACCCTCATGAGGTGGCGGGAGGAGGTCGACGAAATCCGCCACAATGCCGAGAGTGAGTCCCCATAGTACCAAGGGCTGGTCCGGGATGGCTTTAGCTGTTTTTAACCATCGTGATGAGCCGTTCATGGATAGCGTCTTCTGATGGCCTGACAATTCGCTACTGATGGTCTTGCTAGTTCCAGTCGGTGGCGTATCCTCCGAAAGAAACTCAGGGGTAAACGTATCGTAGACACTCTGAGAAGGTACTAATCGAACGCCAGCAAACACCATCTTGCCCAGCGTGGCTCGTATTATCCATCTTGTAACGGCGTGTTTCTTGCCAGCCAGCCGATCCGAGATGTCACATTGGTGTACGGTACGTGTGGATGACGAAAGGAGCGCGCGGAGTGGAACCCAATGCGCCGAACTCACTTCCGTACCTTGCAATCGAAGAGGTGGTGGGTCATGTCCTCGCAGTAGGTAGACAAATGGACAGAGGACCATGAGTCTAGAGATGGATCGACACCAAGATCAGATACATAATCTTCGAATTGGTCTATAGATGGGAAGCACAAGATGTATAGACAGAGATGGTGGGCCGAGAACACACGAGCATAGATAAATAAACCAGTAGAGCAATTTGCTAGCATAAGAAAATCGAGAAACAGAAACAAGAGGGAAATGAACCAACGAAAAAGGCACTTCAAGCAAGAATAAAGAATGAATGATTAAACTGACGGTACCGTCCCCCAACTCGTTGTCACAACCCGGTCCGGAAGCTTCCCGACCAGCCATCCGAACCGCCTCAAATCCAACCCAACCTCTTCCCAGGTCTCTCTCACCGCCGTGGCTTGATCATCGGCATCTCCGGGGTCTCTCTTCCCGCCGGGTAACGCAACATGGCTCGTCCAGCGATCACCGGCGCGAGCGGCGCGTTTGATGAAGAGTATTTCTGGATCACCGTGTTGAACCCAATCTTGTTGAAAGAATATATTGACGTTGTTTGCATCATTTGATGATGTAGTGTCAACGGTATTTGCCTCAGTTGATTGTCCGGTGTCAACGGTGTTTGTATCATCTGATGATCCCGGATCAGGCCAATGGAGTGGATGTGGTCGGATCCGTAGAATCAATGCTACGGAGGCTCGCTTTCGGCATTCGGGAGGGTTCGAAAGTGCTGGGGAGGGATGTGACAAGATGGACCTCAAAGCATGGTGGAGGTCTTGGGTTAGAGTTGCTAAAGGAAGTGTTGGTTGTTGGGTTTGGGTATCCTTGGTATCGGCCATTGGGAGAGAATCGTCTTGCTAATCCTATGGGTCTGCAATAGAGCTACAAGTGGTAGGCGATCCTTGGTGTGTTGATCCTGAGCGGATATAAATCCAGGTCCTGAATTGTTGGGATGAAAAGCTTGGGCACGATTGCTTTTCTTCCCTCAAATGATAGAGGGGAATATCCGACACTAGAAATGCTTCAAGAGTATGATACAATTGCCACGGAGTGTTGGAAGGGTGTTGCATCGATCCATACTCCTACCGTATGGTTAATTGCGAGTAGTTGGTGACATTATTAACGGGAGGCGTCTGAGGCACGGTTGATCGCTTACGGAGTAATGTTCCCTGGATCCCGATCCGGGTTGAAATTGTCTTTTATATGGCCCGAACCAACAATATCCTGTTGAGTTCTACACCACATATTGGATAGGACCGACATTTCATGGCTTATATCGAGGAAGTCCCTTGATATGGGTTTTTTGAAAAAGGAGTCGATACATATATTTTCTTCTCCGATGATTATTGTATGGTCTTCGTGCTCCACAAACGAGACGTGTGCTGAGTAGACGAGGAAAATATTCTCTTCATCAGCTCGGTTACCATCGCTGACCCACTCTTGCATTCATTCACTCGCACCGGTTGAAGGGTAGTGTATTTGACCGCCTTCTGGGACCTGTGGGGACTCCGCGAAAGCCCTTCTCCGCCGGTCACGACGCAGGTGGGGGACGAAGAGAGGGAGAATGTCTCTTTCCAAATACTTAGATTAGGCGGCCATTGCTAACGCTGGGTTATGAAGCCCGGCATTCTGTGCATGGCCACATGTTGCTTACATTCTTCTTCCGACGTGGCTGACCGGTTAGAAGAGACCCCGTCAAACCTCCTCCCTCGAAACATTACCACGTATGGTAAGGCTACATGATGAACCGTAAGCACAATGCCCCAAGATCCAGATCCAGCACGTCAGCTTACGATGTATGCATGCATAAGCAGCCCAAGCTAACTTACAGTACGTTCAATGCATGTGCATGTGTATCAGCTTACCTTCCAGATATGCATTGCTCAACCCCTTACGATCGAACCTTTTGACAGTCTCACTCTTGGTGATTGCAGCAGACGTAGGTGACGGTGACCGCATGCTGTCCGTCTATATAACAAGGGACTCGTTCCCCAAAATGAGGCGGTCGTTCCACCAGTCATCATCATTCTCCATTGTTCATCAACCAGGCTTCTCTCCTCTTCTGATCAAGCTGCGTTGACGACCACTATTTACCAAACCCTCCCCTAAGCTACTCCCAGCATCACTTCCTTCAAACCAATCATCCCCGATCGCCATGGCTAGCTCTAGTGGTCAAGAGGAAGGACTCTTCGACGAATCCGGCACACTCATCCGTCCGCTCAGCTCCTTGACGAATCTGAAATCCCGCGGGGAGCCGGTATTCCGCGATACCAAGTCCGGTCTGGTATACAAAGTATTCAACCGCGACCCCAAGAAAGCCGGCAAGGACGACCCATCCGGGATATGGTTTGCGGCGCAAGAAGCGGACGTCAACGTCCCGGCTGGACTCGAGGTCCAGCGGGGCGAGCGACGTGAGAAGAACAAGAATGGAGTCCTCACGAAGAAACCGGTGTATATCCTCCAAACCCGCTTCGTCGAGGGTCGTTTCTTCCAGTTGTCCAAGGGTCACGAGAAGATGGTGATGAATGAAGTGCTGGCAACGAAGAATGAGGAGGTCATCAAGAAAACCATCCGCGATCTCTGTAACGCCTATCGCTTCGGTCTCACCGATGTTCAGGGCTTCATTACGGGGAATGGCGCCGAGTTGATCTTCATCGATATCCATCGTAACTCGAATGGCCCCGGGAGTATCGATACGCTGTCGTTGGCAAGGAAGATCAATGAGGGCCTGGAAACGTTGAAATTCACTCCATTCACCTCCATCAAAGACGACGGGGAAATCGAGGAGTGAGATGAATGTGAACCGGATTCGGCGGAGGACTCCTACCCACTTGCTAGTCGCCAGGAGACATGAGCTGGGTCGCTTGGGTAATGGGAGCGTGCGTTGGAAAAGAACAATGAGATCTACAATGTGTCATATGGATGTCTGGAGAGTATTGATCAAGAAATTGCTTATCCAGGGTATGGCCGCAGCGGATGGGAAAGTCTTGAGTTGATGTGCAGGTGCAGGATCCCAAGGAAAGTGGAAACGTGGGTTTACTTATGTTGAGATATCATGAACCTTTCGAAAACGATTAGTGGGAAACATACTTTCTCATTTGTGTTGGCCTGAGACTGTAGAGTACTGAATCGGGATGGCTTATATCGGGATCCGACTTGTATCACTGCACGACCAATGCAAGTCTCCAAAGCAGCTCCCCCAAAAATTCATCCATCCACTATCAATCAATCAATCAATCAAACATTGACCTCCGTCGAAACATCACCCAGACTGTCCGGGTCAAGGTCATGCCACTTCCAAGCCAAGAATCTCCAATTGAGCTCCGCTCTCCAAAACAGGCCGTATCCCAACCCTTCTTCTTCTTCTTCTTTCTCGGTCTCAGGCCGATGTTGTCGGGCTGCGTTGTCCACGCTACTTCCATTGGCGTGGCTCTCGATAGCCGCATGCTCCTTCTTCTTCTCACGCTCGGTAGCATCGTGTTCGTCGCCGTTCGTATCGTGCAGACGCATTTCCTCCAGCGGCGACGGATGCCTTATAGGGGGATGATGCGGTCGGAACGTCTCGGCCATCAGACCGCCCGTGCGCGGCATGCTTTGGCCAAAGATGACCCGGTCGAATCTCGAATGCAGCAGGGCCATGGAACACATGATGCAGGGCTCATGCGTGATGTAGAGATCCAGTCCGACGCAGAGATAACCCTTTGGTGCTAGCACATCTTCGGCGAAGGCGGTCTCCTCGAACGGTGTAATCGGGCGATCCAGGTATAGGCCTGCATCCGCGGTTCGTCCGTTATCAAGAGACGGTGGCGTCTTTCGTGGCACGTGCTCCAATTGATCTCGACGCCTTCGCGCCACCATGCCGATGGCGCGCATGGCCGCGTGATTGATGGCGTTACCCTTGCCTTCTCTCGGCCGGTGCTGATGATGAAGGTGGTCTGGATGCCACCAGCGAGCATCTCCAGCGACGATCACCAGCGAGCCGCGCTCCGACGCACTCCGGTCGATGACGACGGCTCCGATGGCCTCCCCCTCACCCTCTCCCGCAACCTGACGGGCGGCTTCCTGGGCGAGAGCCATCCAGAGCCCCGCTCGTGTATTGACCTCCGCCTCGGCGCGCGAGATGATGCTCGGATGCGGTCCGTATGGATTGCCATTCTTGTAGAGCGTCGGCCAGTACTTGGCGCTCTGCTCACGCGCTTGTTCTTCGGAGGCCGGCGCCAGCTGTGGGACCGAGACGATGTACACTTGAGGCGCAATGCAGGCATCACGGAAGATGGGCTGGGCGGCTAGCACATCGACCAGCTCGGAGCGCGAGAGATCAGTGGTCCGGGACACTACGAGAAAGAGGTTCGAGTCGGCATTGCTCGGCGCGTTCGTTTCCGCCTCCAAGGGACCAACGTCCGAGGCGGGCGCATTCGTCTCGCCATTCTGCAAGTCTTGAGAGCCCTCACTCTGTGGTCGGGCATGGTCGAGAAACTCCGCATGGAGATGAGCCGGGAGCGTGTCTGGTCTCACGACTCGTTGGATGTGTTGGAGGTTGGCGGTTGGGCTAGGGATGAGACGTCGCAGGAAACTGAATACGCACAGATTAGTACGAATTCGATGATCTACCAACCGATTATCATAATCATGGTCGACCCACTTGATGATGTTGTTGACGGCCTTGGCCGGAATCTCAACCACGTAGACATCGACTGCACATGTCAGCAGACAAGCGATGGCAATATAATGGTTTGATGGCACTCACTGATGTCTTCGGTGGCCGAGATCTCGGCCTTCGTTCGCAAGAATTGAAGATGACCCTGGCGCGGTCGGGAGGAGACAATGGTCATGGGTCACGCATGGCCCAACGAGAGGAGTGAAGTGATGTGAATGCGCGTTTCGATGATGTGGGGCCAGATGATTGAATGAACGATCTTGGTCGCAGTTGATGTCGGGCCAGTCATGGGAGTTATTGTGGGCGTGACTCAGGCATGAGTCATCCCGGATTATGAATGATCCGGTCCGATATCTAATCGGATCTCGCCCGGCGATCCGATCTGCTCTGGTCCCATCTCAATTATGGGCATCACAGTTCAGATTACTACATGTGTCCTTTGTTTTACACGTATGTGAGCTAGCATGGTAAGAGGTACATGATAGCTTGAAGCGTTAAATTAATAAGTCGCACTACTCCTAAAAGAGTCGCGGAACAAACCACACGCAATCGCATGAAACGCTACCATTCATCATATCCAATTGAATTTACAGTACATACAGTGATATATGAGGAACTATTATATCACGACAATGGTGTCGCAACGAGCAGTAACCGGTAGATAAAAAATGCACCACAACTCCACAACGCAACAAGAAGGAACAATAAGATCATGTAGGATTATAGAATGGATGTAGGAGAAGACATTTAGCCGCTTATTTTTGCTCAGTACCGTGTGTAGCCACCATGAGCCTTGATGACAGCTTCGACACGCTGTGGCATGCTCTGGACGAGAGACCACAAAAATTCTTCATCTAATGCTTCCCACGCTTCAATTACTGCATCCACAATTGCGTCCATGGTCTTTTCTTCTCCTGCTGTCATGCGTCTTAATTCAGGATGGTGTTTGTGGATGTACGTTTTGATGCGGTACCAGACCATTTCGATTGGGTTTAAATTTGGCGAGTAGGGTGGCCACGACATGACGGAGTATCCTTGCTCGTCCAACCATTCCAAAACAATCTTTGCAGTGTGCACCCTAGCGTTATCTTGCATAAAAACTTGACTCAAATCATCGTCCATAATGTTTTTAAACACTCTTTATACGCGTCCAACACAATCTTAGCGGTGACGCCTTTTTTGCCAGTACGCCCTTCATCTGGGACCAAAGACGTTAAAGGACCTCTCGGTTGACCTGCTATGCATCCCCAAAACATCACGCTTGTTCTTGAACCCGTAGCTTGAGGTTCAATACAATCTTGATCCCACTTTTCTTTGGGAATACGGAACACCCAAGTATTGACTGCACCATCTGTTTTGCATACAGACATCTCGTCACTCCACACAACTACCTCCCAGTCTTCTGCCGTGTAATGTCGATATCGTAGTGCCCATTCTAGCCGTTGTTATTTGTGTTTAGGTTCCAATAAAGGTCGTTCAGCTGCACGCCATTTTTTAATATTTTGCTCCTCCAAGCGTCGTTGCATCGTACGTTTTGACACATTGGGTACCACATCTTGTTGTAATTGAGCTAGTGGTTGTCGACGGGCATCGTAGCTTGCTCGAGCCTCTCGTGCAAGGCGACGTTCAGTCCTAGGATCCGTAACGCGTGGTCGTGATCGAGGGTCTGATTTGTATTGATTTTCGTCATTGTATTTGCAGGAGCGCATGATGGTGGAAGGAGCCACTTTAAAGTATCTAGCGGTCTCAGCATATGTTGCACCCTTTAGCATCATTCCGTCAGCCTTTGCTCGTTGCAAAGCAGTCATTTCTCGACGTCGAGTTGTGGTCTGGGCGCGTTGTGGTGGCATCACGCGTTGTTGTTTTTGGTGGGGCTACGGCTCGTTGCGACACTATTGTCACCTCGTAATAGATCAAAGCGCTGGACAATTCCCGAACCAGCGCCCATCACAGCGTTAAATTGAAATCGAACTGACAAATCCTCACTAGTTGATTCAGCTATTCTCGAAATGCCCCTTCTCGCCATCTTGCTTGTTGGCCAAGACCTCAATGTTGACCACCTCGCCCGTCTTGGCCGCCTCCTCGAGATCCTTCTTCTTCATCGGACAGTCGGCCCAGTAGGTGCATTTCTTGCGACGTCGGCCGAAGAACGACTCGCCGACCTTGGTCAGACCGTAGAGCTCGATGATGAGGTCCAAGGCCAAGAGACCGGTCACGGTCCCGATGAGCTCGAGGGAGTTCAGCGAGCGCGCCTTGGGCAGACAGATGACGATGATGGAGACGACCGTGCGCACGGTCAATCGATGCCATTTCTTCAGCCGCGCGGTGGGAATGTCCTTGTGGATATGGGAGGCGGAGATGACGCCTGAAGATCAATCAGCATCGGACAGGGAAGGGCAGAGGCAGGTGGTCAACGCACCCATCAGCATGAACGCGAGGCCGAAGCCGGCACAATAGAACCACCGCAACCCTTCTTCGATCTCGCCTACCGATCGGGCTTTGTAGGTGGAGGTAAGCGTGTTGGTGTCGGTGTCGGGACAATCATGTGCGAGCACCAGCTTCGCCAGACCGCCGCCACCAATGAGGTAGGCCATGACGAATGGCAGATGCACGTTATTCCAAATCATCGCTGTGGAGACTGTCAGTTGTTGCGTCTCGCGTTTGTATGGCAGCGGGAATGCCAAGCGGAGACGTACCCGACCAGATCTTGCGCCGAATGGCATGCATGTAGAGATTGATGCCATCCACCTCAAAGTAGATCCAGTTGAAGGTAAAGACCTGGACGAGACCGAGAACGGCCTTGCCGTAGAAGCTGCCAATCATCAGTATTCGAATAATCGTCAAACGACAAAGGGTGTTCCGACATACGCGTTGATGCCCATCTCCGCCTTGTTCTGGTAGAGCAAGGCGAGGACGGAGTAGCCAAACACCAGAGTGACGAAGGCTTTCGTCCGTTCCGCTGCCAATACAGTCAGTCATGCTTTGGGTTAGCGGAAGGCAGGCAACGTTACATTTGTGTTCAATATTGACGGCTACACACGCGTCAGCACATCCACACTGGGAGGGTTGCAAGCTTCCAGACGGCCCTGAGGGGTCGAGAATCCAGTGGGGAGAGCGTGCTCACCAGGATAGAATTCAAACAGCTTCGCCATCCGCTCGCCAAAGCGTTTCGAGACGTGTTTGGAGCCGCGCATCAAGAAGAGCAAAATCAGGAAACCCCACAGATCTGATGCCATTGTCAGTTCGGATACTCTGCCCAACCGTTCCGTGCCGACCTACCAATGGCGATGGCAATCCAAATGAGGGCTTGTCGTTCGGGCTCGTGGACGTGGATGCTGCCGATCCAGAGCGCACAGGCGCAGAAGACCAGGATGGTGTGGCCGATGAGCACCGCTCGGATCATGGGAATCACCCAGCTCAGCCAGATGTAATAGACGCCGCCAAACAAGCGCACCGCCAGCTACCGGGAGGATTAGTTCATTCGTCCGTTGATGTTTCGAACACCAGGTCGACGTACAAAGAAGGCAATCATCTGCTGGTAGGTGTAATGTCCGGATTCGATCACGTTAGTCGTATAACCAAAGAGACAGGCCAAGCTGAAGAGCACCGAGATCCGCTGGACGATATCATCTGCATCCCTGATGTTAGTGGCGTGGTCAGGAACCACAGGGGTACCGGACGCCGGCGGAGGGGTTTCGTACCGGTCTCGAACCAGCTGATAAGCAGGGTAAAGTCGGTCCAAATCTTCCAACTCAGAATAAATGCGATGCTGAAGCGCAACAAGGACTCGGCGGTCGCATGTTCGGCCGCAAACTCTCCATTCACTTCCAACACTCCGACGAACAACAGATCGACAAATAGCTCGAACGAGGCCACCTCTTCCTCCTCCGGCGCCCGCCAGAGCAGGCCCTTATGGAAGTATTGTCGAACGACGGGCTTTTTGTAGAAACGAATGGTATAGCCATTCTGACGCTCGGCCTCCCAATCGTGCTTGTCCGAATGAGCATCGCTGATGGAGTTGGCCGAGGACTCGGGTGGTGCGCGGGTTCCTACCGACCAACAATCATCCGTCCATCAGCCCGAATGATTCTACCAGCGGTGTCATTGGGCGCAAGAGCGACGTACGCAGATGGGCCGAGTATCCGTAACGAGAGAAATTGGCATCGAGAGCCACGCCGTGCTCCGTGATCATGCGAAGCTCGGACGAGAGCGCATCCAGCTCGAGGCGGACCTTCTCAAAATCCTCAAAGACCTCTCCATGCTGGTGTCGCAATTCCTCATGCTTCCGTTCATGATGACCGTGGACCTCACGCAGCGCTTCGATCTGGGTGGAGGCGGATGGTCAGTGCCGCCGAGGTCCGTAGCACCAGGTCACTTACATGTTCAGGCGAGCCATGGATGTAGACGTCGAACGGCTCATCCGTGTTCTCCAGATTTTTGCGCAGCTTAATCTCGTCCTCGGGCGAATGCGCAATGTGCACGCGTCGACCATCCGGGCGCAGGAACTGTCGTAGACGTCGTCCGCTGTGATGATGGTGGTGGTGATGGTGGGAGGAGCCTTGGGCCTGGTTCGCTAGGGTCGAGCCGTCGGTGGACGCCGCCATGATGGTTCAGAGCAAAGCTGTCGCCGAGGGAGCGCGAGTGTAGGGATGACCTCGACGCCGACCTGAGGCCCCCGAGTGTGCCCTCTTTGAATATAAATCCTTCTCGCCTGATGGTGTCTCACATCCCGGCAGAAGGAAAGTAATTGGTCGGTGCGAGAAGCCGCGGCCTTAAGAGACGAAGGCGGTTGGGGTGGAAGTCGAGAGGATCGCAGAGGCGGGCCGGCTCCTCGCGGAAACGAGGGGCAGCAGACTACTGTGTGTTATAATCGAAGCTCGAAAGAAGTAGCGTGTGGCGCTGTTGACGGCAGTAACATACCTGGAAACTTTCTCATAATATCTAGCACACAGCTGTCCAATGATTAGGGTCCCTGGCGATCGCAGTGCTGTTTTGTGTCAGTCAGGGTGTGACTAAGCATCGACAGCGGAACGGCAAACCATCCCGTCACGCCATTGGCCGACGCCATCGCGAAGCCGGCTGATTAAACCCTATAAGGATTGGTAGAGCGTCAGACTGGTGAGATCGAGAGTCAGCTTGCTACTAGCAAAGGGCGTCTTATGACATCTGATCGCCACGATGTTAGTGCCGATCGAACGCCGTAAGCACCAAGGGGTGGGGAAGGCCTTAGCTGCACCCTCAGCCTTATCTCCGGCCCCACGGGCCACCGTGACGCCCTGGCGGTGGCAACAGAAACCTAAGAAAGACGAACGGCGGAGGCAACAGAGAGGGTGACGCAGCATTATAAAATTGAACAGTTGAGGAGAAGCAACGCTGAATAAACAACGGTTGAGATGAGGTGCCAGACCCCTACTCGAGATCTCTGTTCGCTGCCCAACCACCAGGCACCCGGACGCCCAAGGGATGATTGGCAATCAGACAGGTGGCGAGAAATATAACGCCAATCATCAGACGACGGCGGGTGGAAAAAGTCAAGAGGGGAATTGCGTATAGAAGGAACCGTCAGGAACAACAGATGGGCGTGAATGGGAACGTAGAAGCATGCCGGTAGGGGCGAAAGGAAGCGCAATCTTCTGCGTGATCATAAAATTCTAATAGAAAGTTGGAAAGGAACGAAGTCATCTGAGAGTGCTCAGGAAATGAGTCCATCATAGTGCCGTCTGAAACAGCCCCAGTCACGCCCCATGCGAAGTGGCCCGACGGAGGTCGTAGTGAGGCTCCAGATGGAACCAGTCGTCGTCCGGATTGTAACGGAAGGCTTTGAACGCAACACCGTACGGTTTCTGCGAGAATCGATGATTTCGTCAGCCAGAGCCCAAGGGAGGAAAGAGACGGGAGGGGTGATGAGAGGGCACCAACCGGTTGAATCATATAGAGCACGCCCAACGGCACGTCCACGTCGGCCACCGCATCACGACGAAGGCCGAGGAAGTATGCCAGCAGCACACGGGCAACCGAACGATGGCAGACGAGCAGGACGTGGTCCGTCATGCGCTCGACCTCGACGATGACGGCCCGCAGCCGGTGGATGACGTCCAGATAGCCTTCGCCGCCGGGTCCGGGGTAGCGGTAGTGCAGCTTGTCGGCACGACGACGTTCGTACTCGTCGGGATACTTCTCGCGGATCTCTTCGTAGGTCATCCCGTCCATATTTCCAGCGTTTAACTCGTCCAACATTTTCATTTGCTTAACGTCAAAATCCTCATCTTCGTCGAACTCTAGCGCTGTCTGGATGCTGCGGCGGAGCATTGATGTCCACACGCAGAAGTTCTTGTCCTCGACCGCCGTTTCCGCCGCCCCGGTCGTGTAGGGAGGAGTGCCATCACCCGGACGCGGCGGGAGACGTGCCGAGGCCGCCCGATCGCGCTGACGCACCGTCCATGCCGCACGCTCCTTGTCGATGAAGCGCTTCAGCGCCCGTGCGTATCGCTGTCCGTTCTCGCTCAGCTCCGAGTCGCCGCCGATGCGACCGCTGACGTTGTCCAAGGACTCGCCATGTCGTGTGATCCAGATCTGCCGGGGGCAGAGATTGAAGTTGACGAGGTAGTAGACGACCTGCGCGGCCAGGAACCCTCGCACTTGGTGCGCCACGATCTTACGGCCCACGTCGATCATCTGGATACGAGATGTGTGAGCAAGTTGCAAACATCCGAAACGTTGATAGTCGAGAACTGAGGGTCGGTACCTGCACATATGGCACATCGTTGGCCTCTTCGAACTGGCCCAACGGGACGTAATTCTTCTCGTACTGTGACCTGTTAGCGACCCCAAAAACATTGCCATATAAGAAGGATCAACTTACAATTGCCACACGCTTCTTAAAATCGGCCAAGGCCGCGTTGGGTTCCTGGTCCTTGTAATCCGGCCCAGACAACTTCAGGCGCATGTTGGACTCCAACAGCTGGTGGCCGTCAGCCTCGATCGAAAGTATATGGGGGTCAATTTGCGAGACGAGGAGATGGCACATACGTCTTGATCGAGACACAGGCTTTCGAGGAATAAGACTCCCAGCTCCGGTCCGGCACGCTCACGCACCCGCTTCAAGATCATCCCACGTCGCTCCACGGTGCTGTTGGTGGCGTCGAGAATGCCGATGGAGCCACCATCGTTGAGGATGTAGTCGAGCAGTTCATCCAGCGTACCGCGGGCGACCTGCTCACGCAGTTGCGCCGCCTTGGTGTTCTGCGGGTCAAAGAACTCGGCTGACTGGTCCATGGGCTCCGCTGGCCCGTTCGGAGGGGTGGACGGCCGTGCCACGTCGGCCATGGGACGGCCCGGATCTTGCGCCGGCGGCGGTAACGCCTCGAATCCTGCATCGGTCGCAGTTGGCTCGCCATTGATGAGGATACGTGCAGCGGCCACCGTGGACGCCACGGTCGACGTAGAATCGAAAGAGCGTCGATTGTCCTTGCCGTCGCTCTCTTCTGTCTCGGGCCCCGTGCGGCCCGGCGTGCCCGCAGCGACTCGACGTCGCTCGCCCACGTTGAAGATCATGGTGTCGTGCTGGAGCTGTCGTCCGCGTCAGCATCGCTCACATCGGGTGGATGAAAACCATCCGATGACGATCGATCTCACCCAGTTGAGGTAGCGGGACATCTTCTTGGTGATGTAGCTCTTGCCCCTCGCGGGCAGGCCCACCATGACGATGACCAGCTTCGAGCCAATGTCGATGGACGCGATGCGTCCATCGGGCGAGACCTTGGACCGGGTCAAGCCTGGCACGTCGAGGGTCGTCGCCCGCATGCGCGGGGTCGACGACCCCGACACCGACTCCCGCCGGTTGGCTTGGCTGAGATTGAGGTTCGCCATGTTAGTGGTGGCTTGGCGAAGTAGAGACATGTCTGGAAGGAGTTAAGAGATGAAACTTTAGAACTGATATCAAGAAGATGAGACTTGTGACGTATAATCGGCAGAGGAGACTTTGAAACGTTTGATCGATAGAAGAGTCTTGGGAACGCGTCTTCAAGCCGATGAGATGAGGACAGGAATCGAGATGATCACTTACAGTCTCGGACTGCTTGGTGCAGTCGAGAGCGGCGTGTCGGACAACGCCGCCCCCAGAGCACCCCTCGTCTTGACGGCCTCGGCCGTCAATTTCGACTCCACCTTTTTATGGTCTCCATCGCGGAGACGACCGGCGATGGACTTGGCCGGCGGCTGGAGAGAGTCATGCTGCGCCGGCATGCTCCTTAGGCTTTGCGCCGAGCCGTTGACCTGGGCCGCGCGACTCATGTTGTCGGCGCACCGTAGTACGTGCTACAGTGGTGGTGGTGGTGGTTGTTGTTGTTGAGAGGAAATGGCCTGGGTGGCGATGTGGAAGTCAACAGAAAGGTCGCGACGTGAACGTGATGTGTTATATGAACGGGCGTGACGACAGGTCAATCACGAACAACAAAACAACAGCGAACAACAAAGAGCCAAACATGTGACGGAATGTGTTTCCACACAGAACAATCCGGAAGAGATGCTCTACTGACAGGTGCGATTCGGATATTCTAATTTTTTCCTAGACGGACGATGAGTCGTGGCGGTACTGCTGTTTTATATAGCAATCGGTCGTGTTTCCAACGGCGCCGATGATGCTGCGAGCAGCCGTTGCGTCACGTCACATCACGATGCGCAGAGGACGCGATCGTCGGTGGAGCTGATGGCTCGGCGGAGATCCAGGCGGGGACGCATCTTGATGACAATCGCAGGTCGAGTATAGACTACGAAGCAGCCTCGATACTTCCAGCAGCAATGGGCACAGGAAGCAGGCGTAATATGAAAGGCTGGTTTGACGTTGGACGTTACGGACCCGAGAGCTGATGCCGAATGCGACCGTCCCACCTTTTTGAGTCACGAGCTCCTTCCCCCCTTGCGGCTCTGCTGATGTGACGTCGGAGCTGATGATGATCCGAATGCCGACAACGCTCCGAAGACCGTCGTGACAGATTTTCGTCGGATATCGGTCAAGAAATATCAGTGAGAGCAGCGTCAAGTCACTTTTAGGTGCGTGCTTAGCCAAATGGAACCTCCACTTATCCCATACCCTCAGCCTTTACGTTCAGCCGACGTCAGTCGACGCAGAAGGCTCCGGCCTGAATTTCGTCGAACGTCGATAGAGAATTGTAGATGGGACGCGTCCGAAGTCACTTCTCTATATTTCGACTGCCAGAAGATACTTCAGTCACCCTTCATTTGCGACCCTTTGAACGAGCGCGACGTACATATCTGAGCGGCCAGGATCTCGTCGACCATCCGCGCCGGGAAGAATTTGAGCCGGGCTGCAAATTGCTTCTCCATGCGTCTACAGCCAAAAGATACCTAATTCACCTTTCAGTTGTCAGTTGAAGCCACCAATCGCAGGCACAGCAGATGTCGCCGCCAGCATTCCAAAACCCCCCGATTGTTGAACCCAGATCAGAGCTCTTGTACGGAGTAAACCCGCTAACAGGACTAATTAATAAATAGGCAGCAGTATGGTTCTGGAATGCTGTATGAAGCCGCTTCATACACGTAGTTTTGAAGTATTTTAACCAGCTATGCCTCTCCTTCCCAAACATCAAGGACACTGATATCCCTCAACGCCCAAATTTTCAGCCCTCCCAACGATCCAACTCCCAATCAAGAAGCCAACTCCATAATAAGCGTCATCAGCGAGATATACGCCCCGACGCTTAACACCGTCAGCACCAGGACGACATTCCCACTAGTCCGAAACCGTTTCTGATGTCCTCCATGCTCGTCTACCTGTGCGAAAAAGGCACGATTACCCTGCTGACGACGAAAGAGGCTAACGAGCAAGATTCCGAATCCATAGACGGTAAACAGCATGCCAATGCGCCAGAATTCATTTGTGAAGATTCGAAGCACCACCAGCGAGAAGGAGAATTGGGCGAGTGCTGTTCGCACATATGCACCCTCGAAGGTCCGTTGGGCGGCGCGGATCTGAACGATCTCGTCGTTGCCCAGGATGACGGACCGGGCGCGGTGCTCGCGGAGTCGATAGCGCTCTGAGGCTCGACGCTACGGAATTAATCAGTATAAAAATGTGATGGCGCAAGGGAAAGAAAGGGAGAAAATTGGAATAGGGGTCGAGACGATCGTAAACCAAAAGGGAAGTGTGAAAGTTTGAGGGGCATAAATCAAAGAACAAACAAAATGTACCTCGAACATATTGTGTGGCTCTCAGATGCCTCTAGGTCTCGGTGGTGATCATGGTGATGGTCGAGTCGTTGACTCGGAGTTGCACGGTTCTGCGGTAAGGCTGAACAGCTCGGGGAACTAGCGGGGTAGATCGTTGCATAAATCGAGCCCCACCATGTTCTTCCCCACAAGCTACTGTAATTGGAGAACAGCGCCACTCTGTAGGCGTACACATTTCTAAATATCAACAATGGTAGAACTCCAGAGAACAATTCCTAAAGCTCCACGATGGGTGTTGACATAGCTAAGAGGCAGGCCCTTGTTTTGCTCCAGAAATCGATTGGCAGAGAGAATACAGATCGGTGGCTCTGAACCCCATCGTCTGGCCGCAATCAAGTCTATAAGCAATGAAATCTTGAAGCTGATCAAGTATAGAAAAGTAGCACATGAAGATAATATATGCCTTGAATGAGGGAATAGACACTCTAAAAAATTCCCTGTTGGGAATCTAAACCAAGATCAAAGAGAAGGATGATCTAAATGACGAATGACTCTAGACAGTATATAGATAAGATCTTGGTGGAAGCAGCTGGGAACTTTGGTTCGTTAGACATTGAGTAGCCAAGTAAACAGCGTCCTTTCTGCCGATCACAGCTTGGCTTTGACGTGGAAGGCACGGTCAATCTCGTCTAGGCCGGATGGACCGTCGTAGATCTGCTGCTCCAGGATACGGGTATTCACCTGCTCAACAAGAGGAAGTTTAGCCAGCATCCTCCAGCGTGCAGGACTTACTGGAAATCGCGATTAATTCATCTGGCATACGATCAGAAAATGCTTACGTGCTGAGGGCCAAGCTCGGCTACCGTTTGCGCGCCTAGTAATCGCATGCACGTCTCGATCTCGGCTTTGAGGACTGAATGACCACGCGCTCGATTAGTTGCTTCTCCGTCTCACTCCGTGATGATTGCTCAGTTGAGGACATTGAAGGAGAACTGACTCTCGAGCGTACGTTCCACCCCAGCCGGACCGGCCGCACCGAGTCCCCACAACGCCGCACGACCGATGCCGACACCTTTCGCGCCCAGACACAGCGCCTTGACGACGTCCGTGCCGCGTCGGATGCCACCATCGATCCACACTTCGACCCGATCAAACACTTCCGGGCAGTATTTCCGGATCTCCAGCAAGGTGTGCAGCGGCGGCGGGGCTGTGTCGAGACTGCGACCTCCATGGTTCGAGAGGACGATGGCGCGCACCAGTGGCGCATGCAGGGATGCCCGGTATGCATCTTCGTGCGTCGAGATGCCCTTGAGGACGATAGGCAGCGAGGTGTGCTGGGTCAACCACGGAACGGTGTTGGTCCAGGTCAACGTAGGCGAGGTGCCCGCAAACAGATGCCGACCCAGGCCACCCCAGCTCGAGGACGATGTCGCTGGGGTCGTTCGAGTCACGGATCCACTGCTCGATCCGGCCTTGACTGCGGCCGTGACCGGGAGCTGGGCGGCGACGTGGTGGGAGCGTTCATCATGTTCTCGTTTTCCTGGTGCGGCGGCATCCAGCGTCAGACACACCAGCTTGATCTTATCACTCAATCGATTGATGCGTGCCAGCATCTCTTCGCTTTTGCGTCGATCTACCTGCACGTACAGCTGCCAGCCAAACACCTGACCGGGCGCGGCGTTCCGCACGATCTGCTCCGGCGTCATGGAGGCATTGTTCGAAATGAGCTGGACAACGTTAAGCAAGGGAGTGGCTCATACTACATCCTTGTCGGTCGACTACCACGCACCTGCATCGCGCCATACTTGGAACATGCTTGGGCGATGCCCGCCTCACCGGCTGGATGCGCAAGCCGAGCCATGGCGGCCGGCGCGACGTAGACGGGCAAGCCCACGCGGTGGTCCAGCAAGGTGGTCGAGCAATCGCACCGTTCACAATCCGCGCGGCTAAGCTAGCCAACATGTCAGCCTAATCAACCGCAGATCGTTGGTGAACAGTCGCCATGCGCCACCCGTCAGAAAAAGCTTCCGTCTACAGTAGGGAGACAGGGGCTACCAATAGGCGTGGCGAGCGCTGCAGCGCAATGGCGAAGCTGTTCGACGCCGAAGAGGGTGCGTCCATGCCATCCTCATCTGTCCGCTCTC
>QQTW01000295.1_pt1 | contig 30306 bp, 22 predicted proteins | sample 1904831 | NCBI WGS metagenome assembly QQTW01 (sample SAMN09435610, study PRJNA476489) | Subsurface metagenome, whole genome shotgun sequencing project.
ATCGCGGACGGTTTGTGGATACATGGTCCGCTTGGTCAATCTAGGCTCGCGCAGGAATGCCAAAAGAACTGCAACGGGGAGCAGGCATTCTGCGGAGAAAAGCCCAGCAATCGCGTCGATATCGCGCTCGATATCGGTCGAACTTGAGTCCCATATTGCAAGCACCGGCGACAACAACGCGGCAGAGACCGAGAAACCCGACTTTTCTGACACCACTCTCGGGTAAAAGAGACTTGTCAGAAAAGTCAGCCAGAGTTTCAGTAATCGGGCTGCTTGAGGACTGTCGGTATGCAAGACGGCGGCCACCTGATCTGCATAGTTGGCTGATAGAAGCTGCCCATCATTGCGTGATAGTCCAAGGAGAAAGTCGAGAACTTCATGAGCCCTGAAGAGGCAGCGGTGCTTTGCGCCATAGTCCTTCTTAGCTGTAGACGCCGGTGTGGGATTAATCGAATCCTCATCTCGTTTTCTTTTCCCCAGGTGGCTAGATATTTGGCTTCCGTTCGACTCGGAAAGGAAATCATCTGTAAGACTTTGCAGTGACTGAGTGATTCCACTGCAGTCTTTGAACAAGTCCTCGAACGATCCAGCTTCTTCCAGAGCAAGCTCAACGATAGCTAGAATCTTGTTTTCCGTAGACAACCTCGCCGTCACAGGGACGGGAACTCGACGGATCAATTGATTGAGCAAGATCCAAGAAATCTCATTTGCTCTTGCTTCTTTTCCAAGCTGATCTTTCTGCTTCAGCTTGCCGAGAAGCCACCGCAAAACCCATTCCGCTCTGCCATGAAATTGGTGGACTATTACGCTAAACCCGGAGAATTGAAACGTTGAGGCTAACAACTCTGCAGAAATTCCAGTTATCTCGGCTGCCACATGCAGACGTGTGTTGAAGTCTTCGTAGGTTTCGTCGAGCGACAGTAATTTTCGTAGTGACGGAGTAGAGCCGCGCTGAACATTATCTTGAATCTGTTGTCCATTACTTCCTTGAGTTGATCCGCCCTCTATGACCGATTCCATGATAGTCACATGCAATGGCTACATGGCAGCCATTGATGCGTGATGAACTATATTGTGCACAGTTAAGTTAGATGATTGACTCATGGAGAGGTGAAGAGAATCAGTCTGGTAAAAGTCGTCTTGCTGCAGAAAAATCTATGGATTCGTGAAAGTCACGCCAAGCCATGTGGTCCGAGCTCCAAACACTCTCTATGGAGGACCATTTCCAATGACGGGTTGACGTTGACCACGAACATCCACAAACTCAGCTCCACTCAACTCGTCTCGCATCAGCCATAAGCAAGCTACCGTAAAACCAGTTGTCACACATCCAATCCATCTCTTTCTATAGGCATTGGGCAGTGCAGGCTTGTCTCTTCGCAACTATCAGCCATGGCGGAGGCTCCAGTCAAAACAGCTTCTTCAGACACACTATCAAGTACCCCAATAGCTCGAAGAAGTACACCAATGAGTGAAGCGCTGCTCAATGAAAAGGTTAGTTGGAGGTCGATTTGCCGCGCTCGCAGTTTGCTGATACGCTCATCCGGTGCAGTGGGACAAGTGCTTATCGTCCATGCTCATACGGTCGTCTCTTGGTGTATCGTTCGGCATCATATTCTCGGTCCTACTGTTTCGAAGAAGGGCATGGCCTGCTTGGGTTGGATTAGGATTTGGTGCAGGGAGAGCATGGGAGGAATGCGACAATGTACGTCTATCATGGCCCTCGTCAGGTCAGTGGCAGAACTGCAGAGTTTGGAGACTGATATATCTTCTACAGTCATTCAAGCGAGCAACGCCGTCCACAAAAGAAGGATTGCGAGTCACACGAACATGATCAAAAAGGAAAATCATGTACAGATTTCTAGTACTTTATCTGCCCAGTCAGGAGTTATGCAATGCATAATTATGCGTACGCCGATCTGTTTCTCTCAAGGTCGCATTGCCGCTATGCCTGGAGAACTTGAGAATGAGTAGGACGCCCGCTTTCGGGGATTTCTTTGTCCATGTCTGTACGATATTAGGCCTGTATAACAGCTGCCACAAAGGCTTGCCTTAGTACGTACCTTGGCCTTACATTGATAGGTAGAGAAGTGAACGGAAAGATTCTTTCGGACGAGCAAGCTCTAATGGCTGGGAAGGCGATCCAAACAGATAAGATAGTCATACAAATGCTAGTATACAGTGCTTGGCCTTTATTCCAAGGTTGAATCGCATTTCAGGGAAGGCCGGAAAAGGCGATGTTTCACGTGATTGTGCGATTCCTTAAGCGGACATTGGCCGGCTTTCGGGAAAGTACCGCTCACAATAAACTTCAGTTTCACACACGACACCGCGCTTTCTCATAATATCTGCGGTAACAGCACATCTCAGTTCCAAGACAGACACTCGCTCCTCCAGGGAGTCAAATAACGCTCTGAGTAACTTTCATTTGTGATCAAGCAGCCATGGCGGACCGCTACATTCCTGAGCATCGTCGCACTACATTCAAGGCCAAAAACACGTTCAAGCCAGATGAACTGCGACGGCGCCGCGAGGAACAGCAGGTCGAAATCCGCAAAGCAAAGAGGGAAGAGAATTTAGCCAAAAGACGCGGTATCAACTACAGGGATGCTGGCGATGCCCCCGGTGCGTCTCTGGGTGCCGCTCCTGACAGTGACGATGAGGGGGGCAATATCGAGAGCCAGGTAAGCACGCTTTAACCTACGCACAGTGTTCTGTCGGCACCCGGAAGTCTTTTGCTATCTACTACACTGCTGTTGAGTCAGTCCAGCTTTGCATGGCTTCACATGCGATCTGCGATCAGATCACAGTTGCTTGGGTGGATTGCATATGCGTTGCTCTTAACCTACAGCTATTGGGACCAGGGCTGACCTCTTCAGCTCAATGAAGAACTTCCGGAAATGGTCAAAGGAGTCTTCTCCGATCAGATCGACGACCAAATCAAGGCTACTACAAAGTTCCGAAAACTGCTGTCCAAGGAGCGCAACCCCCCTATCGAGAGGGTCATCGAAACCGGCGTCGTAGGCCGATTCGTCGAATTCCTTCGTTCTCCGCATACCCTTGTTCAGTTTGAGGCAGCATGGGCTCTTACGAACATCGCTTCCGGATCCGCACAGCAGACGCAGGTTGTCATCGAGGCCGGAGCTGTGCCCATATTCGTCGAACTTCTCTCCAGCCCTGAACCCGACGTTCGAGAGCAGGCAGTGTGGGCTCTGGGCAATATCGCCGGTGACAGCCCGACGTGCCGCGACTTTGTTCTGCAGGCGGGTGCCCTGCGACCACTTCTGGCCCTCCTGGGCGACAGCCGCAAGTTGAGCATGCTTAGAAATGCCACCTGGACCCTGAGCAACTTCTGCCGTGGCAAGACTCCTCAGCCTGATTGGCAGACGGTGAGTTATACCTTGCGTAGATCTTGTAGGCATTGCTAATGTCTCCCACAGATTGCTCCAGCGTTGCCGGTCTTGGCCAAGCTTGTTTACTCGCTCGATGACGAAGTTTTGATCGACGCTTGCTGGGCGATCTCCTACCTCTCAGACGGATCGAACGACAAGATTCAAGCCGTGATCGAAGCCGGCATACCCCGCCGACTTGTGGAGCTCCTGATGCATGCATCGACCTCTGTCCAGACTCCCGCACTTCGCTCTGTGGGCAACATCGTCACGGGAGATGATGTTCAGACCCAAGTCATTATCAACTGTGGTGCATTGCCCGCCCTGCTCTCTCTGTTGAGCTCGACCAAGGACGGCATCCGCAAGGAGGCTTGCTGGACTATATCCAACATCACCGCCGGCAACTCGACCCAGATCCAAGCCGTCATCGATGCGAATATTGTTCCCCCGCTGGTACATCTCCTCTCAAACGGAGACTTCAAGACCCGAAAGGAGGCATGCTGGGCCATCTCTAATGCCACCTCTGGTGGCCTGCAGAAGCCTGAGCAGATCCGGTTTCTTGTGCAGAGCGGTTGCATCAAGCCCCTCTGCGATCTGTTGGGTTGCCCTGACAACAAAATCATCCAAGTGGCTCTCGATGGTCTGGAGAACATTCTCAAGGTCGGTGAGATGGACAAGGAGGCATCGGAGCAGACTGGCGAGCCTATCAATCGCTATGCCTTGTTCATTGAAGAGTGCGGCGGCATGGAAAAGATCCACGACTGTCAGAACAATGCGAACGAGGAGATCTACATGAAGGCGTACAACATCATCGAGAAATACTTTTCCGATGGCGAAGAGTGCGGAGACGACATCAACGACATCGTGCCTCAGCAAGGCCAGGACGGCCATTTCGGTTTCGGCGCTCAGCAGCAACAGCAAAACTTCAATTTTGCCAACGGCAGCGGCGACTCCATGGACATGTGAGCTGTCTGTCCGCGCACACGGTCTTCATCGAACGTGCCGGCAGTCGGTGTCTTGTTTGTTTGGCGCCACTGTGACCATCGTCCAACGTTAATCTGGTAGACCCGGGAGACGAGAAAAAGCGACAAGCTCCGGGCTACTTGGGAAATGCGATAGGACGGATATCATCTGATATGCTGCGCAACAACGCGGCCGATGTTCAGTTCCTAGACGGCCATGTTCGTCACGGCTTTCACGTCGACACACCCACCACATCAAGAGTGCTCATGGATGCTGGTCTTTTCCGTTTATCTTTGCACCTCCCCAACCCGCATTGCACCGCCTGCTCCCACAGCTTCCCCCTTCACCTCCCCTTTCTCCCCTTCGTCACGACCGCCTACGAACATTCAAGATTCACCATCATGTATTCCCAGTTGACCCATCATGGCATCGTACCCTCGGCGCATGCTTGAAATTGGATCTCTCCTTTCAGGGCAAGGCAGTGTTCTGTTAGTGTTGATAGAACAGTCGAGGGGAATGAAAAGAAGTCTGCTCTCCGTTCTACCGGGTGAACGCCTGCACTGATTCTGCAACATTGAACAATTCACGGCCCGACACCATTCAGTACTTTCACATTGGCTCTGCCTCGTGAGTCTATGCAGAATGCATCTTCAGGCAGCGAGCATTGGACCGTGTGAACCCATATTGCGTCAGTCTGCCGCCTAATCGTAAACTCTGAATCCTGAGCGTTCCAAGGTTGCCCTGGAGAACCTTGGAACGTCCTGTGCACTGCCACACCGTTCGCCAGGCATCCGCCCCGGTGTCTGCCCTCCCGCCTGCAGGTGCCCGCGCGGGCGGCAAACGCCGTCCAAACACCTGTGATAAGCCTATCGTAAGCGAAGGAAAGCTGCCTCTGTGCCTCTTTACCCCACACCCGGGCACCCAAGGCTTTCTCCAGTTGCATCTCAAGCTCGACTGTGCCTCGGTGGGCAGCGCGCGCCGCAGCAGTCCATCATGGAGCGCTCAACCTTGCAAGTTCCAGGGTTATTAGAACCTCGAAGTCGCCACTGGATTTCCAAGAACCTGTTGGAGAATTTCTCCTTGCCTACGGGCATTTGCGCAAACGCTAGGGGAGAGATACTGTTGATCCGCGAGCGCGGAGGCCATATAAGTGTCGTGAGTCTGTCCTGTGTCGCATGAACGACGTTGGTCCGCATCATCATTGGATGCCAGCTTGGTGCATGCTATACACGAAGCTGGCGAATCTCGTCATGTTCTCGAGTTACTGGAGGTTGCATCTACCCTGAATTCAATGTGCTTCCATCTCATCTTGTGTCGTCTCGTCTCGTTCGTGGTATTGAAACCGCATACTGACCTATACAGTCCGCACCATGAAGGCATTGCAATTTCAGCTTCATCTAGCGCCGCGCTGTATTGCGACCAAGGAAAGAATCCCTGCACTTATTTCGCGCCGCTCGACCAAGCCATGAGCTTCTCGGCCCTCTCTTGGCCCTCTTGGCCATCATGCCTTGCTTGCGACAACCAGTCCTGACCGGCGCTTCGAGGCATCCAACCGTCCGCGCAGCGATCATGCCAACTCTTGTGAATGCCGACGGCCGAAAGTAGGGTCCCTGCCTGACATGACAAGGCTACCGCAAACGAGTCGGTCCTGTGTGAGGACTGGTCCCAGGTACAAGACCTCCAAGGCAAGGGAGACAGAATGGAGCCAGTGTGCGGGTGCGCGAATGACAGCGATGCATCGTCCGACCGAAGTCTTTCAAGTTTCTTAGCGGTCGCAGACCCGTTCAGACCACGTGGCCCTGGAGCAATAGAGTTCTGCTAGCTATCCCCTGGGGACGCATTCCTGGATATTCCACGGCGGATATCAAGTGGTACGACCTGACGCATGTGCCGACCGATCAGGGTCATCGGGCGATATGAAGTGGGAGCCAACTCGATCAGGTCAAGGGTGAGTCAACAGTCTATGCGGACCTGCTTGGAGTGGGCATCGCAGGCCTTATGCTGTGACGAAGGGGCTCATCGTTATTCAAATACTGCAGATGCGGACTCATAGCAGCGGCATCTGACGACGGCATGCGCTGACACGGACGAATGCGTACGCAGCGGTGATGATGTTGCTGCGGCCCCAACCTGGCCCCAGGTGGGCAAGCCGAGAGTTGATTATTCACGCCCGGTCGGAGCTTTTCCGATGCCGGCCATCTCCGGGCCTCCACGTGCCAGGCACCACCTCGGGAAAAATCAGGCAGCCTGCGCCACAGGTGACTCGTCACCTTGACTGAAAATTGCAGTTGGTGAGTCATACGCGTTTCTGCGTCGCTCCGTGCTTTTCCCGCTTGGGTTTCAGGCCGCTACCCGATCCGGGAAGTACCCAACAACCTTGGAACATTTGAACACTGAGTCTTTGGAACCTTGCAACCTTGGACGGGTAACCTCCAGGTAACATCTGGGCAAAGCAGCAGTTGCTGAGGTGACTGGACCAATACACACAGGCCGACGCAACTCGACGCTTTCTCTTGCCCAGGCATACACCAGTTGACCGATACCGTTCCGCGTTCGACTGACAGCACTCGTGTGTAAACAGTATATTAAGCACAGTGAGGCGCTGCCTTCCTGCCCGGTTTGCCTTCCTGCCCAGACGCCCAGTCAGTCGTACCCAACCAACAGTCCGATTTGTCGCCTCAGAAACTAGGCTTGTGGCAAGCTGCAGAAACCGACACCTGGAGCGATATTTCCTCAGCTGCCATCTTTCAACTGCCAGGCCTCGATGCGCAGTCGGCGCCAACGCATTCCAGTCGTCTTCGCTCTGGCCGGCATATAAAAGCTCAAAGTCCGATTCTATCGCCACAGCTCCCGCATGATCATCTCACTTTTCCGGCAACTCCGGCTAAACTCTCCCTAAACAGCCACTCGGGCCTACTGCTGCGCCGCAATACGACTACTTGCAGGTGTCAAAAACGCGGACAGTCCTATTTGTTCGCCTCAGGTATTACTGCAATCGCTTTTAGACTTCAACTCGGGAGCAGCCTCTCCAGCAACTCTCGTCCCGACGCTACTCACCATCACATCATGCCAGTACAGAACCAAGATATGCCCAGCCCTGTCAGCGAACCGCCTTTGACTCCAGTCTCTAGGAAGGTCTCGCGCTTCTCAGACGACGACGGCCGGCAACCCAGCGTGATGTCTGACGATGCTTCCTCGGTCGCAGAAGCCTCGGATCCCTGCAATCCTCAGCGCAGTCGCTCGTTCAAGCGAGCAGAGGACCCTCCGCGTAACCCAGAGGGCAAGATGATCTGCAGATTTGCAGAATGCTCGCGTTTTCTGTTCGATCGCAAATGTGAATGGAGGTCAGCATTTCCCCGTCTCTTCTATCTCTTTCGTGCATCGCAACCGCTGACTTCTCACTCTAGCAAACACATGGACAAGCACGACCGACCTTACAAATGCAAAGCCCGCGGCTGCGAGAAGATGCAGGGCTTCACCTACTCGGGCGGCCTGCTCAGACACGAGCGCGAGGTGCACAAGATGCACGGCGGCACCAAGCAGCCGCTGTTCTGCCCGCACAAGGACTGCAAGCGCAGCGGCGGCGCCGGCTTCACGCGCAAGGAGAACCTGGCCGAGCACGTCCGTCGCGTGCATCGACGCACATCGGGCTCCTCGACGATGAGTCGTCCGGTCAACAAGGAGGATGAAGAGGGTAGTGAGGGTGTCGTGGGCAACGAGTCTCCGAGGGCGCCTTCGCCCGATCCGCGGTTACTGGAGGAGGCGAAGAAGGCGGGCAAGAGGAAGAGACCAGCGAAGGAGACAGTCGAGGAGAGCGAGGAGGCGCATCTGACCGACGAGGCGGATCTCAGAGGCGAGATTAAGAGATTGCGACGGGAGATCGAGACGAGAGACGAGCGGCTGCAGAAGCTGGAGGCAGCGGTCGAGGAACTCACCCGTCAGCAGCGCTGATGTCCCGGGGTTCAACTTCTTTCGGACCTTTTACCTTTAATCCTGCATTGCTTGTTCTTGGGCTGTACGGATATTAGCTGTTGCGTTTTCACCTCGAGGCGGATCGAGATCCCCGGCATCTGCATGTGCTGGCGTTTCCTGGTCATGCCGTGGACCGGTCATGGTGGCTTGATGATATGGAGCATGGAGGCACTCAGCGTGCCTGACATTTTTTCTCTTTGCCGATAAAGATTGTGGTTCACGCCGAGATGACAGCTGTTGATTTTGCTTGGTTTCCACTCCACAGAATGCGCTTGTACGATACACGACGAGCTATATACCTGGTGACCCACCTCTAATACAATGATCACCACCTTTGCAGAGATACTGATTCATCTTGTTTTCGCAGTACTAATGCGGCAAATGCCCTATAGTGTATTGAGCACGTAGCCATTCAATCAGCTCATAAGCCTACATGGCCACCAGGGCCGCTGTTTTACAAGCAACTAGCTCATACCACCATCAGACTCTGCTTGAAATCTTGAAGCACGAACCAAGCATGCTCCGCTGTTTTGCATGCTTTGCGTTAATCATATCGTCTGGATCCTCTGCTTCTGCTTCGGCTTCGAGCCCGCCTGGCGCGTCTGTCACTCTCCCTTTCTCGGTCTCGGTCTCTGTCCCGTTCCCTGTCCCGTTCCCTGATCTTGGCCCTGTTTTTGTCTCTATCTCTCTCCCTATCTCTCTCCCTCTCCCTCTCTCTATCCTTGTCTCTTGCTCTTTCCACATCTCTCTCCTTACCCCGTCCCGCCTCACCATCTCGGCCACCGACATGAGAAGGAACGTACCGATCAATCACAGAATGCTTCTCATCTCTATCGCGGAGATGGTCACTCCCGATCGAACTGCGCCTGCGAGTGTCCCTGCTCCGATAGTTCTCTCCTCTCGGCCGGTCGGCTTCTCGGCCGGCTTTCGGGCCTGGCACGTAGCGGTCGATATCCTTCAAGTCGCGCGATCGTGATCGGCGTCGACGGGGCGAACGGCTTCTTTCACGATGTTCGCCACGGTAGGGGGACCTCATCCTATGCTTTGCGTGACGAGATGCGCTTCGAGAACGGGAGCGGTGCTTGCGTTCGTCTCTTCTGTGGCGGCCGCGGTGATCGTCTTCGGCAGGTCTGATAGGGCTCGGGACATGCGCACTTGGGGAGTCTCGGCGCAATGCCCGTTTGGCGTCAGCATCGCCCTGAGTCCGACTGTGACTGGTGTCGGTAAGGTCTGTTTTTATCGTCTTTCTTTCGGTACCGGGTTCCGGCGCAGGACGGGAAGGGCGCTGTTGGTCATCGCCATCTCCCCTGCGCTTAGGATCTCGGTGACGATCGCGAGGGCTGTCGAGATTACGATGACCATCGTCTTTGGCAGGCACACGAACATCCGAACCTCTTCTATCAGTCCGGATCCCATGCGGACTTCGTGACGTGCCCCGAGTGCGTTCTGTATCTCGCGCTTTGGTGGCACTCGGCACACGCGCCTCCCTCGTCACTGTGTTGAGCGAGCTCCGTCTCCTCGACTCATCCGTCTCGGCCTTGATGCTGGCTACTTTGTCCAGTTTTGCCAGCTTCTCAGCGACAGGGTCTCGTGGGACTATCGACTTTGGCGGCAACGACTTGCGGATCGGAGGGTCCAGCGAGCCGGAGCGCTCGACTTCGGATCGTGGACGCGACTTGGCCGCAAGCTCCTGGCCTTCTTTGAGGAGTAGCTCCAGCGCGACCTCGTCTAGGTTCTTATCGTCCTGGAGCTGCGGTTTCTCTGCTTCCTTGCTCACGCTTGATCCTCCTTCGCGTCGTGGCTGCTTGCTGCGAGGCCAGGCCTCTTCTTCGCGAAGCTCTCTCTTCCTCTTTGCTTCCCTCTCGGATTCGGCTTCGCGTTCATATGCACGACGTCGTTCAGCCTCCCTTTCTCTCTCCGCTTCATACCGAGCCTCCCGTTGGAGTCTCCTCCGCTCCTCCTGTTCCTTGCGTTCCTTTTCTCTGGCTGCTTTCTCTTCTAGCTCCCTACGTCGCTCCCGCACGCGGCGTTCCTTCTCCTCCTTCTCCTTCTCCCGCCGTTTGTGTTCCTCCTCCCTTCTGATCTTCAGCCTAGCCAGTCTCCGGGCGTCCGCTTCGCGCGCGTAGTCCTCGTCGCCCTTTCGGCCATTGTTCTCCTCTACCGAAGCAACTTGCTCGCCGACTTCTTTCCGCCGGATCTCTCTCAGCTTCTCTTCCGCCGCGCCCAGCATTTCCGAGACATAAGTGTCTACGTCGGCCTCGGCCACTCGGTAGATCTCGCTCCGCTCGGCTGCGCCTTCGATGAGCGCTGCTGCAATTCTGCGGTCCTTGGAGAGGAGTGAAGGGTTTGCTTCGATTTCAGACTCGGTGAGGGCTTCGAGTGACGAGGTGACTTTTGTTTTCGCGTCCTAAACGGCAGTGACGACCTGTTAGTGTGGAGCTACAAGGTTACATCCTTCCACTTGTAAACATGCAACTCACGCCTTGATCGAATTGGGCGTACGCCTTCTTGCGCAGCACATCGAATTCGCCTTTCTTCTTGAACGTGTGAAGTAGGCCGTCAATGGCGGACCGTTGAACCTGGGTAAGCGGTAAGTCGGAGAGACGCAACCTCTTGCGCGGAACGGAGATACCGTTAAGGGCGTTGACGCCGTTAACAGTCTCCGCCGCCGCCATGCTGGCGGTTTTTGGAATTGCGTGCTACTTTAGGTTCAGTGTTCATGGTCGTGACGGGTGCCTCGTCGTGATAGAAATAGAGGTACGTGGTACCTAGTGCATCACGCTTACTGCTACGGAGTACTCTAACCGGATACGGATAAAACAGTAAGATACGTACCTCGCTCGGTGCGAAAGTCGGACTTCGCGCTCGCGACTACTTGAAAGAACTTGAATAGATCAACACATCAAACGCGTGCGGAGAGTGCAATTGCTGAAAGTCCTCTAAATAACAGAAGCTCAATTGAGTCTCCCCTCCGCATTGAACTACTACAGTCACGAGTGGTCGTCATCATGGTTAACAAAGTACTCTTCTGGAGCGGCTTCGGTATGGGATCTCTCTACACACGATATTTGCGCTATGCTAACCCAACGCCTGATCACCAGGCATCGCTGTCCGCCTATGGCAGCTCGGCATCGAAATGCGACCATTCTTCAACAGAGAGTCACTCTGGGCCTATCCGCTCTTCGCCACGGTCGGGGGAAGCTTCGGATACTGGCTGCAAGGAGTGGAGAGACGGCAGCTGAAGATCCTGGCGGATCGGAGAGACAAGCTCCTGGAGAAGCGGAGACGGAGGGCAGAGAGGGAAACAGTGGCTGGTGATGGCATGGCGGCTCAAGCTAGAGGACCGGCCACGATGACGACTGTGTGAGAGCGCGGCCGTGGGTGCTTGGGGCTTCGCATTGTTGATAGCAAGGCCCTGAGCGGTGGCAGCGTGCTTGTTCGAAAAGCTGCTTTAGGCGAAGGCGTTATGGGTGGTCGGGAGACTGCTGCTGGGTTGTGTGTATGCTCCTGCAGTGCAAGGCACAGGTTGGGTTCTACATGCGTTTTTCCAGATACCTTCTACAAGAGAAACAAGCATCCAAAAATCAAGAAACCTGACGTACTACTACCGATTTATCTCTCTGATCAAGAGAATTGTGCAGTCATTTTTCTTGTCTGAAAGGCAATTGCCCAAAACCACATGGCGACCTCGCCTCCGCAACAGGACCGGTGCCCGGTCTCTGCTTCATGCCAAAGCTATCCTTCCAATCCAAACCATGAGCAAAGCAACTTCACAGCGCATCGTTGTGTTTTCGGGTGGGAGTGCTACCAACAACCTCGTAGATGTCTTCAACACTCTTATAGAGAGAAAGAAATGTGGCCTGACCTACGTCATACCCATTAGTGACAACGGTGGAAGCTCGTCGGAGCTCATTCGCGTCTTCGGCGGACCAGGTCAGACTTTTATATGCTCTTAATGGTTGCCAGTACGATAACTCACAAGCCTCTCAGGGATTGGCGACGTCAGAAGTAAGATAACGTTTCTCATCTTTTGCTCGACTTGCCCTGATACGAGGCTGAGCTTTACACAGGCCGCCTTGTTAGGCTCATTCCCAGCGATGGGGAGCAAGATGTGGAAAAGAAAGCCATCAGAGCCTTCTTCAACCATCGCCTTCCTCCGGATCCCGATGCGGCCAAAAGAGAATGGCTAGACATTGTAGAAGCGCGGCATGCAATATGGCAAGATATATCGTCTGAAAAGCGGGAGCTTGTCCGGTCTTTCCTGAACTTTCTCAACCTTGAGGCTGTGAAGAGGGCGCGTCCTTCGTCCGTGTTCAATTTCTCCTCAGCGAGTGTCGGGAACATGTTCTTGACCGGGTAAGTTGTAAAGACTACTCTTACTCATTCTTACATACGGTCATGTCTTTCATCATATGCAACGCGTTGTGACTCAACTTCACAGTGCTCGCATATTCATAGGCAGCTTCGAAAGCGCCATTCACATTCTCAGCATCATCTGTGGTGTTCCGCAAGCTGTTTCGGTTCTGCCCGCAATCAATACCAACTTCACGCATCACATATCCGCAGGCCTTATGGACGGCACGCAGATTACGGGCCAGAACTCTATATCCCACCCCAGCGGGCCAACGGCTCTTGCGGAAGGCTCGATAAACCCTGGTTACGACACCGAGGAGCATGACAGCGTTGAAGATGCCAATTGGCCTGGATCACTGCCGACATTGCGAAAACAATACATAACCTTCTCGAAATTGGAAGAGGAAGAGCTACCTTGTCAAATAGAACGCATTTGGTACATAAATCCATATGGCCAAGAGATCAGGTTGTCGGCGAATCCCAAAGTCATCGACGCCATCAAGTCTTCGCAGTGGATCGTCTACAGCATCGGCTCGTTATATACATCCATAATTCCTTCCATCATCTTGCGCGGCGTTGGCGAGGCCGTAGCCTCTAACTCCATACGGCAGAAGATCTTGATACTGAACGGGACCCTAGACCGGGAGACGGGTCCTTCCTCGAACCCTCTTACTGCATTCGACTTTGTAGCGGCGATTGCGAAAGCAGCCGCCGAAAGTCGCGGCTCTAATGGGGATGTGCCAGAGAGTGACTTCAAGTTGTACGTCACTCACGTACTCTATCTTGATGGGCCTGGAACGCCAGAAGTGGACAAGAAAAAACTAGGTGCTATAGGCATTGAGAGCGTAAGACTGTATGGGAGGAAAATGGAGAATGGAAAGGGCTGCAAATACGATGATATAGGTCTAACGCAAGCACTCGAAGCAATCATCGGGAGTCAGGAGTCGAAGGCCATCCGCAGCAGAAGGAACACGCTCGAGCATTAAATTTCAGCATGGAGGCATTCATACCGACTTGCGAACCTCAAAGTATATCTTAAAGCGAGCATCGCATGGGCTACTATTGCCATAGCCGGGAACTCGAAATTCCGTCGGCAATGCCAATGTTGAATGTTCTACGATCAGACCATATTGTGGGCCTATCGTGCAACTGCTGTGTCTTTGCACATATACATATTTGCACCACAGCAGTTAAGTCGAAATTATGATCCCAAACAGCCCCCAAAGCCCTTATGCCTCTTCAGTAAACTTCTTGTAGTCGGTAGGGCCCATGAGCGTGTCGAGTTCCTTCGCATCTTTGACGGATATCTTAGCGATCCAGCCTTCACCTTCCGGGCTCTTATTAATCTGTCCAGGTGTGCTCTCCAGCTCGGTGTTCGCTTCAATGACTTTGCCTGATACAGGCGTCATGATGTCTGAGGCCGACTTGACAGACTCAACCGCGCCTATTGTGTCGCCCGCAGCGACTTCAGTATCTGTCGAGGGCAGCTCAACGAACACTACATCTCCAAGCGCGTGTGCCGCATATTCGGAGATTCCAATTTTTCCTTTCATGTGTTAGATACCGCATAGGTGCAATTGGGAGCTCATCTACCCGTTTGACCGTCGTCTGACAGCTCGATCCATTCGTGATCCTTGGTGAATTTCTTTTCCGCAGCTACAGGTGCGTTAGTATCGACTTTCGAAACATCAATGGTCTGCCACAAACGTACACCGACGTGTTATGGAGAACGGTTGGGCAGCCTGCGTCCGACTAGGTCGCCGCCATCGCTGGTGGAGTTGTACGGCCACACGTCGAGTGCATAGCGGACTTGCGTAGCTTAGTAACCTTGGGAATTGCTTTGATACAGACATGACGTCGAAATTGAGCTTGCATGCGAAGGAACAATTTATGAAGGTCGTTCGCAGTATCACCAGCCAATGATGTAACTGCGTTCCGTCGGGATGATCGCTCGGCTTTACGTTTATCCCATTTTTTGAAGTTGCTCTTTGAGCTGCGCGAAACTTCTACACTTCTCTCCATCCTTGGCGGCAACGTCAAACACCGCTGTAATGCTCTATGAATTGATTGCGATAGTAATACAGACCCGATCCTGATTATGGCTGCAGATGCTAATCGGCTATAGGTGAGGCCTGGCAAGCTTCCGGAAGTGAAAGAGTAAGGAAGAGACCTCTCTGCCCAGAAGGATTGCGACTGAATGGGCTTTCTTGCAGGATCGCAAAGACAGCAGGCAACATTGTACTGAAAGGCGGCGGTATCGTACGGGGCTACTCGAACTGGGGCACCTTCCTTCTCCCGCGAGCGACCCGTAAGCATCAGGCAGTGCATCGTGAGGGCCATTACTTCGTCATGCGATTCGACAGCAACGCCGCATCACAGCATCAAGTCCGTAAAACCCTGAGTCTGGATCCGCGCATGATCAGGCACAGTGTGGTCAAGCTTGGAAGCTCCCTTAAGGAGATCAAAGATGTCGGTGGCAAGGCGGAATGGGGTCGATGGACAGAGTGAATGGAGGGGAGCGGATGCGTTGACTTTCTACTGGTGATTCCAGGGGCACTTGGAGCGGCCTAGGTTACAGGGACTACTTGTTATATCTATGCATTGGAGGAGTTCAGGATGGGAGCATATCAAACATGTGGGCCAATAGGCTTGTATTGTCAAGACAGGCTCGTGGTCGAGCTGATGGAACTACAATTACCTCGACCCTTGATACCAAGACTTCATTACCTCTAGGGGATCACGAAAGGACGCTACGCGAGAATTGATGCAGGCTGGTCTTTTCCTCGTACTGCATGATGAATTAGTGTGAGTTGAAGAGAGATGGAAGTAAGCGTACCTCCAAAAAGCCCGTGATGAACATCAAGAGAGTGAAGTTGTCAACCAGATCATCCATGTCAGACGAGCTGGCCGTTCGTGGCCCTTTTAATTTGACGTTCCTTTTGAATATGGTGACGATGCATTGCCTGTTTTCCTGCAGAAATTGGCGCGCTACCGTTATGGTGCTGTCACTTTGATCACCTCTGCTGAGTACCGCGGTGTTGATCACTCGCAGAACGGAAAGCATCAGGCTGAAGAAATTTTGTAGTGCGTCCGGATTTTGGATTTCTATTATGGTTAGCTGGCGAGTGTAGAAGGGATGCAGAACAACCCACCAAGACCGATATCAGGATCAGTCGAGAAAATCTGCGAGTCACGAACGGACCGAAACAAACCCGTGCTTAAGACATGGACGGCACCCTGACGTGACTGGCAGACGCGTAATAGAAGGGCCAAGCTCGCATCATAAAAGGATAGCAGTAGGGGCACTTCTAAAGCCCTGTTAGCTATGCGCTGATAGGTCATTGAATACTCACCTGCAGCAGTTGCAGCCCGGAGTTCGGTCGCGATGTTCTTCAACCCGTCTACCAATACGGCAATGAAGTTCAGTCGCATGAGGTATTCCAAGTTGTATCTCGAGTCATTCTGTTGTTCCAGAGCAACCAGAGCCTCGAGGAAGAGCAAAGACGAAATCTTGCAAGTGCTTTGACCTGCATATACGTCATCGCATATGACTTCCATAAGTCGCTGGCCGGCTGATTTGACTGTCCTCAAGGCTTGGCGGCCCAGAGACGCCCCCTTGACATGCCGCTTGTATACTCCGTTGATGTAACGGTAGCATATCTGGTAGCATGCTTCACGAATCTCCGCATCAGCAAGAAGGGAGCATATCCCGTTCACACATATTCCAAAAAGCTGGGATAGCTTGTCGTCTCCATTGTTCCCGTCGACGCGCTCAGGCGGCAACGAATTAAGACCGTCCAGTTGAATAAGGGTGCGCACAAGATTCGAGAGCTCTAGAGCCGTCATTGCGTCTTCTGAGTATGCCTGCTCCAATTGAGGAAGAACCACTTGCAGCGTCTGGAACAGAAAAGGACCCCATGGGCTCAACTCTTTATCAAAGTTTTTCAAGACGACAGTCATGAGTTGCACCCAAGATCCCAACGCCTCCAACTTAGCATCTGCAAGTGTCAATTGCTGGTTATTCGCTTCGAAGTGGACGAGCAGAGCTTGCATCTCTCGACGTATCTCTTCTTCTTCATTTGGGGTCTTGAGCTTCCCACTTTTTCTGAGTTCGGTCTCGCGGAGAAGAAGCATTTGTTCGATGCTATGGAGATCATACAATCTACCATTTCCTCCCTCCAATTTGCGGCAAGCAGCGACATCGACAGTGGTGAGAAACTTCAGAGGGGGAACCGGCACCTCAGTGCCAGTGTTGACAACGATGAAATCAAAAAGATCGAGGAGGTTGAGACTTTGGACCTGCTGGCCATCGTCGAGAACCGTTAACCCAAGTAATGCCGACTGTATCTTTGCTTTTAAGGTTGGGACTCCGCTCTGCACAATTGCTCTGAGCTCGCGTGCGGCATAATCAAAGTAGGCTGACCTCTGATGCAAGTTATGTAACAGGGTAGTCAAGTAGTCGGCGATGGGAGATTCGCCTTCATAGAGCGACTCGTCGTCGAGCATTGCGGCGGGATTCAAGGGAGTTTGCTTGAAGGCCAAGCTTGACAGAAAATCAAGTGCGCGAAGCTCTGCCATTACCAGAGGTGAAGCCAACGTTGAGCTCCATAGTGTTCTTAGTACGACCATACAGCCCTGCTTGAGCACATTCAGCCAAGGTAATCTTGCGGCGTCCTCCCCATCCGGACAATCGAAAAGCAGGCGAAGAACAGCATGGAAGAGTGAGGTGCCGCGAGCGAAGGGCCCGTCATCTGGAATCGCGAGAGAGCCGTTATTGCAATCGAATCCGAGCAGCAGGTGCGCGATTGAAGGTCGCTCAGGTGAAGCCGCGAGACAGCCGATCAGAAAGTCGAGTATGCGAGTCTTGATGACATAGCCTGGGGAAATAGGGCCAGTTTCGATATCCGCCGTCTCCAATGTCAGCTGTGATATCAAAGAAATTGAAATACGTTTCGCATCGTTGTTTCTCTCCATGATGCCCAGTATCCTATTGCTGCGAGTGGAACGCTGGTTGGTGCCTGTGAAGGAAGAGAAAACTAATTTGCGGGATGAGGACAGCTTCTCGAGGAGCTGAAGTGCGGCAACAGTAAGATCTTGATGACCAGTACCGCAGTAGAGACCGAGGTCGACAACGAGGTGTAGATTATTCAATACAGCGTCCTCGAAAGACACAAGCGTGGAGTTAGCCGCAATGGCCCGGCGATTCGGCGATTGGGCCGCTACCAGAGGACGTACTATATCAAGGTAGGTGGGTTGGAGGCTCATGACCAAGCTCATGACTTCGATACTTCGCACCATTGACGATAGCAATGGCGAATCTGATTTTGCCTGATTGACCTCCTCCACATCCTGGTGTGCCGTCGCGAAAAGCACTGTCAGAACTTTATCGGTGAACAACCATTCCATCACGCGAGCAAACGGATGGAACCGGACGTATGCAGATAAGGAAGAGGTCTCGATTGCGAAATCAACGTTGACTGGCGATCGATTTGCGTGAACAACCAACTCTTCGTTGAAGCTGGCCAAACATGCAGCCATAAAAGTCAGGCAGTTCAGCCTCAGTACCCGCATTCGATTGATGTCAGTTACCTCGGCTGACTTGATCCCAAGTCCTCGACCCACGACGAAATCGACATAGGAATCAAGACCTGGCATCCGATACGCTGTTCCCAAGTGCTCAGGAAAGGGTAGTTTGCCGTGGATATCGGCGTAGCCTTCTTCAGATGAGATGAGTGCTTGTAATAGACCGACGAAAGCGTTGTATTCTTCGACGTCGCTCGCGATCCCCTCGAAGATGACCTGCTCAGATCTCGCAGGCTCATGTTTTCCCGTTGCTGGCTTTGGAATGATTGCGATGGGCTGCTGTACGCCGTAGATCCAGTTGTCCAGAGCCGTCCACATGCCCTCGCCCACCTCTGGGGATTTGTTGGTAAGGAGGGATGTCAGAGTAGAAAATGAGCAGGCTCTCAAGCGACTCCCTATGCCACTTCCACAGAGCAAGAAAAGAATCTCATGCAGGCGGAAGGACGGGTGTCGGATTATCCATTCGCGCGCTTCGGTGCTGTTGCGACACAAGTGGCCCACCAAACGAAGGTAGCTCTCCAACATCATGGCGCTCTCCGGCTCCATCATCTGGTCTGGTCCAGCAAGACCAGACTGCGAGACATCCATAGGGTGGCTGCCGAGTTTCTCTTTGATTCCCGAGGCGTAAAACTGAAGCTCTGCGAAGATTTGGTTCCAGCTTAAAGAGGTCGTCCGTCGAAACTTGCCGGAGGTGGAAGATCCTTCCTCTAGCAAGTATCGATGAGCGGAGCCGGCGCATTCCTCGCCTTCGGATATCGAACGAAACATTTCGCAAAAAGCAGCCGCTCTTGGGGTGGTGAGGCGTTTGGACGCCCACTGTAGAAATCCGAACAGGTTGCCTTCAGGATCAGACCAGAATGCCAAGGCTGCTTCAGGACAGCCTTCGAAAGCATAAGAGATTATGACAAGAAACCTCTCAAGATGCGGCTCGTAGTCAATCAGACTGCGCTGGAAGCGTGAGTGTAAGAACCGTCGCTGATCGTCCTCCTCGGCCTTGAGCTTCCGTAGCGTATCTGGCATATTCGATATCAGGGCATCCACGGTTGATTGCAACTGCTCCATGACGAGACGGATGAAATCGTCTGAGGGCAATATGGCATCAATCGGCAATCTCGTGGTGTCTTGCAGCAAATAAGCGCTTAGTCCGTGCTTTCCTGGATCATGAAAATCAAGAGACCTGAGATCTTGGCTTACGGAGAGCATGAACTGAAAAGCGCCATCTTTGAGGGCGGTCATGAAAATCTTTGTCCGAGGGTCAACATCCGAGTCTGTATCTGCACCTTGGGCTGGCGGCTCAATGTTTTTTGTGTTGTCTTCTGCCAGCCACCAGATCACCGCAGCAGCATGAAAGCTCCTCAGCCCCCAAGGCTCGGCATCTTTGCTTCCAAAAACCGCCTGAGAACATGCCACTGCTTCGTCCGCGCCGTATGGACGGTCGGATGACCCAACCACCGATATCATGCAAATCAGGAGAGGTACGTAATGGATGAGAATCACATCGTGCTTGTCGAGGGTCTTCACTTTAGAAAGTAGAAAATGGAAGTCGGCGTTCTGGAAGTGGTGTCCTTCAACGAGGTGCGAAGCAATCGCAGCCAGAGACTCATGTTGACCCGTCAAGCTCGAACGCTGGAAGTCCAGGATTTCCATCAACTCGACCGCAGGCTCCTGGCCGATCATGGAGACGCTTTGAAGGCGATCGGCGAGTGACTGAAGCCACTTTTCAATCTCATTCATCTCCGACATACACTTCCGCCAGTATCGAGATCCATCATCACGCTTTTCATCTTTTCGTTCAATCATTGTACCCACAGCTGTTCGACATTCTGATCTCACTTTATCGTCAATCTCAAGGTCCAACGAGAGCTTCACGGTCAAGCGTATGCACTCAAGTAGGAAGTGCCGTCGTTTATGGAATCGTACTATCGCGCTAACCAAAGGTGTCCGATCCAACTCTTCGGAGAGTCGCTGCCCGGATAAGAGAAGCTTCGCCGATTCGATCTCGTCAAGATCCAGAACATCGGAAATCTGAACGGTCTGCTGTTGGAATTCCTCGTTCGCGGAGTAGGTCGTATCCTCGACGACAAATGTTCCTATGGCGTTACAAACGGTTATTGTCATGAAGCAGTAGCGTTGCGAGGATATTTCGATAGTACCTGAGGACAAGGCCTGCCTGCTCGTCTCATTCTTGCGTGGTCTGTCCAGCAGATTTCTAAAATCTTCTATGTGGGAGTTGAGTGCTGCCAAAAGTCGGTCGAGGTTCAGTAATCGTGATTCATTCAGAGCTACAAGATCATAATGAAGGATTTCGAGTGCATCAGCATCATCATAGTCCGATGTGCCATCCATGTCGTGGGGGAAGCATCCAGAATTTGTCTGAACTACCAACGGAGGTTGAAGATGTAAACAGCGGGTGAGGAAGGCTCGGCGATTAAGGCGGAAGTTGCCGGTACATGCCCTTAGGTTCACCGTACAAGCCTCTCTTTGTACACTGTACCCTTTGCCATCTCCGCTCAACCACACCAATATCATCTTCGTGTTTCCTACTAGAAACACTTCAGGTAACACGGTCGCAAAGCATGCTCACATGTTTGCAAACGATCAGTTGAACGACTCCCTTGACCTCACCAAGTTATGCTCTTGCTCTCCCGCAATTCGACATCCCTCCCATACGTACCACCACACTTGAGCTACGAGGACTTGTTCTTCAGCCTGGGAACCAGATATGCTCATAAGTATACGTCTATCAGACCCAAGCTGTAGATGGATGTTGTCGACCGATAGCAATGGTGAACGTGAAAGAGGCCCTGGGTACGTGATGCAGTCATAGTGAGAACTCTAGCTAAAAGGCATGCCTAGAGCGAATAAGCTCCTCGCAGTCGAAGACTCGCGTAGACGGCCTGGCAGATCTGAGGCACATTCTTGAGCATAATCGTTCCAGCCCCAAACTCGGATCCATAAGTGATAAGTCGTTTCATTTAATCTACGAAACGCTTTTCGATGCCGTTGGACGTGAACGGTCCGCCTACATCAAGTCGGCAAACCAAGCGCGAACAAAGGCCTCTTCTACTTCACGCCTGGTGGAGTACGCGTCAGTGATTCGCTGCGCAGTGGAGGTTAGTATCCGCAAGGTGAAGCTAAAGACCGTTGAGGCTTTATTAGGCCATATTGTGCAAACCCTACCACTTGTTGGTGAGGGCTTGTGTAAACCGCTGCGCACTGATTACATCAAAGCACTCAGGTCCGCGTTGGAGCATCAGCCACATGTCGAGCATATCACCAAGGAAGAGTGGAACGGGGTGGCGGTGTTTTGCGTTGAAGGAATAAAGCTCCTGGAAGATCAAACAGGACCAGTGAACGGCCATGTCAGCAACGGCGACTTGGGCAACTCAACTCCAGATGCCTCTCGTATCTCCCGCTCTGGGTCGCACAGTCGTGTGAAGAATGGCCAGGTACCTGCACACGCGGAGCACCGACAGGATATAGAAGAGCTTGTTCTGTGTCTATGCATGCTTACCCGCGTGACCAATGCACCTATCTTGGATCAAGCCCAGATCATTCTGACAACTATGTTCAGCTTCGTACGCTCCATTAGCATCACTCGACTTGCTAATCAAGATGCATTCAAGACGATCAATCAAGTCCTGGCCAGAATCTCTCTTGAACTGACGGAAGTGGTTGAAAATGCTGTCCGAGGGTTGGTGCCTCTGGTGAAGAGATGCTGGTCTGCAAAGGAACCGGCGCTGAGAGATGAAATGCTGCTGACATTGATTATTATCTCGCCGAAAGCGGTTGCTATGATCATGCGCGGCAGCGAGGACAGCTTCAGGCACGAGGTTGATTTGTTACTGGATGCGCTTACTGGGAGTTACTCGCGAAAATTGGAACGAGAGCAGCTTCAGGTTGACGATATTTCCTTCCGATGCAGAGACCAAGCCATGGCAGAATGTTGGCCATTGGGTACTAGAGCCTTTCAGCTACGGACCGGAAGACCGCGCTCTGAAAGTCAGTGGACGTGGCCATTTCTCATCGCGCAGTATGCATCAGCTCTAGATGCATCCAGAGCTTCAATATCCCTGGCGCACCGCGATCGTGCTGAGATTGGGACAAGTAAGAAGCTTCGCATCCTGGATACCTTGGAAGATTTTATTGCCAAGACGTCTAGCTCTCATCTGGCGACCAAGATATGCGCACTGCAAATCATTTGTTTCTACGTTCAGCAGCGTTCCCTTAGTGAGGACACCGTCCGTTCGCTAGTTGAGAAGTTGCTACAACAAGCTTCAGAGGAGCACAGTTCGGTATCATCATGGGCCCTGACTGGATTGGCCAGGTGAGAAGCTGGATTGTGGCACGAATTGATTTGAGAAAGCTCACGACTGTCTGATGTTCAGTTGCGCCTTCCAACCGCAAGCCCGCTCTCCAAGCCTTTCGTCCTGCTGGATGGCAATCTGGCACCACGCGTCGAGACACGCGCCTTCACTTTCACTGTGTAGCCCCGCATGCCATGTTCTTGATGTACTGATCAAACTAAAGTTGGTGAACTACTTGGCTATCAGTAATGTGGCGGATAGTATGATAACTTCATTCGATCTGAATGGGCCTGCGGTACTCACAGAGTCTTCGTCCGCTTTGTGGCTGACACTGCTAGAAAACAAACTTGCCGAGCATCCTAGTGGATTCAATGCCGCGGCCGAGCGAGTGTTGCATTGGACGATGGGCAAATGGAATCCGAGTATGGGTATTACGGGCTACTGACGGAGTTCTGTTCTGACGGTGACCTAGGTAACTTTGTTGACCGGCTTCACTCTTTCCAAACATCTCAAGACTGCATCCCGAACGACGTATTGCGCATTTTCTACGCTTGTGTGGATCGGCCCTTTCGTGAATCGACTGGCATGTGTGCTGTAGTACTCGGTCCCTTGGCTCAAACAACCCTCCTCCTTGGAAAGACACAAGACCTCATGGGGTATCTCTTACTTGCTGACGTAACAGACGATATGTCTTCAGCAAATGCTTACCAGTCCCAATCCAGCGTATCCGCCGGCGTGTCGCCTGTTGGTCACGGTCACTCTACAATGGAGAATCTACTACTGGATTTCTGCATTGCCGAAGTCAACAAGGCGGGTCAGAGACTGAATGACTGGGTGTCGCAGCGCCCACAGCAAGTCAGTACCGAAATGATCCGCATCTTGACGACACTGTGCCTCGTCGCCTCTACTGTTGGTTATGATCGGGCCATTGCCGACCTTGCGAGGAAGGACGCTTTGGTCCAGAAAGTCAATAGCCTGGCCAAAGACCTCGCAGGATTCTTATCACGCTCTGATTGCGAGCCAGATAAAGTTGACGCTCTACTGGAAATCACAGCTCGGTCCTTACCTGACATTACCCATAGAGATCAGTTGACGCGAAATTTCTTCTCCCAGTCCGGCTTGATACCCCTTTCGCTATATCTGGCTGACGCCCTGAACGATCGCAGCCAAGAACACGATGTCAGAACCGCCGAGGACGAGTTTGACCTTATGGATCTTGGAGATGATATTGAAACGCAACAAAGCCGCAATCAAGTCAATCATCAATCCGCAGAACCTGCGAGGTCTGCTTTGGCCGCCCAATCAGATATGAAGTCTCTACGACAGACAGTCACCGCGTTCACCCACCTCGCGACGGCCAGCTACCAGTGCGAGGCCATTGAGGCTAGTGACAGCGATCTCCCTAGCGCTTTTGTTCAGTATCTGATATCCATGAGCTCAGATGACTTGCTTGCTTGTCGGCAGCTTGTGTCGCGCCTTCTATCGCTTTCTCTCAAGCTGTCACACCAAGATTGCGAAAGTCTCTTAGGGCATCTTGGCTCGGCTTTTCTCAGACCATATGAATATGAACGCTGCGAAGTTGCCCTGGGGATGTGTGTAGAGGCACTGGGCGGCCTTGCTCATATGTGGACCGATCCCGAATCTGCTGCACTTCATGAGATGGGCTCCGACATATACCAATGGATTCTCAACTGGGCCTTGAGACTGGGCTTCTTGTCGCCACATGTCCTGGTCGCCGTGGCGGATCTCTTTCGAACGTTGCTCCAGATACGACCGGGTTATGCTCAAGATGCTTCGCTGCCCTCGGTTCGCACAAGTTTGTTCAAGCTACTTCAAGAGGGTGATATTCTCGTCAAATGGCGAATCGCGCAACGTTTGTCTGACCTCTTTGGCCTTTTCGTGCTGAGAAAACATGATAATATTTTCGAGGATGTTCATGACAGCCTTCCGAATACCAGAGATTGGAAAGAAGGTATTGCCATGCGGTTGTTCATACTATCTAAGCTAGGTTCGTCGTGGACAACGCTGCTCCGGCGCTGCGTCTACCATATCTTCGAAACCGCCGGAGAAATACCAGACTCACTTGGGCATGCAGCGCGCTGTATAGGCAACATTGCAAATGGGCTAAGGTCAGAGTCCCCTGGCTCTATTTTTCGTTTGTTTTCTCCTCAGTTGCTTCATACTTGGTTGGAGTTTCGTCCACTTGACAAAGTGCCATTCGCAGTATTCAATTATGCGAGTTTGGTGGAACTGTTGAAAGACGCAGAGGAGGAGGTGATCGGGCAACTAATCATGCGCTCGATGGATGCCGAGGTGAACTCTCTGGCCTCCCTGTTCAACGACAGAGCAGACCATCTTATTCAAAAAGCATTCGCGAAATGCGCAGCGTACGCCATTGCATGGGATACCTGTACGGTTCTCGCCGCTGGGAAGGCATCATCAGGAAGTGAAGCTTATCTGCGCAACCGATTGGGTAGAGATCAATATGCAGCCCTCGTTCGCCAACACTTTCCGCACATCATTGGCTTGTTCTTCGTCTCTGTTGATCAGGATGACCAGATTGAGAGAGCTTTCCAAAAGCGGCCCACTTACGAAAGTGCCGCGCGCGCTCTCAGAAGTATGAAGTCCATTAGCTCGTCCCCTGATACTCTCCCTCTCGGCCAACAGCCCTGTTTCAGCGCAAAATACCTTCTGGATCAGATTGAGCGCCTTTGCCGCAGAGTTTCTCAGCATGCCGAAAGCATGTGGACACCAGCGCTGTTCAGCTACGTCTTGCGCATGTTACTTAGGTCGACGAACTCGTCGTTTGGCTCACTACATGCCTGCTCGGTGATCCGAAAGATAAGGATCCTGGTTGCCATTGCCGGCAATGTAACAACGGAAGGATACTGCCTCGAGGCAGTCCTCCACGCGCTGCGTCCGTTCTTCATCGACCACCAGTGTGCGGATGATGCGTTTGGGCTCGCGCAATTTCTAATAGAGGGTGGAAAGCCATACTTGGAAACCAAGTTATCATTCGTCGCTGGCTTTGCAATATCCACATTTCTATCCCTCCGGGTACTTCTGGATTCTACTTCAGTGGCGATCCTCAACGACAGCCAACATAAAGCGACACTGACTAAAGCACACGAGTTCAGATCTTGGCTCAAAGACTTCGTGCTCAGCCTCGACAGGTCTGAGTCACCCGCTGTATCGTCGATACAACCAGCCGATCCCAAACTCAAACGCGTAGGCGATGATCTGGCGCCCTTTCTATCTCTCGTTCGTCCAGCCTGTGAAGTACGAGCAGCCGGAAGCTCAAAGAGTGGTGCGCCGGAGAGCGAATTGCTCTTGAGACTTCTTGAAGATGAGCGGAACGGGAGAGGCATCCTCAATCCGGCCGCGCGGAGACTTGCCGTTGGTTTGATCGCCCGGGACTTTACCGATCCACCGTCTTTCCGTGATGATGTTGTTGGAATCGATCGGACGGCGCGCATGTACGCCGAACCCGCTTTTGCCTTCTGTCGGGGGGTTAATGTCAGCGATCAGTATCTTCTATGGGTCTCGAGGGTGCTTGGACGTGCATACAGCTCAAGCGGCGCTGTGCAGCTGAAAATGGGAAGAAGCCCTCTCAATACAGACTTTAACCCTAAAAGCACAAAGTCTACCACGTCTCGGACCAACATTCTCGTGGCTCTTTCGAATCTTCTATTGAGTGAAGACCAACATCATGTTTCTCTTGGCGAGGAAGCACTGTCGTTCATACTTGCGCGACTGTCTAATGCGGAAGAGATTGCTGCATTCGAGCAAGCCGTTCGGCCAGAGGTTGCCGCTGCTCTTCCACTTGAGGTACCGGTAAGTCAGGAGCTACGCAAATTGTCAAGCAGAAGTCTTGAGGCATGCTTCTCACTGCGGGGTTCCGATGAAGTCTCACCATGGATCAAAGACCTGAGCACAGCTATAGCTTGTGTCGCATCTGAGGATGCTATACTCGGTGCTCTTTCTTATATTCTCCCGAGCGCGAGTGACCTTGCTGAGGTACTCTTTCCTCAAATCCTTCATCTTGTGTTGGCGCGGGAGTATGATGGAACTCGAACCATTCGTCAACTCATGTCAGCGACGTGTCGCGACTGTTTTCGAAGATGCGATGACAACCTAGTGCCTTATGCGCGAGTCCTTTTGAAGGCCATACTCTATCTGCGTACACAACCTGTCCCAGATGAGTCAACCATAGCAGATCGCAACAGCTGGCTTGAGCTTGATCCTTTGGAAATTGCAGACGCGGCTGAGCGATGCTCCATGTACAGCATGGCTTTGTTGTATGTGGAGTCACATTCTTACTCAGCTGCGAAAGTATCGAGGCGTTCTTCTGTCGGCACCTGGCCGGATTTGCCTGTGGATCTCCTCGTCAAAATCTTCACGTCTCTTGATGAACCCGACTCGTTCTATGGAGTGCAGAAGCAACCGGATTTGATCTCTGTTCTGGATCATTTCGATTATGAGGAGCATGGTTTCAAAAGCCTCCTGTTCCGTGGAGCAAAGCTGGACAGCCAGATGAGGCGGACTGGCGAAATCTCGTCCGAGGATGCTCAAGGCGTTCTGAGATCGCTTGCTATGCTTAATTTGAGCAGCCTCACGCATGCTCTATCTTCCAACACAAGCTTCCGAGATTTGGGTGGTGATGCCATGGACAACGTCATACAAACAGCGCGCAAGTTAGAGCAATGGGAAATCAAGGCTCCGGAGCGCCACAACACGGAAGTTGTGACCATCTTTCGAGCCTTGCAGGGACTGAACGGTTCCAAAGATACACGCGCCGTTCGGCAGGTTATTGATCATGGGCTTCTTCACACGATGAAGCTCCTGAAAAATCCAGATTCGAGTTCGCGATTAGGCAGGAAACATGTGCGGACTTTGGGCATATTGAGCGAAATTGACGATCTGATGAGTTCGCGGAATGCAGACGAGTTGCATTTATGCTGGTCAAATATGCAAAAACGGCAAACCTGGATGTTCGGTGGGAAGTAAGTGCTTTGCTTTTGAACTCGCATACAACGCGCTCGACTCGTTATAGCTAATTCTTCGCCATAGATTTGAGGACGCTCAGGCCATTCTGTCCTCAAGAGAGACGTTGCTTGGTTCCTTAAGTCGGAATGCGGACCTCCGGGGTTTGCTCCACGCCACTTCCAAGGATTGCCGTCTTATCGAATCTGAAGCTGTTTTGGCGCACTCCGCGATCTCCCGGCGTCACGGATCTCTGCAACATGCTTTGGTCTCCACCACCTACCTGTCTGATCTTGTGCCTGAGTGCTCCAAAGTCGGATTGAATATCGATGGTGCAGCTCGAGGTGAGGTTGCCGCAGTGCTCTGGGACGAGGGTGAGGTAGCTACCTCCATACGCATGCTTCAGGATTTAGTCGGCAGTACTGGCTTGGAAAGGCAGAGCATCCCAGTAGGGCGATCGAAACTACTTGCACAGCTGGTAAGAGAAGTTCAGGGTTCGCTGTTCAGTTCTCGGTCTGACGCACAAAGGGTCACCACGTGGCTGAAGCGCGTCTGGAGAAGCCTGAAGACATCATCACCAAATATCTTCTTCGAGCAATTAAGGAACTGAAAGGGACTACTCAGGGGGAGCAGGCTGGTGAGGTTTTCCACGAGTTCGCTGCCTTCTGCGATCGGCAACTACAAAACTCAGATGGTCTGCAGGATTTTGCACGCATGCAGAAATTGAGAGAGCGCAAAGAGGCGGAGGTCAGGGAGTTGTCGACTATGCTGAAGGGGGCGCGCTCTAGTGACGAAAAGAAAACTCTAAGGGTCAACTATGACCGCGCAAGGCTGTGGCTGACTCTAGACAATCAGGAGTATGAGAGACTGCGGCATATCCGGGAAGCGTTCCTACAGCAGAGCCTTGAGAATTACATGCTATCTCTGCAGGCCGACGAGACCCACGACTTCGATGTTCTACGCTTTTTCGCGCTGTGGATTGAGAATGCGGACATGCCCCATGCAAATGCGGCTGTCGGAAAGCACATCAAGAATGTGCCAAGCAGGAAATTTGCTTCGTTGATGAATCAGCTCTCTTCTAGACTACAGTCTTCTACTACCGAGTTTGATGCACTACTGGCAGGCCTCGTTTTCCGTCTTTGCAAGGAGCACCCTTACCACGGAATGTTCCACATATACGCTGGCGCGAGAACGACAGGAGGGAAAGATGAGACTGCGAAGTCAAGGAACGCTGCGGCTAAGGAGATATCGAACGCCCTGAGGACGGATGCTGCCGCACGACGTTACTGGCCGTACATTCACGACGTGAACAACTGGTACCATGACTTGGCGAATTTCAAATCTGTACCTTTCAAGCCCGGACGCGATTACCAACTAGAAGATTTTCCGCCGTCCAAAAAAGTATTCCAAAGAGTTGCATCCGCCAAGGTCCCGCCCGCAACGATGCCAATCGAGCTGAGGCCAGACTGCGACTACAGAGACGTGCCCAAGATAGTGGGTTGGAAGCCCAAAATGACAATCGCATCCGGCGTGAGTATGCCTAAAGTGCTTACTGCCATTGCCTCGGACGGACTGCCCTACAAACAGTTGGTACAACTCACCCTCAGCTTTTGCAGCCTGTCGCGATGCTAACAGACCAACAGTTCAAAGGCGGAAGCGATGACCTGAGGCAAGACACCATAATGGAGCAGGTTTTTGACCAAGTCACTGCCTTCCTTGGCAAGCACAAAGCCACAAGAGAGAGACACTTGCATGTGAGGACATATAAGATTGTGCCTCTGAGCGCCGGGACCGGTATCATCGAGTTTGTGAGGAACACCATCCCTTTGAACAACTTCTTGATGCCAGCACACGAGAAGTATTACCCGCACGATTGGAAGCCAAGTTATTGTCGTGAAAAGATTACCCAAGCGGCAAGTCTTACTGCTGAAGCTCGGCTCAAGACCTACAAGGGTGTTATCGATAATTTCCATCCTATTGGCAGGTATTTCTTTCTTGAACGGTTCTTTGAACCCGACGAATGGTTTGAGCGAAGATTAGCGTACACTCGGAGTACCGCCGCAATCTCAATGCTGGGCTACATCCTTGGCCTCGGCGATCGACATTGTCACAACATACTCCTCGATGAGAAAAGCGGAGAGGTCATTCACATAGACCTTGGTGTTGCCTTCGAAGCAGGTCGCGTGCTTCCCATTCCTGAACTCGTGCCTTTCAGACTCACTCGCGACATTGTCGATGCCATGGGAATTACGAGGACTGAAGGCGTGTTTCGAAGGTGCTGTGAATTTGTCATGGAGGCTTTGAGAGAGGAGCGTGATAACATCATGACGCTCCTGAATGTTTTGCGATACGATCCATTGTACAGTTGGACCGTATCACCTCTGAAAGCGAAGAGAATGCAGGAGGCGCAGGAAGGGACGGATGGGCAGGACGGTGTCGACGTGGCCATAGAAGGCTCCAAACGTAACCAAGAAGATTCAGGGGAGGCTGGCCGTGCTCTTGCAGTTGTGGAGAAGAAGCTGTCAAAAACACTGAGCACGGCAGCAACCGTCAACGAGCTGATCCAGCAGGCTACAGACGATAGGAACCTTGCTCTACTCTATTCTGGTGAGTCATGTTTAACCTTTGCTATCCTCGGTCTGACTGTTACGCAGGCTGGGCTGCATATGCTTGACCGTTATCTTCCTGGAGACATTCCGCCACCCTTTTGAACCATGACGAGCAATTGACTGGATTCCAGCTGCTGGTGCTTGCAT
>QQTW01000296.1_pt1 | contig 30219 bp, 21 predicted proteins | sample 1904831 | NCBI WGS metagenome assembly QQTW01 (sample SAMN09435610, study PRJNA476489) | Subsurface metagenome, whole genome shotgun sequencing project.
TGAAACTAGTTACTAATAATCCGCGCATATACTCTGGTATTGGCTATTTGCAAGCACTGCAAGGTAACTTCTCAGCAGCAGCCATAGCATATCGTCAAGCAGTAGTGCTAGATCCCAATAACGCTGATTTTCAGTATGCCTTGGGTTATAGTTTGGGCAAATTAGGAGAAAATACAGGTGCAGCGGCAGCTTATCAGCGCACTACCGAGTTAGATAGCAATAATCCTAATGCTTACTTGGGATTGGGCGTGATTTTGTTGCGTCAAGGAAACTACAATGGAGCGATCGCAGCTTACAAGCAAGCATTAGCGCTTGAACCTGATAATGCTAGTGCTTATGGCTTATTAGGAGAAATACTACTGCAACAAGGACGCAGCGAAGAAGCGATCGCCGTATTACAAAAGTCAGCAACTATAGACCCCAAAAATAGCAGCGTACTTTTATCTTTGGCAAATGCTTGGTTGAAGCAAAATAATAAAACTGCGGGATTGTTGACTTTACAACAAGTAGCGCACATAAATCCAGGCAATGCCAAAGTTCATTTAGCCATTGGTAATTTACTTAGAGAGCAAAACAACTTAGATGGCGCATTGCAAGCTTACGAAAATGCTTTAGCGGTAGAACCAAATTTAGTCAACGCCCAAGAAGCGATCGGCAGTATTCTGCTAAGTAGAGGTGAGTTGAAGCCAGCGATCGCAGCTTTTCGACGGCTGATAATTTTAGCTCCCGAAAATGGCAACGCTTACTATAATTTAGGCGTAGCTTTGCAGCAGCAGGGACAAACCCAAGATGCGATCGCAGCTTTTAACCGCGCCCACCAATTGTATAAACAAAGAGGACAATTAGAAGGTTTAGCAAAAGTAGAAACTGCGCTGCGGAGATTGCAACAGTCTTAATCTAGCTGTCTACCTGTGAGTTCGACAAAAATATCTTCCAAGTTAGAAGGGCGCACCATCATGCCTGTTTTATCGCTTTGGCGATCGAGGTAAGCGTTGGCTTGGGCTAAATCGGGGAAAAATAGATATTCCCAGCGATCGCCTACTTGTTTCATCACTAACCCTTCTCCATGCTGAGATTTTAGCTGTGATAGCGTCCCCAAAGAAATCAAATTACCACTGTCCATGATGCCAATCCGGTTGCACAGATACTCAACTTCATCCATATAATGAGTTGTCAGCAGCATCGTCATACCTTGCTTATTTAAGTCCAAGATAATTTCCCACAATCGCCGCCTAGTTTGAGGATCTAGCCCTACAGTTGGTTCATCTAGAAATAAGATTTGTGGTTGATGTAATAGCGCTCTGGCAATTTGCAAGCGCCGCTTCATGCCTCCAGACAAAGTTTTAACGGCATCGTCGCGTCTATCTGCTAGTTCTACGTATTCTAGCCATTGATTAATTGATTTTTGGCGTTGCGGGTTGCGGATGTGATGCAAGCGCCCGTGCAACTCCATATTTTCCCAAACTGATAGATCGCCGTCTACGCTGGTTTGTTGCAACACTACACCAATATTTTGTTTGGCTTGCAAAGGTTGCCGTACTACATCAAAACCAGCTACCTCAATTTGTCCTTGGCTGGGTTTTGTCAGCGTCGTCAGCATCCGAATTGTAGTAGATTTGCCTGCACCATTGGGTCCAAGTAGACCAAACATTTCCCCTGCTTCAATCGTAAAAGACAAATCCTCGACTACAGGAGTATTGTGATAAAGTTTGCGGACGTTTTGGAGAGAAACAGCAACATTCATGAATGTAGCGCTATAAACTTATTTTTCCTTACACTAGCATTGCCCAAGTGCGATCGCCTCGATCTATTTAGCGATATTAGCCAACGCTGACTGATACTAATTATTTGATAGCGTGTATTTTCAGTTGGTAAATAGTTTTACCGACAAAATTAGCTGTAGATATTTTTCATCCAAGTTTTTGAATATGTAAAGTTATGACAATGACAAACTATATATTTTTAAAGTCTTTGTAAAGATTTCAAATTTAAGTAGTTTTTAATTATGAAAAATGCTAAATGTTTGCATTTTTATTACTGCAATGCAAAGCAAATTTTTTTAGGTAACACAAAATTAAAATTTGAATATCAAAATTTATCTAAGACAAATTTACTACTAAATATACACTTGTATATAGCCATCAATTATTAGTTTTGAGTTTAACATTGCAGGCTGTATGCCTTGTTTTGACAGAAAAGTACGGTATTACAATTTAATTTTTTCCAATAACTAACGATACATTTTCAGCTATTAACAGCGACATAGCGTTTGAATTTATACTTTAGGATTGAGTGATGTCTCGGTAAAAAAGTAGATATTCTCGCAATAGGTAGATTTTACAAAAGTGATTTTTTGAACGCAAAAGTATAATTGCGAGAGGGAAAATAACAGCATCTACTGTAGAAATTGTTTTGTTCAATCGTTAATTTGCTCAAGTTAAGTTTTTTAGCATTTTGGAAATTGCTGTTGAATTGTGAATCTCAATTAAAGCTAAAAGATTTTACGGAAATAGCAGAATTTATGATGTAGAGCATGACATAAATCCATGCAAATTATGGAAACCATACTCAGGAAAAATGAGCAAGGGTAATAACAGTAGTCATAGAAATATGCGTAAATCACAAGAGCTTAGAGATACGCATTTGCGGTCAAGCAATCAGGATAATCAAATTGCTTCCTCTAATCGATCAAGGCTGTTTAAGCAAATGCAAATCATTGGTATCTTTGCAGCGATATCAAGAAAATTGGGAATGATAGTTTCTAGCTGGTCTAAAGTTGCGCAAAGGTTTAGCGCAATTTTCGCGCTCGTAGTAGCCACTATCCTAGCTGGACATACTGTGTCAGCGCAGATTGTACCAGGAGTTGCTCAACGACCAACTCTAGCCTCGCTCAAAACCGTATCGATTCTTGAGCCAGATAACATCAAAGACTTTGTGCAAGACAAAACAGCAGCGATCGCGCTTGGTAAAGCTTTGTTCTGGGATATGCAGCTTGGTAGCGATGGCATCCAGTCGTGTGCTAGTTGTCACTTCCACGCTGGCGCAGACAACAGATCCAAAAATCAACTCAATCCAGGAGTGGGAAATGTCTTTGACATTGGGGGAAACCCAAATTACCAACTGACAGCAGCCAATTACCCATTCCACAAGCTAGCGAACCCGAACAATCGCACTTCTAAGGTTCTGTCAGACAGCAACGACATTACTTCTTCCCAAGGAGTTTTCAACACTCAGTTTGTTGATGTTGTTCCTGGCAAGGCAGAGGACAAAGTAACTCCACTACCCGATAATACCTTTAACGTGGGAGGTACGAAAGTGCGCCGAGTGCCGTCCCGCAACACGCCCTCCACGATCAATGCAGTATTCAACTTTCGCAACTTCTGGGATGGTCGCGCCCAGGAAATCTTTAATGGGGTTAATCCATTTGGGTTGAGAGATCCCAATGCTTTTGTCTTAAAGGCAACTAGCCCAACGCAGCTAAATATAGAGAGAGTTAAGATAAATAATTCGTCTCTAGCTTCGCAGGCGGTAGGTCCGCCAACCAATGAATCTGAGTTATCTGCTGGTGGTCGTAGCCTGCGTGTAAGAGCTTCTAGCAATGCCAGGGTGAATTCCAATCAACCATTGATAGCAGGATCTAGCGTTCCTGTCCAGAACGATACTCTTTTTCCGCTCGCTAGCCAAAATGTTTCATCTGAGCAAAATCTAGAACTCAAGAACTTGCCTCCTAAAAATATCGGTAAGAAAATGCTTTCCCTGATACCGCTAGGCAAGCAGATAGTGCATCCTGAAGATAGTATCCTTGGTGCTTATAGTAGAGTACCCGAACGAGGTCTAAACCAGAGTTATTCGTCGCTAATCCAGACTGCTTTTAAGCCGGAGTGGTGGAACTCCGATTTGATCGTCAGTTACGACGAAAACAATCAAGGTACTGCGATCGCACGACCAGAGCGACCCTTAACCACCAAAGAAGTTACGCTGATGGAGTACAACTTCTCACTTTTCTTTGGGCTGGCAATTCAAGCTTACGAGTCTACTTTGGTTTCGGACGATGCACCCATTGACCGATACCTAGCAGGTAACACTAATGCTCTGACCCGCGAACAAGTGATAGGGAAAGAAATTTTTGAAGGCAGAGGTAGGTGTATCAACTGTCACTCTGGGGCAGAACTTACTGACGCTTCCGTGCAAAAAGTACGGAAAGAACGAATCAAACGCATCATCAGGGGAGATGGTCGAGAAGCCTTTTTTGACACTGGCTTCTTTAACATCGGTGTTCGCGCTACTTCAGAAGATCTCGGTATAGGTAACAGCGATCCCTTTAATAATTCGCTCTCGGAAGCACGGCTAGCGCAGCAGAGAAAATTCACCGATTTGCTCGGCTCAAATCCGAATATCGCGGTTGGTTCCAATCAAAGAGTTACTGTAGAAGGAGCTTTTAAGACCCCTGGACTACGTAATGTAGAGCTTACTGCTCCCTACTTTCATAATGGCGGACAATTGACGTTGGAGCAAGTAGTTGATTTATACAATCGCGGCGGAGATTTTAACGAGCAAAACGCCAACAACTTAGATCCAGAGATCAGAAATCTTAACCTGAGCGATCGCGATAAAACTAGTCTGGTTGCCTTTCTAAAATCGCTGACTGACGATCGCGTGCGTTACGAAAAAGCACCTTTCGATCACCCACAGCTATTTGTCCCCAACGGTCATCCAGGAGATCAAAACTCTGTCACAGATAGCGGTAACGGACAAGCTACAGAGCAACTCTTAGAGATTCCGGCTGTTGGACGTAAGGGCGGAAATGGTACGCCAAATTTCCTGGCTAGCTCAAAGTAAGTTGCGCCAAGCTACAGCAATTTAGGTAAGTTTTACTACATGAATCGCTGCTAGATTTAGCAGCGATTTAGCACTTAAAAACTATGAAAAACCTGCTTATCGGGCTTTTCATGCATGAATATGGCACTAGATTAGCCTTCTACTTGCGATCGCTGCTGGATTACCCAACTACAATATCATGCAGTATTTGATATTTAGATATCTACTTTGACTGCATAATTGCCACTTATTTCTAGCTTTGAGATAGGCTTATTCATAAAATCTTCATTCATACTTGCTTGAAATTTTAAGTGTCAAAGGCTACAAAACTTGTAATTTTATATATTAACAAAGTATCAGCTTGTAACTTTTGTTAAGATTTTATAATCAATTATTTTGTCAGCAAAATCTTTTGGAAATGCTTGTACTAGAAAGCACAGAGCATGATTTGTTTTTATTTTTAAAACGGCAAAACAAATAAGATATGAAGTATCAAAAGTTATTGATGATAACTTAAATACACGGTATAGAGCTATACATAGGCATCAAGTAATTTTTTGCTCTGCATAGTGCAACTTATCTGTAGAAAATAACAACTTGACTTTGATTTATAAAAAACAAAGATAGGTAGACAATTATTAATTCCAGTTTTTAGTTTGAATTTGTACTTTGTTTCTAAGTGTAATATCGAATTTATTAAGAGAATAGTTCTTGGCAAAGAATAATTTTAGAAAGCCATATTTTGAGGACAGCAGTATAGTTATGACAGGGGAAATACCAGCATCTACTGTATAAGTTGTTTTGTTTAATTAATAATTTGTGCGAGTTGAGTTTTTTAGCATTTTGAGAGCGATGTTCACCTGTAGAAGTTGCTCAAAGCGAAGAAAATTCTGCTCAGTTAGCACATTTTTGATGTAAAGCAATCCAGCGATCCAGACAAAACGTCATGCAAAATTTTTGAACTATACATAGGAAAAATGAGCAAGGGTCATAACAGTAGTCAGAACGATTCGCTTAAGGTAGAAGAGTTCAAGGACACAAGCCATGTGTCAGAAAACAAAAATATCAATCAGGCTGCTTCCTTTAGAACCCGACTGTCAAGGCTGTGTAGACAAGTACAAGTCATCGCAGTAAACATAGCGATGAGATTAGGTGGATTTGATCGGTCAGTTGGTGGCTGGTCTAAAGGTTTAAAAAGGTTTAGCGCGATTTCCGCGCTGGTAGTAGCAACTATCCTCGCTGGACATACCGTATCAGCACAGGTTATCAATCCAACACCTTCTCAACCTTTAGCCTCGCTCAAAACCGTATCGATTTCAGAGCCAGACAACCTCAAAGACTTCGTACAGAACAAAACAGCAGCGATCGCGCTGGGAAAATCTTTATTCTGGGATATGCAGCTTGGTAGCGATGGCATCCAATCTTGTGCTAGCTGTCACTTCCACGCTGGCGCAGATAATAGATCCAAAAATCAACTCAATCCTGGACCAGGAAATATTTTTGACATTGGGGGTAGACCAAATTACCAACTGACAGCAGCAGATTATCCATTCCACAAGCTATCAGCTCCAAACAGCCGTTCTTCAACTGTTATAGCTGATAGTAATGATATTACTGGCGCTCAAGGAGTATTTAAGGCAAAGTATGTAGATGTCAATCCTGGCAACGCTCAAGATATTGTTACGCCACTCAAAGATGATGTCTTCAATGTCAATAGTACCAACGTCCGTCAACTAACGGGGCGCAACTCCCCAACCACAATCAACGCCGTTTTCAACTTCCGCAACTTCTGGGATGGACGCGCTCAGAATATCTTTAATGGCGTAAACGAGTTCGGCTTGAGAGATCCTAATGCTTTTGTCTTAAAAGCCAAGAAAAAAAATGAACTGATAGACGTGCGAGTCAATCTTAAAAATTCGTCGCTAGCTTCTCAAGCAGTTGGTCCACCACTGAGCGCCTTCGAGACAACTGCGGAAAGCTTGCCGATCGCACCTCTAAGAGCTATTTTGTCTGAAGCTACAGGTAAAGTTACAGTGATTGAAGCTACCACCCAAGAGGTTATTAATGACTCTTCTGGAGTCGTTAATGTAGATAGCCTATCTAGTGTCAGTAGCGACGTAGCCAAACAAGCTAAACCTCCTAAGACTCCCAAGCCTACCAAGCCTCTCAGACCGCTCAAACGAGTAGGGAGAAAGTTGGGCAAGAAGCTAATTGTGCTTAGACCACTTAGCAAACAGCTTGTTGCGACAGATGACAGCATTCTTGGTAGTTACAGTCGAGGCTCTCAACCAGGGTTGAATGTGACAACGTATGCAACTTTGATCGAGCAAGCATTCAAGCCAGAGTGGTGGAGTTCTAATTTGATCGTCCAAGTCGATCCTACTACTGGCGATCGCACAATTCTCCGCAAGCCAACAGGAGCATTGAGGACTATTCAGTACACGCTGATGGAGTACAATTTCTCGCTCTTTTTTGGGCTAGCAGTTCAAGCTTATGAGTCTACATTAGTCTCAAACAATTCACCCTTTGACCAGTATTTTGATGGCAATTCTTCGGCTTTGAGCGATCGCCAAAAGCGAGGGCTAGAAGTTTTCCAAAATCAGGGTAAGTGTATCAACTGTCACGGTGGAGCAGAATTTACCAATGCTTCGGTGAAGAATGTCAAGGACGAACGACTTGAAGACATGATCATGGGGGATGGTGAAGAAGCAATTTATGACAATGGTTTCTACAACATTGCCGTTAGACCTACTTCTGAGGATTTAGGTGTAGGTGGTAACGACCCCTTCGGCAACCCACTTTCCGAGTCTCGGCTAGCTCAAAAAGGGCAGTTCGAGAAACTTCTAGGCGAAAAACCCAACATCAAGGTGAGTGCTACCCAACGAATAGCCGCAGATGGAGCCTTCAAAACTCCTGGATTGCGGAATGTAGAGCTTACTGCTCCCTATTTTCACAATGGCGGACAGTTAACTCTAGAGCAAGTAGTTGATTTCTACAATCGCGGCGGAGATTTTCACGAGCAAAACATTGATAACTTGGATGCAGATATTGAGAACTTGAATCTGAGTGCTGAAAATAAAGCCGATTTAGTAGATTTTCTCAAATCGCTGACTGACGAGCGCGTGCGTTACGAAAGAGCGCCTTTCGATCATCCGCAGCTATTTGTCCCCAACGGGCAACCAGGCGATTAAAACTCCGTTACAGATAGCGGTAACGGACAAGCTACAGACCAATTACTAGAGATTCCAGTTGTTGGACGCAATGGCGGAAATAGCATCACAAATTTCCTTGCTAGCTCCAAGTAAGTTGAGTCAATTTACAGGCGCGTTTCCATTAGACCTCTTGCATGAACTATGAATGCTCCCGAAAGTTTGTAGTTGCGCTTTAGCGCCATACCAGTGCGCTAAAGCGCAACTACGAACAAAGCCGCATTTGCGCTCCTGAGAATTCGCGCAAGAAGTCTATTCCTGAATCGCTGCCGCAAACTATAAAAAGCCTGTACAATCGGGCTTTTTTTATGGATTAGTTGGCACAGGTATAGATAGTTCTAGCTGATGGGTACTTGCATCTATCCACTTATTGGCAATGGGCATACGCCAGCCAGTGCCAAAAGCGCGATCAGTAATTTTTAATCCTGGCGGTGCTTGTCTGCGTTTAAATTCTGCTCGTGCAACTAATTTTAATACGCGATCGACAATATCTGGATTATGCCCAGCAGCAACAATTTGATCTGCTGATTGATAATTGTGAATTAAGCGTTGCAAGATATCGTCCAAAACATCATAAGGCGGCAACGAATCAGCGTCTAATTGTCCAGGTTTAAGTTCGGCGCTGGGAGGCTTATCAAGAATATTTGCGGGGATAATGTCAGTTGTACAATTTAGCCACTGGCAGATAGAATATACGCGGGTTTTGGGTACGTCGGCGATCGCAGCTAAACCGCCATTCATATCGCCGTATAAAGTGCAGTAACCTACAGCCATTTCTGACTTATTGCCAGTAGAAAGTAGGAGATAGCCAAACTTATTAGCGATCGCCATGAGCAAATTTCCCCGAATCCGCGATTGAATATTCTCTTCGGCTAGTCCAAACTCTGTATTAGCAAATAAAGGCGCTAAAGTTTCGTCGTAGCCTTGCATCAATTTGCCAATTGGCAAAGTCTGCGTTGCAATTCCCAAACTTTTAGCTAGTTGCAAAGCATCACTAATTGAATGATCCGAACTGTAAGGAGAAGGCATCAATACGCCTAATACATTTTCTTTACCTAAAGCAGAAGTTGCGATCGCAGCCACCAACGCTGAATCAATCCCCCCGCTTAAACCAATAACTACTTTGCTAAACCCACACTTGCGGCTATAGTCTCGTACTCCCAAAACCAAAGCTTGCCAGATTTCTTCGTCTTCTGTTTCTGGCATTGTGGCGATTGAGCTAGGTTTTAGATCCTGCAACTGTTCGTCAAATTCTACTACAACCAAATCAGTTTCAAATGCACGAGCGCGGCAGATAACTTCACCCTTGCGGTTAAAGCCTACACTACAGCCATCAAAAATCAAGTCATCATTTGCTCCTACTTGGTTGGCATAGAGAATTGGTTGTTGGTAGCGAATGGCAGAGTGTCTAAGCATTGCTTCGCGTAGGTGTGGTTTTGCCGCACTATAAGGAGATGCTGACAGATTAATAATTAAATCTACATTTGAAGTTGCCAACTCAGCGATCGGATTAATTGCATAAGTGCGTTTGCCCCAAAAATCTTCATCATTCCAGAAGTCTTCGCAAATAGTCACCCCAATTTCCAGCGAGGAGAAACTAAACGAATTAGCCTGCAATCCTGGTTCAAAGTAACGATGTTCGTCAAATACATCATAGTTAGGCAACAGCCGCTTGTGAAAAACTTGTTCGATCTTGCCTTGGTGAAGTAAAGCCGCACTATTAAATAATGTTTTACCACCTGAAGTATGCGACTTCTCATTTGCTTGCACGCAGCCTACTAATACAGCTATATCTGGCGGCAAATCTACGGCTAATTGTTGCAAGGTTGCTGCCATCAATTCTATAAAACTGGGATTGAGCAATAAATCTCTAGGCGGATAGCCGCATAAAGATAATTCTGGCGTTAATAGTAAACGGGCATTTTGGGCTGCTGCTTGACTTGCTGTTTGGAGAATTTGCCCTGCATTGCCAGACAAATCACCAATTGTGGGATTGAGTTGGGCGATCGCAATTTTCATAACTTCAAGCTAAATAAACACCAATGGCTTATCCTTAAACGGTGCAAATGCATCCGCATCAAAGCGATACAAAGTAGCTGGACGACCTGCACCCCGCGACACCTTAACTTTGGTATCGGATAAAAAACCTAACTTCAATAGCCGCGCTCGAAAGTTGGAATAATCGGAGAAGTTATCTCCCAACACCGTTGCATAAAGTTGATAAAGGTCGCTCAAAGTAAACAACTCTGGTAACACTTCAAAAGCAACAGGACTATACTCCAACTTATTTTTCAACCGCCTATGACCGTAAGCCAAAATTTCGCTATGGTCAAAAGCCAACTGCGGCACATTTTTCACCGGATACCAAGCAATTCCGCTCACGCCATCAGCAATTAATTCTGCTTCCTCAAACCGCACCAAAGCAAAATAACTTACTGATAGATAGCGCACGCCAAAGCAATCTACAGCCTCGCGGGGATCTCGATTTGGTCCGCCAAAAGTATATAACTGCTCCAAATACAAATTTTTCGCCTTAATTTTCTCAGCCAAAATCCGATAAGCAGCTTCTTCTAGCGACTCACCTTGACGCACCAAAGTACCTGGAAGCCCCCAATAATTTAAAAACGGCTCCTGTTGACGCATTACTAGCAGAACTAACAGCCGATTTTGCGAAGTATCGACTGAAAAAATTGCATTATCAACCCCTACCTTAAAATCAGCTAATGGTTGCTTGCCTAGTGTATCGGTAATCTTTCTTTGGGTGCGTCCTGGCATTCGTACAAATGCTCTTGATGAATATAATCTTTAACTGGAGGAGTGAGGGCGCGAGCATCTCCATGTTCGCGATACGCTGTTGAAGAGACATCTAATCCAGTCAAAGGTGCGATCTTGGCTTTCGCCCCCAATTGCCCTAATTGCTGTAAAGTAGTCTCTTCTAAGGTATAACCTGGTCGCGGCACAATTAAAAGTTGAACTTGCCTAAGCAAATCTTCAACCTTGTACCACCGAGGCAACTGGTTAGCCAAATCCGAGCCAATTACCAATGTAAACTCAATATTACGATTTTTACCCCAAATTTCCTTAGCCTTCTCTACAGTTTCCAAAGTGCGATCGCTACTAAGTTCTGGGTGAAAGCCAACATTATGCCGAGGCGGTTTCATCTCCTCAATCAACAGGCGCAGCATCATCCCCCGATGTTCCAACGAAGTTTGGTGAGCCTTAAAGGGATTATTCGCCGCCCAAACAGCTACCCAATCATAGCGCTGCGACAGCCAATCTAAGATCGCCTGATGCCCAGATGTAGGCGGATCGGCGCTAGTACCAAACAAAGCAACTCTCATCATCCTTTGTATCCTTCGCGCTTAGGCAATTTATTTTTCATCTCTACCTCACGCTGCAACCCGTGCAACCTTGGCGAAATCTCTACCTCACAACTTATAGGCGTATTTATATCTCGACACTCCAACGGCAAACTAGCAACCGTCGCCGCCGTGCGATCGCGAATCTCTGCCAAACTTTCTGACAACTGCACCCTTTGTCCCTCTTTAACCACCAACTGTAATAAAGGCTGCCCAGATAATTCTTCTCCAACCAAGCCCAATTTATCTTTTTGAATCGTACCCCCTTGGTGCGATCGCCAAATCTGCTTGCGCCCTGGATAAGTTACCTTACCCTTAGAGTTTTTCATCACTGGGATACCGTCAATTTCAACTAGCTTGTACACACCATTTATAGGCGCTCCGGTAACTAGTTTTGTCCCTACTCCATAGCCATCAATACAAGCACCATTAGCTTTAAGCCGAGTAATTTCCCACTCATCTAAATCGCCACTAGCAAAAATAGATGTATTAGGCAGAAGACTGCGTACCTTTTGGGACAATTCTACTAAGTCGCCCGAATCCAAACGGACTCCAGATAGCTGCATTTCCCCAGCATTTACCTTTTGGGCCAACAGTTTAGCCGCCGCTACCGTATCGTAAGTATCAATCAATAAACTAGCACCAGGAAAATAGCGGTGAAAAGCTGTAAAAGCTTGCTCCTCGCTGCCCTCCATTGCACTTAGCGCCATTACCAAAGCATGAGCCATTGTTCCGCTGGGCTGCTGTCCTAGTTTCAGGGCGGCAAGTACGTTCGATGTCGCATCTAACCCGCCTGCTAAAGCCGCCCGCGCCGCCCACAAAGACGCTTGCGGACTAAAAGCGCGTCTCGTGCCAAATTCGAGTATAGTTGTCTCTGCGCCTGCTACATCGCGCAGACGTGCTGCTTTTGTGGCTATTAAGGTTTGGTAATTTATTGTATTTAATAAATAAGTTTCTACTAATTGCGCCTGCCATAGCGGTGCTTCTACTCTTAATATCGGCTCGTTGGCAAACACGGCTGTACCCTCTGGTACTGCCCAGACATCGCCTGTAAACTTCGCCTCAGCAAGAATCGACCAAAATCGTTCTGGCGCGTTCTCAAAAATTCCTGTTGCTTTCAGCGCGGCTAATCCTGAAGGACTAAAACAAAACTTTTCTAAGTATTCTAATGCTTGCGCCAACCCCGTTGCGATCGCATAACCAAATCCTTTGGGCAATTGGCGCGCAAATAGTTCAAAACTTGCCTGGAGTTGCTCTACGCCTTCGCCAACGTAGCAAGCTGCCATTGTCAACTGATAAAGGTCAGTTAGCAGGCTATAATCTTGCCCTTCAGCAAGCGTTAGTTCTGGAGTTGATAGCGATTGATTTTGGTTATTGTGCAGACTTTCCCAAACTGGGGAAGTTGTCATAGCGCTGCGACCTCTATGAGACTGTTCTCTTAATTATAGTGCATTTCACCAAAATTGTGTCTATTTTGTCTGTATCTGCTGTTACAACTTGGCTAATTGGGAAAATTGTAAAGTTTAATTTATGGTAATTATAGTAATAAATTGGTTGAGTTAGAGATAAAGAAAATAGCGTCTTAAAAAATAGATGCGGTTATTTTTATCCAAAATCTAAATATAAAGTATTGCAAAAACTAGCAAACAAATACTGAGAATATTTGCGAATGATTGAGACTAGAGCCTAATAATTAAGATTCAACCTTAGAATACTCATAAGTAACTATTACTACGAATTGGAGAGATGATTTTATGAGTATTTCCAAAACGCTCGGCAACATTCTTCAATATCTTTCGGAAGGAGTGGCGCGAATTTTTAGTCCTACTGATGATGAATATCCACTTATCGGCGTACAGCCATTTGCAGGCGAACCATACAAGCAGGGTGCAGATTGGTAGCAGCGTAGCACTATCGCTTTTCCTAAAGTTAATCACTAGCAAAAGAGGCAGCGATTATTAATCGCCGCCTCGTATTTTTAAGGACATCTTAGCTAAACATCTGATAAAAGATGCTGGGAAAAGGTTAAAAGAAAATTCTTAGCCTTTAACCCTTAATCATTTCAAGCGACGTTTGCGGGGACGCGACGTTTTGGGGAGCGAGCTTTGGGGAGAGATTAATCTCTCCCCAAAGTCGCGTCAGAGAATCCTCTCTCCCAAAAGCTCGCGCGGGAAGCTTCCCGTTGCGCATTGCTTACGCCCTTTAACCGACTTCTGTAAGAAGTCTACTATGCATAGTGTTAATTACTTTAGGCTGTTCTGCCGGATGCTTTAACATCCCCTTAGTAACTATAAAGTAGGGGAAACGGTAAAAACCCTACAACACTTTATTTAAACAGGACTATTATTTACCAAAGTTATCGCTTACTACTCGGACACCGTTCTCCTTAAAGCAGCAATAAACAGGACAAACAACAAAACGCCTGCGACGATTTGGTAATATGGACAAGTTTTAGTCTATACCAGATATCTTAACTATCTTTATAACCTAAGACATAGGCACTATGCCCACACAAAAGTTTAGCTACTGCGTAGTTGTTGCTGCTAGCGATTAAATTCCTGTTGCTGGGGAGTGAGTAAGTAAGTTATATTCAATTGGCGATCGCATATCCCATTGTAGTTGGGCTAGTAGCAACAAGCTAAAGTTCTATTATTCCCTCAATCTTAAGAAGTGTTAGTTTAAATAACGCGGCAGTACCTCTATCAGCAAGAAGCCTAAAGCTGCACTACCTATAGGTACAGTTAAGTTATCAATTCCATATAGGCAATATGCCTCTAACGCTGTAGATACCAAAGCTATAGCTAAAGATACAACCCAAGTTTGCCAGATATTACCTTGCACGCCCAAAAGGACTAAACTACTGACGATAAAGCTGACAATCGCCATTGCGCTAGAACCTTCCCAGCTTTTCTGCGCGCCCCAAATTTTGTAGGGATGCTTGCCAAACTTTTGCCCAACTAAAGCAGCTAAACCATCACCCCATGTCATGACTAATATGCCTAAAACCGCATACTGGGGTTTTTCGATAGTCCAAAACCAAGCAACTAATACGCCAATACTGACAGCGTAGAAAAACGTACCTAAACTCTTGCGCCCTACGCTATTAATCCCAGGTAGGATCGGAAAGCGGTAAGACAAGAAAGTGACTATACTTGCTACAATCGAAGCACCAATACCTACACTGGCGGGTATGTGCAGCCACCAAGCTAGCAAAATGATATTACCCGTACCAATATGCACAACTTTACGGACAATTTCTGAATTGCCACTACTGCTAAAGCGATTAAGTACAGACGCTATGAGTAAAAGTACGCCAATCCAGACTGCAACTAAAGAGATTTGCAGCCATAAAGGTGAGATTTGATTTAAAACAGGAAAAGAAGTAATCACGCGCGATCGCTCAAAAAAATTAAGCTCCTCAATATAAATGTAGTAGATTCTCCTGGAACGAAAATGGGAAAATTATGAAGATATTACTACTATGGCTAATTCGTGGCTATCGCGCCTTTATTTCACCGTTATTTCTGCCTACTTGCCGTTTTCACCCGACTTGTTCTAGGTATGCGTTAGAAGCAATTGAGAAGTTTGGGGCGCTAAAAGGCAGTTGGCTTGCGCTGAAGAGAATTTTGCGCTGTCATCCCTTGCATCCAGGTGGCTACGATCCTGTACCGCCTTTGCCAGAAAAAGTTAGCAAATAATCGATGAAACCATATCAGCAAGTTGCCATTGTCGAGTGCGGCGAACCCCTTGTACCAATTCCTTTAAAATTATTTGCGCTACAGTCGCCGCATCCGTATCAACTATTAGGTGCAACTTACAATGGAAAATCCCCTTACCATTTGCGTCAAGGTGTACTTGATAGTCTAGTTCAAGCGCAAGCGCAATTACAGCTAAAGCATCCTGGCTGGCGCATCCAAATTTTTGATGCTTATCGTCCGGTTGCTGTACAGCAATTTATGGTGGATTACACTTTTGGGCAAGTAGTAGAGTCGCAAAAACTAACTCTAGGTGAGTTAACAGCATTGCAGCTTGAAGAAATTTGGCAACAAGTTTATCAAATTTGGGCAATGCCAAGTTTAGATCCGGTGACTCCTCCGCCTCATAGTACAGGTGCGGCGGTAGATATTACTCTGGTAGATGCTGCGGGGAAGATAGTGAATATGGGTTCGGCGATTGATGAAATATCATCAGTGTCGCATCCCAATTATTTTGCTAACAGCAGCGTAAGCGCACAACAGCAGTATCATTATCATCGTCAACTATTGTGGGAGATAATGCGTTTTGCTGGCTTTGCGCGTCATCCTGGCGAATGGTGGCATTTTTGCCAAGGCGATCAAATGTGGGCTTGGTTGAGTAATATTGATTCTGCAAGCCCTGTTGTAGCGCGTTACGGGCGAGTGGAATAAATTTATGGCAAAAATTGATTTAGAAATTTTCTTAGCCTGCGCAGGCAGACTTCTTTTATGTAACTGCGGTTTCTAATCGCCCCATACTTACACAAAAAGGCACATTCAGCATTTACACATCTTGAGGATTCAGCTTCATCATCTCCCAAGTAGTATAAGTACCAATTGGACTCCAAATTACATAAGGTAAAAGTAATACTGCTGCCCAAATATTAATAGACAATACTGATAGGGCTAATAAAATAGCTACTATAGCCCCAGTTCCGCCGATAATTGTCCCAATTTTCAGGCTGCGGAGTCTAAACATTACTGGCGTGTAAGCGATGGTGATTATTTCTAAAAGTAAGTAAAATCCCATCCACAGCCAGCTATTGGTTCTTTCCCAAACTATATACGCCGACCAAGCACCGCAGATAAACACAACTGTCCAAATTATCGGAATCGCAGCTTCAAATGTCAGCCAATTAGGGCGACGTAAGCGATTGAACCATTTGCGATCGCCTGGTGTAAAAAAGTTTGCTGCTAGCGCTACGAGTAGCGTCACTCCCCCGATAACCATCCAAGATCTAATCATATTCTTGGCTACTTTCCTTATATTCGCGCCCTCTGTTGCAATCTTGGCAGTTTAGACCAATAACAGCAATCAGCCATTAGTTTGAACGTCTGTATTATTCCGCACCTGGATTGAGTTGAATCATCTCTTCAGTTGTATAAGTACCAACTGGACTCCAAATAATGTAAGGAAGCAGTAAAGCAGCAGCTACACGAGAAACTGGGAAAATAACTAGTGCAAGGATAATGCTTAAAACAGCACCACTTCCGCCTAAAATTGTCCCGATTTGAAGACTGCGCAGCCTTAAAGTTACTGAAGTGTACGAAACAGTAACAACTTCAAGCAGCAAATATAAGCCCATCAACAGCCAAGTTTTTGTACTACCTGGATCTTGTTGCCACACAATATTAGCTGACCAAGCACCACAAATAAAAATAATTGTCCAAATTACCGGAATCAAAGGCACGAAGGTTAGCCACTTGGGAACACGTAACGCAATAGCCCATTTGAGATCGCGGGGTTTGAATAATACGCCGCCTACTGCAACTATTGCAGTTACAGCCGCAATTACCATCCAAGACTGAATCATATCGCTCTAACACCCTTACCCTACACAACTATGGTGTCAATTTCTTAGGGTAAGAGTAATCAGCCATAAGTTTGAACTCAAGGCTTCTTTACCCTCTGCTAAAATTATGCGATGGCTACGCCCGCCGCTCTTAGCGGCATCGCGCTTACAACTCAATCCTAATAATAAACAGCTATAAATCTATTCTCATACAACAAGTCTGCTTTTTATTAGATAAATTTATTGTAAGTTTTTATTTAAATTAATTCCCGATCGCGCTCGATCAAACTTCATCTAGCTTGATGCATCAGGCTTTACTTTCCTGCTAAATCTTTATATTAATTTCAGTAATTTCCACATATCTGCTATCTATTAGAAAAAATTATACTTTAAAATACCAAGGAAATATTTGGACATTAATCCTACTAACTAAAGAAATTATGATCTTTTCTAAAGAACTCGAGGAAGTGAAACTAGCTCTTTTGTGCAAACTAATAATTGTAGGCGTATTATTGTTTACAACTTGGATGTGAAATATTACATTGCATAAATTAGCTAGCGCGATCGCATTGTTAGATGAAATGCGATCGCATTTTTATTTTTCATTCTAATCCCAACTTGTTCAATGCATTTTCAGCCGCACTTTTTTCAGCCTCTTTTTTACTGTGACCTCTACCAGTACCGTACACTTTTTCATTTATACGCACTTCAGCAGTAAATTCTTTATTATGATCTGCTCCTGATTCTTTAATTATTTCATATTTAGGTAATTCGCTAAATTTTGCTAATGATAATTCTTGAAGTAAGCTTTTAAAATTTTTATTAGATTTTAATTCAATAAATTCTGTAGCAACTTCACTAAACATTGGTTCTATAAAACTGCGGACAGCCTCAATTCCAGAATCAAGATAATACGCTCCAATAATAGCTTCAAATGTGCTGCTAAGTAAGTTGGGATTACTACTATTTCCATCTAACTTTGCGCCATTACCTAATAACATTTTGTCGCCTATATTCAATTTTCTCGCAAAGCTTGCTAAATTACCTTCCGCTACTAACTTAGAACGTAATTCAGTAAGTTCTCCTTCATCCATTTCTAGATAGCGTTCGTAGAGCAAAGAACCAATCAAAAACCCTAATAAAGCATCGCCTAAAAACTCTAGACGCTCATTACCTTCTGTTTCTTCAGGATGTTCGTTCAGATAAGAGCAATGAATCAGGGCGCGATGTAAAAGCGATGGGTTTTTAAATTTTGGTAAGTTAACCACTAAGTCTATACTTTTACAGTAGTAATACTAAACTAATCCATAAAATTGCCGCTTTGTCAAGAGTTAATCAATACAATTATGATTCAAGGAATTTACCTTTACCCTTTCCCCGATCCCTTACAAAAAATACTGCTACCAAAAATCTATAGACGTAGGCTACTTGGCAAATAATCTCTCTAGAGGCGCTAGGTTTAGCAATGCCTGCTTGCCTAAGATAACAATGCCTAGTCTTTGCGAACATAGTATATATTTTATGCAAGCTGCTAACTCTACATCAGCTACCGATAATAGTAGGACAGCGATCGCTATTGAAGGTATTAACGAACCAACAATCCTTAGCTATTTTGAAACTTTAAATGCAGGCGATTTTGTTGCTACAGCCGCTTTATTTGCTCCTGATGGCGTAATGTACGCGCCCTTTGAATCAGGTATTGTAGGCTTTGATGCGATCGCAACTTACTTGCAACAAGAAGCTACAGGCTTAAAAGCCGAACCGCGTGAAGGAATTACCGAAATCCAAGCAGATGAACTAACCAAAGTTCAAGTCAGCGGTAAAGTCCAAATGCCCTTATTTGGCGTTAATGTATCTTGGCTATTTTTACTCAATCCGCAACAGCAAATTACCTCAGCTACCGTTAAACTACTAGCTTCTCCTCAAGAATTACTTAGTCTGCGGCGGTAATTTATCAGTGCTGAGTAGAACACTCAGCACCTACCTCAATTAGCCTACCAAACCAGAACGCAACGCTCGGACAGCAGCTTGGGTACGGTCATCAGCACAGAGCTTATTTAAGATATTTCTGACGTGAGTTTTAACTGTCCCGACTGTAATGTATAGCTTTTCAGCAATTACAGCATTGCTACAACCTTCAACAATTAGTTGCAGCACCTCCAACTCTCGTTCGGTAAGTGGGTAAGCGGCAATCATTTGATCGTATTCGGCATCTGCGGCATTGATCGCCACAGTTTTGCTGCTATCAACAGCTACATCCGTACCCTCTGGAGTCTGTTGAGCTTGCTGAAGAACAATCCGAGCGATCGCGGGATCGATCCAAGCATTGCCGCCATGCGTGACGCGCAAGGCTTCTAGCAAATTATCAAAGCTGATATCTTTCATGCAATAAGAATCAGCGCCAGCAGCAAAAGCTGCAAGGACTGCTTCTTTATTGTCTCGCAACGTCAAAATCAGTACCTTGGTTTCAGGCCCTTCACCTGCTTCTTGACTAGCCTTTAGTAGGCGTGTTAGCTCAATTCCATCCTTGTCAGGTAAACCAATATCAACAATGGCAATATCTGGGTGTTCTGCTTCTAGCAACTTCAATCCATCATTGGCGTTGGCAGCTTCCCCCACTACTTCTATTTCTTGCCGCTGTTGCAGCGCTGTTCTGATGCCCACACGGGTGAGATCGTGGTCTTCAATTAATGCAACGCGAATCTTACTCATTGTCAACGTCCGCCGTTTACTGTTCTTAACTTTAAAATTGAGTTAACTAAAATGCTAGGGGCGATCGAGTCTCTTGAAAAGCTAGACAACAAACTTGTGTCAATAGTTAATTTTAAACTTTAGATAACACGAAAAGTTAGAAGCTTATTTATCCTTTTAAGAGAATGTCACCTTACTAGAGTATCAAATTTGGGGTATTGGGCTAGTAGTAGACATGGTTAAAGGTTAAAGGGGAAAGGGAAAAGGATAAAATTTATTTAATTTTTGCACGAGCGCTCATGATAAATTTTGGCGATCCAGGAGCTTTAGGCACAGCAGAATTGTTGAGTTGGGGATTTGATCGCGCTTTACATCCAGAAGACCGCGATCGCCTTTTATCGGTAAGAGTGCAAGCTATAACGGATAGGAGAGCGTATCAAATCCGCTACCGCTTGCGCGCCGCAGATAATAGCTACTACTGGATGAACGAACAAGCAACGCCTAGTAACAATGAAAATTGGCAAGTCACTTGCACGAGCGAAAATTACCACCAGCAGCTAGAAAAACTAGCTCAAGTCCAACAAAAACTTGATTTTCAAGTCCAACAATCTCCTTTAGCAGTAATTGAGTGGGATTTAAACTTTGAAGCTATTGAGTGGAACGCCGCAGCACAAGCAATTTTTGGTTATAGCAAAAGCGAAGTCATCGGTCGCCATGCCGCTGGCTTGCTAGTCCCGCAAAGCGCCAAAGAGCAAGTAAACCAAGTTTGGCGATCGCTATTGCAGCAAAACGGCGGTAGTCGTAGCACCAATCAAAATTTAACCAAAGATGGCAGAACGATCTTTTGCCAGTGGTACAATCAACCTCTAATCGATAGCTACGGCAATGTAGTCGGCGTTGCTTCCTTAGTTCAAGATATCACCGAACAAAAGCAGGCAGAAGCCAAAATTTATGCTTTGAATGCCCAACTAGAGCAACGAGTACAAGAACGCACAGCGCAACTAGAAGCTGCAAATCATCTCAAAGATGAAATTCTCCAACGCGAACAAGCCGCACGAGTTGAAGCTGAAGCCAGCTTGCATTCTCTAGAGCGCACTCTCAAAGCATTACGGGAAAGTGAAGAACGCTATCGCTCTCTAGTAGTTGCTACAGCCCAAATAGTTTGGACAACTAATGCCGCAGGAGAAGTTGAGGATATGCCCTATTGGCGGGCATATACAGGGCAAACGCCAGCACAAGTACAAGGGTGGGGCTGGTTAGAGGCAATTCACCCTGACGATCGCTTTCGCACACTTCAAGCTTGGCAGCTTGCTGTTGAAACTAAAAATCTCTACGATACTGAATATCGCATCCGCGCGGCTGATGGCAGCTATCGTTACTTCTTGGTGCGCGGCGTTCCTGTCTTAGGAGAAAATAACAGCATCCGCGAGTGGGTAGGGATTTGCAGTGACATTCAAGCTCGTAAGTCAGCAGAAGAAGCGTTGCAAAATCGCGCCAACGAACTAACTTACCTGACAGCATTGCTGGCGCAAACTAATAATGCCTTAGAAAAGCGCAATCAGGAACTAGATCAGTTTGCATACGTCGCTTCTCATGACCTCAAAGCACCTTTGCGGGCGATCGCTAATCTCTCTGGCTGGATTGAAGAAGATCTTAGCGAAGTGCTAACTGACGAAACTCGCCGTCAAATGGACTTGCTGCGCGGGCGCGTCCATCGCATGGAAGCTTTAATTAATGGCTTGCTACAATTTTCCCGCGTCGGACGCTTGGGTACGGACAAATCTTTGGTATCTGTAGGCTCAATGCTTGCCGAAATTATTGACTCCCTCGCCCCGCCACCGAGCTTTACGATTGAAATAACGCCAATGCCAACGATAACGACTGAAAAATTGCCGCTAGAACAAGTATTTGCCAATTTGATTAGTAATGCAATCAAACATCATCCCCGCCAGGATGGCAAAATTCAAATTTCTGTGCAAGAGCGCGAATCTTACTATGAATTTTCCGTTGCTGACGATGGTACAGGCATTGCTCCTGAATACCACGATAAAGTGTTTGCCATTTTTCAAACTTTAGAAGCCCGCGATAAAAGCGAAAATACGGGGATTGGGTTAGCAATCGTGAAAAAAATAGTTGAAAATCAGGGCGGACAAATCAAATTGACATCTCAAGAAGGACAAGGTGCAATATTTAGCTTTACTTGGCTAAAGCAACAATAAACTACCACATTTAATCAAGCAGTCTTATTCAATTGTTACTAAAATATCTCTTACCTGCTAAATATCCGTAACCTAACTAACGATTGAGGCGATCGCCTCGCTCGTTAGTTGATAATCGGAACAACCACTTCAACTATGTCAGAAAAAATGATCAACATCCTGCTTGTCGAAGATGACGAAGTGGATGTAATGAATGTCCAAAGGGCATTTAAGAAAAATAATATTACTAATCCACTTTATTTAGCATCTAATGGCTTAGAAGCCCTCTCTATACTTAGAGGTAGCGAACGTCAAACAACTATACCGCAAGGAAGACGGTTGATTTTGCTCGATCTCAATATGCCGAAAATGAATGGCATTGAGTTTTTAAAAGAACTGCGCTTGGATGAAAATCTAAAATCTATTCCGGTGATTGTACTAACTACATCAAATGAAGATAAAGATAAAGTCGAAGCTTATAAATTTAATGTCGCTGGGTATATTCTTAAACCAGTAACATTTTCTAGTTTTGTAGAAACAGTAGCAACTATGAATAAATACTGGACTTTAAGCGAAATGCCTTGAAAAAAGTCAAAAGTAGGCTTTTATTAACGAGCTTGAGTAATTGTTATCGATTGGCGTAAAACTAACAAAAAATATCTATCAGATTTGAGGAAAACATGATAGAAGATATATCAAAAATAAAGCTTATATTTGAAGGCACGAGGCGCAGAGCCGATCGCCGCTAATTATGGAAGAAACGGTCAAGATTTTAGTAGTTGATGATGATGAAGTAGATCGCATGCTCGTGAAGCGATCGCTTATTACTGCTGGCGTGAAAACCCAGTGGTTAGAAGCGACAAACTGCGCTGAAGCGATCGCCATTGTCCAACAACAAACTTTTGATTGTATATTTCTCGACTATCTATTGCCGGATGGTGACGGGTTAGGTTTAGTGCAGCAAATTCGCGCCCTGGAGATTAGTACTCCGCTAGTTGTGCTGACAGGTCAAGGCGATGAACGTATTGCTGTTGAAGTTATGAAAGCAGGGGCGGCTGACTATATCTCTAAAGCTAGACTATCGCCAGAGAGCTTGTACCAAACGCTGCGTCAAGCAATCAGATTGTACCGTGCCGAACAAGCAGCACTTCTTGCCAACGAAAGGCTTAGACAAAGCGAAGAACGCTATCGCTTGGTATTGGAAGGCGCTAATGATGGCATTTGGGATTGGTATTGTACTACTGACGAAGTTTATAGCAACGATCGCTTGCTGGAAATTATCGGCGCAACTAAAGAGCAATTTCAACTAACGCCTAACAACTTAATGGCGCTGATGCACCCTGATGATTTGCCCAAAATTCGGCTAGCGATTAGCAATCACCTGCAATACGGGGAAAAATGCGAGGCTGAATTTCGGATCAGGCATACAAATGGCGCATACCGCTACTGCGTAGCGCGGGGCAAAGCTCTGCGCGATCGCTTCGGCTGTCCGGTGCGGATGTCAGGGATCATCAGCGACATCACCGAACAAAAGCAGTTAGAAGAAGCCCTAAGAGCTAGCCAGCTAAGGTTTAAACGTTTAGCAGATGCCAATATTATCGGCATCATAGTCACAAATGCCCAAGGAACGCTGATTGAAGCTAATGATGCCTTTTTGGTAATGACAGGTTATAGCCGAGAAGACATAAGATTGGGTCGATTGCGAGGGCAAGAAATCACCCCACCAGAATACGCCCAGATAGACAGACTCGCGGCAGAAGAATTACTAACGAAAGGTGTATTTGGGGCGTATGAGAAAGAATATATCCGCGCTGATGGTAGCCGTTTGCCCCTCTTACTTGGTGGGGCGCTAGTAGAAGGAACTGAAACATTAGCGATTTGCTTTGCCATTGACTTACGCGATCGCAAGCGCTCCGATGCCGAAATTGGCAAACTAAACCGCGACTTAGAACGGCGCGTGAGCGAGATGCAGACACTATTAGATGTAATACCAATTGGAATTGCGATTTCTCAAGATCCGCAATGTCAGCACATCCAAGTCAACCCTTCCCTTGCCAAACTGCTAGATTTGTCTGTCAATGACAATGCGTCTAAAAGCGCTCCACTTGGCGATCGCCCATCCTACAAAATCTACAGCGATGGCAAAGAACTAGAAGCTGTAGAATTACCTATGCAGCAAGCTGCCGCTCAAGGCAAGGAAGTATTGGACAACGAAATTGATTTAATCGTCCAGCAAGGAGAACAAAAGCTAAAGTTGTTAGCTAATGCTGCACCTTTATTTGACGAGCAAGGCAAATCTAGAGGTAGTGTAGGCGTTTTTTGGGATATCACCGAGCGCAAGCGCGTCGAAGAACAAGAGCGATTTTTGGCTGAAGCTAGCGCTATTTTGGCAGCTTCTTTAGACTATCGCACTACCTTAAACAACTTAGCGTTTTCAATTGTTTCTCGCCAAGCTGATTGGTGTAGCATTCATGTCGTAGATGAAGAAGGTTCGCTGCGCTTAGTAGCTGTAGCTCATGCAGATCCCTTAAAAATGCAGTGGGCGCAAGAACTTCAGCAGAGCTATCTTGTCGATCCGCAAGCAAAAATTGGCACTTTCCAAGTTATTCGTACTGGACAAGCAGAATTATATCCAAAAATTACCGATGCAACTTTGAGTTCTCTTGCTAGCGCGCCTCAACATTTAGAAATTTTACGGCAATTAGAGCTAAAGTCCATGATGTGCGTGCCTTTGAAAGCACGCGGACGAGCTTTAGGAGCAATTACATTTGTTACTAGCGCATCGGGGCGCAGCTACAATAGAGCCGACTTAAAATGGGCAGAAGATTTAGCCCGTCGTGCTGGGCTTGCCTTAGATAACGCTCGACTCTACCAGCAAGCAACGGATATAGGCGAAAATCTCCGCCGCGCCATTATTATTTTGGGCGAACAACAGCAACAATTAAGAGTATTGCAACGGATTACTAATCTGTTGAACCAGCGCTTAACTAATTTGCCTAATTTGCTGCAAGTAATGGTAGGCTCAGTTTGCGATGGTATATCTGAAGCTGAGTTTGCGGCGATCGCTCTTCAACGTGGCAACACTCAAAGTTTGGAATTGACAGCTACCGCCGGAATCGAACAAGAAAATTTACAGTTTTTGCCTTATCAAGCTAGGCTGATTCATCAAATATTTGTCACGGGTAAAGCTCAGTTAGTCAAACTAAAAGAGTCCAACGCCGATCGTGTCTCCAGCCGCACGCCACGCGCCCCCGCAGCTATATATGCTGTAGCCATTGAATCAGCCGCTGCTGGACGATTGGGCGTGTTGCTAATTGGCAATTGGCAAAACTCTGAAGCTTTTGATGTCGAAGATCGTAACTTATTAGAGGCTGTAGGCGAACAAGCAGCGATCGCGATTAATAACGCTCGTTTGATTAATGCTTTAGAAGAAAGAGAAGAACGTCTAGGCGCGCAAAATGAAATTCTCGCCACCCAAAACCGCGAACTAGAAATAAATCGCCAGCAAATCGAGCGGCAAAACTTGCAGCTAATTGAAGCTGCTAGGCTCAAGTCGCAGTTTTTGGCTACTATGTCCCACGAACTGCGTACCCCCATGAATGCAGTTATTGGCTTTGCTCAAGTATTGCTCAGACAACGCACTGCTACGCTCAATCCTACACAAGTAGATATGGTAGAGCGGATTCTCAATAATGGGAAAAATCTCTTAGCCCTAATTAATGACATTCTCGACTTGTCCAAAATTGAGGCTGGTCGCCTAGAACTAAAATTAGAAGAATTTGACTTGGTAAAGTTAATTTCCGCTACGATCGCCGAACTGCGTCCCCTTGCCGACCAAAAGCAGCTACCTTTGATTTTTCATTCCCAGCTTGACGAGCCGAAGGTAGTAAATGACAGTACAAGAGTAAGACAAGTCTTAGTTAATTTGCTCTCAAATGCGATTAAATTTACCGAAACAGGTACAGTAGAGGTAACACTTGACCAAACATCAACTCAAGTAATAATCAAAGTCAAAGATACAGGCGTAGGCATTGCCGAATCTGAGCTAGAGCATATTTTTGAGGAATTTCGCCAAGTCGACCAATCTACTACCAGACAGCATGGCGGTACTGGATTAGGACTTGCTATAACTAGATCGCTGGTCAATATGATGCAAGGGGTGATCGCTGTGGAAAGCCAACTCGAACAAGGTTCTACATTTATAGTTAGATTGCCTCGCCAAGTCCCAAATGGCGAATAAAGTTTGTTAGCTTGAAGGCAATAGGCGATCGCAAGAATAAACCTCTTGCCTGAATCCAAGAAAGCCCCCTAAATCCACGCGCCCGTGCTTTAAGCCGAGAAACCCGACGGCCGTACTGGCTCCCCAACTTTGGGGGACTAAAACATCCGGTTCCCCCAGAATTGGGGAGGCAACAAAGCGGGAAGCGGAGCTTCCCGCTTTGTTGCCGTGGGCTAGGGGCCAAAAATTTATTCACTTCTTAAAATCTAATTTATACATATTTCAGTAAGTGGGAGAATTCAATTAAATGCCTGGACATGACATTATCGTCGTTGGTGCTTCTGCTGGGGGAGTCGAAGTTCTTTGTCAGCTTGTCAGCAGCTTGCCCCAAGACCTACCAGCAGCAATCTTTATTGTGCTGCACGTTCCAGCGCACGGCACAAGCGTATTGCCTAGTATTTTAAACCGCGCGATCGCCAAAAAGAACAAAACTGCAACTACTCACCTGCAAGCTATCCACCCCAAGGACGGGGAAAAAATTGAGTACGGGAAAATATACGTTGCCCCGTCAGATCGACATCTATTAATCAAAGATGGTTACGTTCATCTGGCAATGGGTCCCAAGGAAAACAGCCATCGTCCGGCAGTCGATCCTTTGTTTCGTACAGCCGCCCGTATTTATGGAGAAAGAGTTGTAGGCGTAGTGCTGTCTGGTTTGCTTGATGATGGTACAGCGGGACTTGCCGCTATAAAACAGCGAGGCGGCGTAGCTGTTGCTCAAGATCCAGACGAAGCTATGTATTCAGGAATGCCGCGTAGTGCAATTGAAAACGTAGATGTTGACCGCGTTTTACCTGTTGCTGGCATTGCTACTTTCTTAAGCGAAATAGCTTCTGCGCCTGTGTCCGAGGAAAATGCAGAATTCGTACCTGAGCAAATGCAAATGGAGACTGACATTGTTGAAATGGATATAGCAGCAATTGACAATAACCAACGCCCTGGCAAACCATCAGGTTATGCTTGCCCTGAATGCCGCGGAGTTTTATGGGAAATCCACGACGGTAAGATAACTCGCTTTCGCTGTCGTACAGGACATGCCTTCTCAGTTAATTCTTTGATCGCAGAACAGTCTGATGCTTTGGAAGTAGCTTTATGGAGCGCGCTAAGAGCGCTAGAAGAAAAAGCAGCATTGACTCAACGCATGACAGAACAAGCGATCGCTCGTCATCAACCTCTCTCGGCAAAACGCTTTCGCGAACAAGCCCAAGACTCTTTTGAGCGTGCAACCCTCGTCCGCGATTTACTTCTGCAAGAAGAAAATAAAAACGATTCGTCATTTAAAAATGACGAATCGTTACAAACACATCTAGAAAGCGGATTATCAAGCGATCGCCAGCTTCTTGCGCATGATAACAAGAGAAATAACCAGCACAATAATGGTAAAGCCGCATCCACATCAACAAATATAGTAGCGATCGGTGTGCCTAGCGACGGCATGAGCCATCTTACTGAGCTTTTAGCGGCACTAGATGCTGACTTTCCGAGCGCGATTGTTGTTGCCCAGCGCTGTACTCTCCAGCAGCAGCAGCAATTAATTGAACGCTTGATGCAAGCTACAAGCCTAAAAATTAAGCAGGCACAAGCTGGGGATGTTCTGCTCCCAGGCACAGTTTACCTTGCGCCACCCGATCGCCATTTGATAGTCAACTTAAACGGTAATATTGCTTTATTTCAGTCAAAATTGGTTGATTTTGAGAGTCCGGCAACTGATTTGCTGTTCGAGTCGATAGCTAATAATTTCCAATCGCGGGCGATCGCCATTATGCTTGCTTTTGCTGACAATGAGGGTACAGTCGGGATGCAAGCGATTAAAGAAAAGGGCGGTATTGCGATCGCTGTTGACACACGAAACGATACATTTGTCAACGCAGACAAAAAAGTAATCGGCGATAACCTAAACTTTATTCCCATGCCGTTACATGCGATCGCGCCTACGTTGATTGACTTGTTAAAAAATCAACAGGAAGTGTGAAACATTACCTGATCAGGAAAAGGAATTGAAGTATAGATTTTTATTTTTTCGCCCACATAGAGGTGCATTAGACATCTTACAAAAGGTACTTTTGCCAGGTTGGGGCAAGGAAAATTCTTACCCATTACCCTTTAACCCTTCCCCTTTAACCGATTTCTTTTAGAAGTCTATTACGCCCTCCGCATATACCAACATCTTTTATGAGTGCTATAGAGCAAAACCCTGAATTTGAAGTATTAATCGACTACATCAAAAGTCATCGTGGTTTTGACTTTACTGGCTACAAGCGCTCTAGTCTTATGCGCCGCATAGACAAACGGCTGCAATTTTTGGGGATTGAAACCTACGCTGAATATATCAAGCGCCTAGAAGCAGATTCGCAAGAGTTTCTATATTTGTTCAATACAATCTTAATTAACGTTACAGCGTTTTTCCGCGATAGTAGCACTTGGGAATATATCCAATCAGAGATTGTTCCCCAGATTGTTGCCAACAAGCAGCCAGAAGAACTCATCCGCGTTTGGAGTGCTGGATGTGCTGGCGGACAAGAAGCTTATACTCTGGCAATGGTATTTGCTGAAGTTTTGGGTGTAGAGCAATTCCGCGAACGGGTAAAAATTTATGCTACCGATGTCGATATGGAAGCACTCTCTCAAGCTCGCCTAGCTAACTATGAACCTAGAGAAATAGAAAGCTTGCCTCTTGAAATGTTGGAGCGGTATTTTGAGAAAAAAAATAATCTTTACACATTTCGCAAAGATATGCGGCGATCGCTGATTTTTGGTCGTCATGACTTAGTGCAAGATCCCCCCATTTCCCGCATTGATTTGTTGACTTGCCGCAACGCTTTGATGTACTTCAATAGTGAAACGCAAGCCAAAATTATTGCTCGGCTGCACTTTGCCCTCAATCCTGGCGGTTTCTTATGTATGGGCAAGGCGGAGATGTTGCTCAACCGGAGCAGTTCATTTATGCCAGTAGACTTAAAAAGAAGAATATTTATTAAAATTCACCAAAAAAACATACGGGAACAGTTAGCGTCAATGACTCAAAAGGATAAAAACGAACAAACTAGCTATTTAGTCACTACTGGTCGTCTGCGAGATGCGGCTTTTGAAGCTAGTACCCTAGTGCAGCTAGTAATAGATATTAAAGGTCAGTTGGCACTAGCCAATGAAAGCGCGCGACTGTTGTTTAATCTCAATAGTAAGGATATCGGTCGTCCGCTCCAAGATTTAGAATTGTCCTACCGCCCTGTAGAATTGCGCTCCTGTATCGATCAAGTTTATGCTAGCCGTCGCTCTACTACTATTAGCAGCATTGCTTGGAAAAATAGTACAGGTGAAACCGCTTATTTTGACGTGCAGGTCAACCCACTTTCAAACTTTAGCGGCAAAGTACTAGGCGTAAATGTCATCTTTACGAACATCACTCCCTATAAACGCCTGCAAGCAGACCTAGAACAAGCTCACCAAGAGCTAGAAATGGCTTATGAAGAATTGCAATGCACTAACGAAGAACTAGAAACGACTAACGAAGAACTCCAATCTTCTAACGAAGAATTAGAAACGACTAACGAAGAACTCCAATCTACCAACGAAGAACTAGAAACAATGAATGAGGAACTGCAATCTTCTAACGAAGAGTTGCAGACAATGAACGAAGAACTGCGTCTGCGTAGCGACGAGCTTAACCAAGCTAATGCTTTTCTAGAATCGGTTTTTTCCTCTCTAAAGAGTGGGGTTGTCGTTGTGAGCCGAGACTTGCAAATCCAAATTTGGAACCATGAAGCAGAAAATTTATGGGGTTTACGCAATGAGGAAGTCCAAGGTCAGCACTTTTTGAACTTAGATATTGGTTTACCTGTAGAACAATTGCGACAGTCACTGCGCACCTGTCTAGCGGGAGAAGAGAAAGACATAGTATTAGAGATAGCTGCTACTGACCGCCGAGGCAAAAGTATTCAATGTAAAATAACTTGCAATCCGCTATTGGGTTCTGCTCAAGAAATTAGGGGAGTAATTGTATTTATGGAAAAAGTGGTTTAGAGATGCTTGCTCCAGCTAAAGCTATATCTACTAACTGATGATTTATAACCCCTAAAGTAGATTCAAATATCTTAAAACCTTGTAACCTTTAAGGTAATACTAAATTTGTTTTCAATTA
>QQTW01000297.1_pt1 | contig 30210 bp, 31 predicted proteins | sample 1904831 | NCBI WGS metagenome assembly QQTW01 (sample SAMN09435610, study PRJNA476489) | Subsurface metagenome, whole genome shotgun sequencing project.
ACTCGCCTGAGGGTTGAGGCTGAAGGTTTGCTGCGAAGTATCTCTAGAACTTGTGTTGGAGACTCGATTGATGTTTCTGACGCTTCCACGGATTGGGGGACTGCCGTGTTGGGGGTGCTCTTCGCAGGCACCCGATCAGCGACTCTTATCAACTCATTCATACTTCTACCTTTCTTGTCTGTTGGGAATGTTCATTGTGGTAGGCGATTCGGTTGCCGCTCGCATTTGACCGAGTTTAACCTTTTCGTTTGGACACTTCGAAGTCAAAGGTTTTTAAGGTAGATTCTCAAGTGCTTGCGTTTGTTTTCCTGTTGTGGTCTTTAACATCACCCCGGAACGGGTTTGCATAAAAAACACTTAACACCTCTCTTCCAAGGGTTGCTTGAGGGTCCTGCACCGCAACTTGGCTACTCGGATTTCTAAGAGCGTCCTCAAACTACACTACATTTGAATATGGAAAATGCCGATAGTGGCGGCCAAGATACTATCGGCCAAGCTCGCGGGCTTCCTGAGCTAAGTAAGAGTTCAGTTAGTCAAGCTAGTGACAGTCGAAAAAGATGGTATTGGAGATCCCTTTCCTTTTTTTTCATGAGACTAAAGAGAGAAGGCAATATCTTGATAACATTCTAAACCGCCCTGGGCCTTTCATGGAAGAGGAGGCAGCATCGGGCGACGCCGTGGTGGAGCTCTTATCCAATGCAAGAATTTTGTATGCATTTATAGCTACCGTTACCGAAATCACAACTGACACTGAAACTAAAGGGTGATGTGAGCCACATGGTGCCAGATGCACGACTGTCCGGCTCACGAGATTTAGCGGTGCTGGTGGATTAGGCTGCGAAATCCTGAAGAATCTTGCGCTTTCGGGCTTCAACGATATCCATGTGATTGATATGGGTGTGTACTCATCGCATGCAACGAGATGTCTACTGACCTTACCTGTAGACACCATTGATGTGTCCAATCTGAATCGTCAGTTTCTTTTCCGGCAAGCAGATGTAGGCAAACCAAAAGCTGAGGTCGCTGCTCGGTTCGTTGAGAAGCGCGTCAAAGGCGTGAGAATTACGCCTTATTGCGGAAAGATTCAAGACAAAGACGAAGACTACTATCAACAGTTCAATATGGTAGTCTGTGGTCTTGATAGTGTTGAAGCACGACGTTGGATCAACGCAACACTAGTTGGGATGGTGGACTCCGAGCGAGCAGACAGTCTTAAACCTCTCATAGATGGAGGGACAGAAGGTGAGCACGCACGAGTAGCGCTTGAACAGCATACATCTGATTCCGGCACTAGGTTTCAAGGGACAGGCCAAAGTCATCTTGCCAACCATGACTGCTTGCATAGAGTGTCAACTTGACATGAATGCGCCCCGTCCCGCCGTCCCGTTGTGCACATTGGCAACTATCCCACGGCAGCCGCAGCACTGTATTGAATGGGCTCATATCATTGCCTGGGAAGAGGAGCGCAAGGGTAAGTGGATGCTCATAGAGTACTCTGGGGCTTGTGACTGACAGCTTGTGCAAGATGACACTCTGGATACCGATGATCCGGAGCACATAACCTGGCTGTACCAAAAGGCCCTCAAACGAGCTAATGAGTTTAACATCCCGGGGGTTACTTACTCCATGACTCAGGGTGTAGTGAAGAACATCATTCCGGCCATTGCCTCGACAAATGCCATAATCGCAGCGAGCTGCTGTAACGAGGCTTTTAAGATTGCGACGAACACGAATCCGTTTCTGGGGATTCCTGAAGCCAACAACTACATGATGTACAGCGGAGATGACAGCATCTACACGTACACATTTGAATACGCAAAGAAGGATGACTGCCCTGTTTGCGGAGTTCTAGCGAAGAACCTGGACGTTGATCCCAATTGGACGCTTGAGGGGCTGATTGATAATCTCGGCGAAAGGCCTGAAGCGTAAGCGTATTTGACTATTGGAAATCATGCCAGCTGACGTTGAGCCAGACAACTGAAAAAGCCAACTATTCGCTCAGAGGCGCGTTCTCTGTACTATCAGTTCCCGCCCACCTTGGAAGAGCAAACAAGACCCAACCTCAAACGGAAACTCTCACAATTGATCTCGGACGGTGAAGAGATCGCTGTGTCGGATCCAGCTTTCCAGATTGATTTCAAGTTCAAGGTTGTCTTCAGGGATGCGGTGAAATAGATTCAATCAGACTCCTCACAAGAATGAAGTGCACACCATGTATCAGTCCCCAGCACCGGTGCAGAAGACCATGCATAAGGGCAAAGCGATAGTGGCGGGAAACAAGCCCACGCCTCAAACAAGCGGATTTGGGACTCACGAAATCAACAGCTGTGTCAAGAATAGGGGCCTATGTCAGCAAGAACCTATCTGCATCATACAAGCATTCTTTCAGAAGGGTCAAATGGTCCCCACTCAAACCCATACTCCGATGAAAGGTGGAGAATGCAGCGACATGGGAGAAGGGGTTTTTTTGACGCGCATGACGCAATGTACAGAATACAAAATATGGGCGTGAGCCTGCCAAATTCTTGAAAAGTCGAAACGAGAGTGTTTAGTTGTGCTCGACTAAAATGGATCTTCTCAGAGAATGGGATTGTCGAGAATACGAAGTCATAGTAAATACATAAGAGAAGAGAGTTGGTTGGAGTCATGGTCAGGAGGTGACCTCGGGAGGCCGGGAGGCCCAATCAGCAGTTTATCTAATCTCCGCCAGTCTAACCAACCACGTGCCAACCTGGAACCCTGATTTCGGGACTCCGTACCTGCATCGATGGATGTTTTTCTGTCTTCAATCTGAACATGGCTATCGTCGCCTCCTTGTGAGCAGCGCGCACATATAGTTCGAAGATGGTACTCAAACTCATAATATCATCGTATTGCGTACGATGACATCGTACAATGGAGACTTCAAACCTTTCCCAGGTCGAGTCGGTGTCTTTCCAATAACACCATTTCGAGCCCGAAATACCATACGTTCGACGTATGGTCGCAGATTTCAACACTATAAACGGCGTTTGTTCCGACGGTCAGCGAGTTGGCGACTACGTCAGGTTCTTTCCTTGGCTAGCCTATTGACGCTCTCATGGGTCATTGTGTTGTATTTCGGAGAGCGTCTTTCCTTCAATCAGCGGATCTCGGACTGCGAGTGGAGTGGCTGGGAAAGCTGGGTCAGTACACGGACAAGTGCCTGCAAAGTATCGCAAGCTAGCTGACCCCTTGAAGCCAGATAACGCTCGACCTCATCACCTAATCTTCATTGCGGATCCTCAGTTGATCGACCCGCATACATACCCAGGCCGACCTTGGCCGCTTTCTGCTCTCACTTATTTCTTTACGGATCTGTACATCTATCGATCTTTTGCAGGCATCCGGAAATCTCTTCGACCGGATACAGTCTTCTTTCTCGGTGATCTCTTCGATGGAGGTCGAGAATGGTCTACGGCGACTAGTAAGAGCCCAGACGAGCAATGGAGATCCTACGGTCAAAAGTTTTGGTTGAAGGAATACAATCGTTTCGACAAAATCTTCTTCAAGCAATGGACTGACGAGAAGGTGGCCAGTCGGTATGGGCAGCCGGGTCGCAAAATAATCGCCAGCCTACCAGGTAACCACGATCTTGGGTTCGGCAGTGGCGTCCAACGTCCCGTCAGGAACCGATTCAACGCCTACTTTGGGGATGGAAACCGCGTCGACGTTATCGCAAATCACACTATCATTTCTCTTGACAGTGTCTCATTGAGCGCCTTGGGTGCTGAGAGAGAAAAATACGAAGATATATGGAGGCCACCGATGGAATTTCTGGACGATATTCAGAATATAACGCGCAAAGTGGTCAGACGGGAGCTTATGGCGCAAGCCGGCCTGTCTTCATTGACTCCAATGAGGCATGAAGTCCTGGACGTGCCGAATCCGAGCCAACCACCTGCGGGATCAGATGCTGGAGGAGATACCGTTGATTTGCCTACTGTTCTGCTGAGTCATGTGCCACTCTACCGAGCTCCGGATACACCGTGTGGCCCTCTGAGAGAACGCTGGCCACCGTCTCCACCACCCAAAGGCCAGACAGAGCCACTCGAGTCCGACAGGGCCAACGCCATAGCTGTTTCACGCGGTTACCAATATCAGAATGTTCTCACCCTTGAAATATCCAAGATGATTACGGAGAGGATCAGAGGCCTCAGGTATGCCTTTTCTGGAGACGACCATGACTATTGCGAGGTTTTGCACCGCGCTTTCCCCTCTTCCGGCAGCGGCATCCGAGAGATTACTGTCAAGTCGATATCATGGGCCATGGGCGTCAGAAAACCAGGGTTCCTCCTGGTGTCACTTTGGAACCCGGTTGATAGCACTGGTACGCCCATCAGTGCTGGTAAGGGCCAAGTTCATGACGACGCAACTTTGCAGACTCGGCTTTGCCTGCTTCCGGACCAGTTGAGCATATTCATGCGGTACGGAACTTTGTTCCTTGTGACGCTTATCACGCTTTCCCTTCGAGCTGCTAAGTTGGCTATTTTTCCTGCGCGAAACTTGCCGTCGGCTCCAACTAGCCCTGTTCTTCCGACGACCGAATCTCGGGTTGGCGAAAAGGATCTCCTTCAGAGAGGTACTCGAGCGAGAGCAAGCTCAGCATCATACGCTGGCTTGATGAATTCCTCAAATCTGATCGATCGGGGACAGTTGTCGTCGCGTTCCAACAATACACGAACGAGGAATTTACCTACCGAGGAGATTGAGGTGCATGTACCGCTTATTGAACGAGCGGGGTATTCTGGTACTCTCAGATACGAGGAACCGGACGAGTGGGGAATGTTCAGGCCAAGCTCGAGACTCAAAGCCAAGCAACCCAAAGGCTTCTCGCTGTTTCTTTCAGAGCTATTGTGGAGCTTCGGTCAGGTTGGAGCAGTTGTGGCACCCTGGTATATATGGTTGATCTGGACGGTATGACCATAGAATCAATACATGGGTATTTAGGAGGCTATATTCAGAGCTATCTACATGACAGACTTGATCAAGGTCAAAGGTTCAGTCTGCCAAATCGGGCGTGGAAGCTTTCAACGCTCGTTTTCCTGTGCTTCGACGATACGAACTGATAACGCCAGGTTGCAGCTGACCAAATGATTTTGACAAGTACCGATAGAAGGGATCAAAGGGACGCCAGCTTTCATCGTGGCTAGAACTCATTCCCATTACCGCGGGCCGAATGCACAAGTCCTCGTACGGTTTGAGCGCCAAAGCGCGCGACAACCTGCCTATCCTGGCATCACAGTGAGCTCCTCGGCTCATCCAGGAGATTGATGGAACCCTTTCGAAACTACAATCCAGGCACAGAACCTTGCTTCCCAAGTCTACAAAAGAGATCGTGCTACATGCCCGGGTAGCGCGTCATTTCATTGGTAATTTCAGTCTTGGTCAAGGCTCAAACATTCTTCACGATCCTCGCCTAGATCAATCATGGAAGACTAATTGGACAGTTTTACTGGGGTGAATCGGACCTGAGCTTCTTTTCACAAAAGAAACCAAGCTGCAATTCGAGTTCATATAAACTGGCCGGTAAGTGGGCGTTTCAAATCGGTTGACACAATCAAACCCAACGTACCCGTCTTTGATACACTCGACCTGATTACGTTAAGGTTTCTTGTCTTTAGCTTCATTATGTTTTTGAACTTCATTGCCGTCATTGCTCTCTTGTCTCTGTATATTCATCCAACTCTATGCAGCCCAAACAAAGGGCAGACGTCGATTACCGACCAACATCAAGCCGTCCGTAGGTCGCAGTCAATCCCGACTCCGCAAGCCCTATGCATGTACCTACCTGGCGTTGTTCCGCCCACACAGCGTGAAGAGCGACATGATGTGGTCATCCATCTCAAGGGTCCAGGAACCAAGAAGCTCTGTCCCAAGTTACCAAGAAGATTTACATTGTACCGATTACGTCGATTCTCCTTCAGCTTTCTGGAACCGATAGCAATCTGGATGGAGTCTTCAAACACGTGCAATGTCATGATCAACACAAAACAGTTGGACTGGGTATTCGATGCATTTGATTGCTTTCTACCGGAGTATCGGCTTCCAAGAGAATGCATTCCTGTATGTATCCCGCAGGTCTCGTAAATGATCTAGCTAAAAGTTGCAGTATGACCCGGACAGATATATGGGTTTTATGCGCAGAGGTAGATTTGATGATTTCATGAACTGAACAGTCACCAAGGACTCCATATGCGACTTGGACCAGTATAAAAATTGGATCAGAAGGTATGCGAGGTACTGGAGCTATGAATTTCAGAAACAGCAACTCAGCGACTACGAAATCGACTTCAAACGAGTGTCGCGTAGACTGTGAGAGGATGTGAAAAGAGATGGTTTGTGAGCACGCGGAACGACATCGAAGATACCTTGAGCATAGTTCGACCGACTTATTTTGCTGGACTGACTATATCAACATGTTGACAAACTGTTGAAGAAGTCGGCATCAAGGGCAATGGTTCAGAGAAGCGCAAGAAATAATTTCCGAAGGCGTCTGGAGCTTAGAGTCGGGTGACGACTCTATGATTCTTGCGCTGTTCAGAGTCCATGTTGTTTTGATTCCACCAGCCTATGCAATCTGAAAATTTATACTGTGGTCCAGTCCTGTACAAACTGTCCATATGGGTGCTTGGTCGGACATATCGGCTCGAGGCACCATTCAACCGAAAAGTCCAGGTTTGACGTCGTGTCTACATTCCACTGATAGGTGCATGAACAGCGCCCTGTGGAAACCAAGTCAGTGGCCTTGGAGACGTACAGCAGCCTCTCAGTTTCATTGCACGAGCCCAGGCATCGGCTGCATATGCATGCATACTGCTGCTGCAGCTTGGCATATGCACGTCTTTCACCGGTGAGCAGTTGCAGACTTCCAGGTACAGTATGTCATTCTGAAAGATTCAATTGACACGTAGCAAACGGGGCGCGCAGCGAAGGCAAAATCAGACGAGACTTCAGCCTGCATGAATATGCGCGCCCCGTTTCGAATTGGGAGCCTTGGTCCAAAGAAAGCCTTGCCGCACCTCCAAGCACATTGTCGGCTGAAAAGCGCCGCGGCCACGTCAGCCAACGTCACAAAGAAACATGCACAGCGACTGCCATTGCGGTTGACAAGGAAAAGATAGAGCAACGCTTTTCCTCGGCGCCCCGTTTCTGTTTCTACCGCGGTGAGCCGATCATGCGGCAGGATGACGGTCGTTGTTGGCTCTTCTGCCCAAGTACCTACTCCCAACTCAGCGGCATGCTGATCTCTTCAACGAGCTTAGATGGAGGTTGGAATGGGAGGGCCACAGACGCCAGCAAAGGAACATACATCCTTGCAGCAAGAAAAGTTAGGCTCTCCAGCTGAGGCTCATGTCGATACTGCTTCAAGGATGAGGCAAGTGAAAACGTTAGCTAGGTCCGGTGAATAGATGGTTGAAGCTCCCCTGTCAACCAGCTGCTTGCAATTCTTGAAGCAGTGTAGTGGGGTGACGAGACCAGTTTGTATTCTTCTGAAAATACACGGTCCCATCGGCAATTGCGATTCTACAACATTCTGCCAAAACCAAACCCCTTCTTGGGGGACTTCTTAGGGGACTTCTTCGGGGCATCGAAGCAATCTTCTTCGCACGTGAAATTGTTCGCAGGCGACTTGAATTCCCCCAAAATCCGTCGCCAGGCGGTGCGAACATTGTCAGCGGTCAAGTCCACGACGGTTCCGTCCTCAAGTGTAATGGAGCGAACATAGACAGCCAAATCCTCATCGGGTCCGGTAGTGATATCTTCAACGTACTCCAGTATATGACTCTTCACCAAAGGAGTACAGATCCACTAGATTCATCATTCAGCTAGACTGTCCTCAAGTGCCGATCCCACGACCTGGCACTCTCGACCATTTCACTTACATTGCACTCCGTGACCGGAATATTATTCCTGTCCCCATAACGCCTCAGGCGAATCTCTGTCTTCACACGGCAAGAGCTGTCAGCGGAAGGTCATCTGTGGTCGTTGCAAGGTCTCACTTACCAGTTTTCTAACCAACATATCGTAGTACTGATAGCCACCCTGATTGTCCTTTCCATAGATCCTTCGTAGCTCCTTAACATCGGCGGGTTTCCGCAAAACACGGCAAATACTATTGCAAATTCTGCAGTCGTCGGAGCTCAGCTTGTCCGCGAATCCATTAATGACATTGTAAACATCTGCTTCGTTTGCAGAAGTGCCGATGGGGAATTGCAAGAGAATGGGAAAAATGCTGCAAAGGAAAAATGCGAGGTCAAGGAAAAGTCTCATGATGCAACGGCTTCGAACGCTGTCGAAGGTCTTCTAAAAGAGCGACGCCTCCAACACCGCCGAGAAATAAATTTCAAATGCATCGAGACGGATCCTGAGAGGCACAGGGCATTTATGGAGTCGAACGTAACCGCAATTTAGGGAGACCTAAACAACTTTCGCACTCAACCGCATTCTCGTGAGGCTAGGCGCAGAACGGTCCGAGCATCAAACCGTCTTCCCAAAACGCCATCAACTAAGTGTTACCCGATAACAGAGTTGCCCATGTGGGCGTAGCCAGCACGGGCCGCTGCCTACAATGCTTCTGGCTTTCGCTTTGAGGACTAGAGTATATGGCTTGTTATGCGTCATTGATTTTACACAGAGCCATGTCCTCTAATTTCAAAATGTTGGAGGCCTTCAGTGGTGAGAGACTGATCGTATAGGAGTTCTGCCTCATATATAACACACACGATGGCCGGATGTCTTCGAGACGGTATGCCTCATGATGGCGCACTCAGAGGTGAGGGCTTGTTATTCCGTTTAAGCGGGTTGATCTGGTGAAGCATTGGCGGCATCATATCGAAAGACCTCAGTATCGGACGGCTTCACATTCCGCCATTGGGCCCTGCAAAGAAGAGAGGACGTTAAAGCAACTTGTATTCGATATCGGACGAAATGATAACGCCATCAAAACTCTCAACCTCTAAATGTAGCGGCTCTAAGGGAAACATTGCAAGAAAAACGGGAAAAGTAGGGACTGTGTGCACCATAACGAAACAAACTGAAAGAAGGACTGAATGTGCACAATCTCTATTCTCCTCCACGGCTACAATATTCCTGGAAGTTCACAAGCAGGATTTCGAGCCGCGAAGAGCAAGATATATATTCATACACAACAACAGAAACCATAAAGAGTGAGACATGACATCAGTGGTCCAGCATCAAATGTGACCATCGGTGAGCTTTGAAGTTTTTGCAATCTAAGAATCGTCCGACTCCTGGTAGACATCAGAGTTCCAAGAGCCAGCGTTGAACAACAAGTCAATGAAAAACTGATCCAGGACTGGGTCACTGGGCGGCATATCCATGGCTGCATGGTTACCGATGTCAGTAACGCCATCGAGGTTTGATGATACCTGCATACCAGCGAATCCGGGACCTAATGTGATCCCATCGAAGCGGTTGTATCCAGGGTCAATGGCTCCGTAATGGGACCCACTCTGATCAAGTACAACATGATCAGACCTCTGAAGAACACTTGGGTCTATGAACAGCGGGACTTGCATCTCTCCAAGATAGCTGTTGGTAGCAGTGGCATCAGCGGCATATTGCGCATAAGCGGTCGTGGAAGCAGCGTCCGGAAAGACAGAGTCAGAGAGACGACTAGCGATTTGGACTCCATAAGCCCCAGAGTACCCATTCCGACCGGTCTCAGTGGGACCGGCCAAATCAGTGGGACCGGCAAATCCAGAAGCGAAACGGCACGGCACTGGAGAATCGGAGCGCGAGGCTTCGGCAAACCCAACATGCTGGTGAGCTTCTTCACTCGTCACGGCGATGGAGTCGCGTCCGATGGACTGAGGAGTCTGCGATTCGTCTGCATTGCTGATCGAGGTTGCGCTTTCATCGGCTGCTTCGAGGTGGTTGGCAGCATTGTGAACTTTTCTCATGTGCTCGTTGCGCTTGTCTTTTCTTGCGAATGGCCATTGCTTGCGATGTCTTTTGCCGCGTTTGCAGCCAGGCACAACGCACCAGTAGGCCTGCGTGCGTCGGTGGACGGTGTCGTAGTGGCGTCTTAGGTCGGATGGCCGAGTGAGGGTCGTGTTGCAGCCTTCGCAAGAATAAGGGCGTGCTGGCGCGGTCCGAACAGAGTTTCGGCTGGGGGAGGCATACCTGCAGTCTGCATTAAAAAAAAAACTCACCGAGTGGTATCATTATTGGCGGCAATAATTGGAAGAGGCTCCAGTTCGCCGATGGCTTGGCGAGATGATGCCATTGGTTGGGCAACAAGGCGGTCCGCAAAAGAGGGCGACCAATAGTAGAACCCCGGAGTGGTTCGTGTGTGAGAAATGCGCTGAACTTCCAGCTGGGGGACGATCTCTTCTTATCATCCATACCTGTAGGTACAAGTGTATGTACGGAGTACTCTCCTTGCCTTGCGCCCTCCATCGACAGAGCCGCCGCGCCCCGTTTTTTCTCACAGTGGTGGAGGTATCTAGCACCATGTGCGTCTCGAAGATGATGGGTGCATCGAGTTTCCTAGTATCCAACTCATCATCCAAACTTCCATACGCAAAGTGAACCATATAGCCCTATGTGCTCTCTGACTACGGGTATGAACGTGCTACATACAAACACTTTTGGTGGCCTTCACCAAGTCGCACATTTCACCGGACATTTTAAGTGTGATGACTGCACCAGGGCATTTTCGACGCGCAAACTGTTGAAGTAGTAGCGTCCCCTTACCTTTTGTTATTAATGCTAATAGCTCCTCTCAAGCCGCCATCTTCAGACACATTCTCGGCCATTTCGCTGCGATGATTGCGACAGCCAATTTGCATTGAGCAGCGATCTACGCCGCCATAGGAAGAGACACGATGTTGTCACTCTGCTATTCCGCTGTAGTGTGGTCGGGTGCAAGTTCAAGGGCACCGCGCGGAAGGACAACTTGAAACGGCACATTCGGAATTGCCACGCCGACGAGAACAGCGATGAAGAAGAGTTCGGCCAACAAGCCAAGGAACTTTTGCAGGAGTCAGCACTGAAGCGGAAGCAGCTGACGAAAGTATCGAACTTGCACATTGCAGCACAAAATGGCGATGGACCGCTGTTGCGACGCTTGATCGAGCTCGGAGCTGACACGGAATGGAAGTCTGATGAAGAACAGACAGCGCTTCATGTTGCCGCACTGAGAAACAAGACCCAAGCACTGCGACTGCTGCTCGAATCCGATGCCGATATCCAGGCATTGGATCAACGTGGTAACTCGGCGCTCCATTTGGCCGCAAGAAACGGGAATACAGAAGCAGCACGACTACTGCTCGATTACAAATTCCCGATCAACTCAAGGGGCGCTCGTGACCAAATGACTGCACTTGACCTTGCGGCACGCGAAGGCATGGAGGAAATGGTACGCTTACTGCTTGATTTTGGTGCTCAGGTCGAACCGGAAGATGCCCGGATAGAATCAGCACTTCACCACGCAGCACGCGGCGGTAACGCGACGATAGTGGAATGGCTTGCAACAAAAGGCTGTGGTCTTGACAGAGAAAACAATGACGGCCACACAGCGCTAGATGTCGCAGCACTCTATGGCCATGCAATGGTAGTCCGACTTTTTCTGAAATGGGCCCCAACGCTCGATGGAGATGCTGCGATTGTAAGAAAGGCATTACGTTATGCGGTGTCGAAGAAGCAAGCAGAGGTCGTACACTGGCTGTTGGAGAAGGTCGTGGAGATTACCCCACTGGACGATCCTATCTTCCCCGATTTACTATGCGTCGCAGCACGAAACCGCAGTGAAGATGTGGTGAAGCTTGTTCTGCAATACACATTCGACGTCGACGCAGTTGATGCTGAGGGAAGAACTGCGCTACAGCTAGCTGCACTGAACGGGCATGCAACCGTAATCAGCACCCTGCTTGCCCATGGAGCCAATATCGAGACAGGAGATGGAAAGCAAAAACGAGCCTTACATCTAGCAGCGAAGAAAGGCCACGAGACAATTGTGAGCTTACTTCTTGATCAGGGCGCGAATGTCAATGTCAGAGATGGCAGAAGGCAAACCGCGTTGCATTTTGCCGCAAGAAATGGTAAAAGCGGTGTTGCGAGCATCCTCCTTGATCGCGAAGCGGATATTGACGCGGAAAATCGTAGTAAAATAACTGCGTTATACATGGCCGCGGAAACCGGCAACGAAAGCATGGTGAGCCTACTTCTAGACCGGGGAGCGAATGTCAACTTGCGAGGTACTTGGAGGACTTGCACCGCTTTGCATACCGCCGTGGATTACAATAACGAGAGCCTGGTGAGCCTACTTCTCGACCGCGGAGCGGATGTTAACGCGCGAGATCATGTGGATGAGACTGCGTTACACCAGGCCGCGCAAACTGGTAAAGAGAGCCTGGTGAGCCTACTTCTTGACCGTGGAGTGGATGTTAATGCGCGAGATTGTTTGAATCGGACTGCGTTGTACGATGCCGCGGAATTCGGTGACGAGAGCCTGGTGAGCCTACTTCTTGACCGCGGAGCGGATGTTAACGCTTTCGCGTTACTTGCAGCCGCCAGAAAAGACAACGTCAAGATGGCGAGCATGCTCCTTGACCATGAAGCGGACATCAACGTGGAGGATTGGGACGGTACAGCTTTACATATTGCCGCAAACAGGCGCAACGGGGCCTTCATAAGCCTACTTTGTGGTCGTGGAGCGGATATCAATTGGAGGAGGAATCTTGACGGGAAGACTGCATTGCAGCTGGCTATGGAAAACGGTGATGAGACGACTGCGGAGCTGCTTCGTGCTCGTGGGGCATATGTCGAGGATATGTGATGTGTTCCTTTCTCGCGCAAAAATCTCAAGATGTTAGTTGGTTTACCACGTCATATATCTTAAGTCCTGGCTTTTTGGCAATAATATCGCTCTAAACAGATTTAGCATGGTCTCCAATATCAAACCACCAAAAGCTCAAATAACAGAACTCTAATCCTTGTAGCCTCTACTGGAGATTCCTTTGGATATCGCCCTACATCTTGCCTTGCGGTCTTTGGTAGTATTTGTCTGAGCTCATCGCCAAACGGATAGGAGACGTACAAGCACTTGGACTGTCGCATTGCCGTTACCATGCAGCGGAAGAGCACACACCCAACCTCTACAAGTCACACTTGTTTTCTCGGAACTTGATCCAGCACGGATTGAAGATACCAAGAACCTTGTTTTGAGGACACTGGTTGCAATCATTCATGTCCAGTGCAGACGATGCGCTCCTTGCACGGCTCAATGCACTCAAAAAATCGCATGTTTCTACGAAGCACAGCGAGCTCAACAGCTGGCTGAATGGTCAGGTTGACAATCAAAGCACTGCCGACACCAAGACGTCTGATCTGATCGATCGTTTTCGCCGTCTGAGAAGTAAGGCATCCGTTCCATCAACTGTGGAACACGATTCCGAAGTTTATCAGCCTCAATCTGGGCTCGAAGCGGGAGACCTTCTCTCCGGTCTTGCTGATAAGATAGACGTGGATGAGCTGTTGAAAGAGCTAGGCGCGGCTGGGGATTCATCAATCTCAACCGACGAGGAGAACGACGTGCGCACGTTGGCCAGGGAAGTGAGGCGGCTTCTTCCACCCGCCCAAGAGAGGCTCCGTCCATCAAGCACAGAGAGTACTAGACCAGAGCATCAAATTTGGAAGAGTGGTGACTCCGAGAGGAACCAGAGGAGTGATCCGGAAGAGGCTGGGCTCGGAACTTCGGACGCATCATCACGAGATCATAAACTTATGCGAGAAGAAGCCGAGATTGAAGCTGATGCGGACGAATGCATCGCACGTGTGATGGCTGAGCTCGATCTGGATTCTAAAACCGAGAAAGTAGGCGATGTTACCGTCTCAGATAGAGAGAAAGAGCAGCATGAGCCCGCGGTCAGGAACGAGCCCTCGAAAGACGCATACGTGCGGTTGGAAGCTCCAGAGCTGGAGTCTCTGAATCTTCCATCTGCACCGACCAATGTGCCCGCAGTACCAGAATCTAAGAACGATGCTCTCATCGCGAGATTGTCTGAACTAAGTCTACCCTCAGTACCATCCTTCGCGCCAGCAAAACACCCGGTAAAACTCTCAGCTAACAAACTTAAGCCCGGGCCCCATCCACCCAAGTTCACTGATGAGGAGATTGATAGCTGGTGCATCATCTGCAACGACGACGCTGTCATTCAATGTATCGGCTGCGAAGGTGACCTCTACTGCAACAAGTGTTGGCGGGAGGGCCACGTTGGGCCTGACGCAGGGTTGGAGGAGCGGGGTCACCGGTGGAAGAGATATGTGAAGGCAGGGAAGAGTGCATAACTATCAGCACTCGGAAGAGAAAGTTGTTCCCATGGGGAAATGTCAGTGCAGATACTTCACGCTATCTCATGATCAATTTGCACCTCAAACGCAGATTGGACAGGATATACTTTGTCAGAGCAATCTTAACATGTTCCGTCACGCATTATGGATAAGACGGAGGCTGAAAGGCAGAGCAGCTGGAATTGTCTGGAGTTTCACGACGGGAGCGATCGAAGGAGTGGAGTTGCAAAAGATCATCCGTTGATGATAGAGATACCACGGGGTCCAAATGCTGCGATACATTGTCGTACGCCTCAACGCCACAAATGCTTACACACAGAATGAAAGCAGAACTTTCACCGCGTGAATAGCCTGCTGAACATTCCCCCAGCAATGTTCCTCGCCAAGCCGCCCGAATATAATGCGCTTGTGGCCAGATTCGAAGCCTGACTAAACTTGTCGCATCGAGAAAAGGCAAGCGTGTTTGTGATCGTGAGCACCAGGGCGATGACTGCTGATGATTACTATGCCTTCCATGAAGAGTGCGAGTGAATGGCAACATACCCACTAAGCTTAGCCATATGAACTCCAGCCTTACTATTGCCACCACCGCAAGGCCTACCCATAGGAGAGGTTGGGTGTACAGCGCAAGCCAGAAAAACCGTTTATCGGTGCCGTTCACCACCCTCGTGTCTGGATCCGCAGACTCGAACACCCAGTGTGAGTCTCCAGAGGAGACATCAGCCTCATTCCACCATCGTAGACCCACAAGCCGACGTCCAGCGATGTTCTTTAGGTAGTAGAAGTCGGCCGCAAGGAGGAGGATTGTTATTATGAATATGAGAACACTGAGAAATAACCGGTTGCGTCAACGGTGATTCAGCAAGACTAGTGCATCGAATCAGATACGCACAAGTTCTGGGTGAACACCAGACCGAAGAGGTAGACCAGGAGGCTCGCTGCGCGCTGGGTCAGCTCCGTATGGGTTCCGTTAGGATTGAATTAGGCTCGTACAGATTCTGAAGCCAAGAAAACACAGCAGTGTGATTGGATGAGTACTGAGGCGCCAGCTCAGAGAGCCTGGCTGGGGATTATCCATTTCGGAACAGACACAATGCTACTCTTGACTCTAGTTCACGTTGCAACCTTGATGATCCACGTCGCTCGACTTTCAGAGGACGCGAATCTGGGTAAACGTTTGTCCGAGCCGGCGTCCCCGACCCGTCCACGGGCCGACCGCTCAGGGTGGACAACTCGTCAACACCAAGGAATCGGCTCGACTCAACACAGAAGCGTATCGTATGGTGTTTGTCGATCACAGATGATGCTAAGCACAAACTACTAATTGATTATGAGAGGATCTATTTACAAAATCCACTGACCCTGAAGCAATCTTCATGCTTTCCAAGATATAAGACTTCGAAGCTACGGTCACATGTCTCCCTGGAGACACTCGTCTCGATATAGTCAGACTGACTCTTAGACATGAGTTCTTGTTTTCTCTCTTACGGGTACCCATACGTGCTAGAGTTCTGGCATTGTTCATAATGGGTGGCGGTCCCGAGATCACCGAACGGCTCCTATGCGTGCTTCCCTTCCCTGAGCCCAAGGAAGTCATACACAATATCAGAGAAAAGTTTCCATACATTGAGATCACATATATCCATCTCCAGAAACGTTCAGAATCGTCGACAACTGCAGAGGACCAAGTTCCTGATAGTGAGTATGGACGTCAACGTCGAAGCGAGCACAGAGGCGGCTGATTCCTCGTGCCATGCACAGGCGTCTACCATGACAAGACAATCCTGACCACAGGTTCCTCGCTTCCTTCGAAACCCGAGGCATGCCCAAACCTCAAGCTCATTCATTTCTTTGCTGCTGGCATAAACTACATTGTGAAGCATCCGATTTATACTGACACGAGCATCACCCTTACCACGAGCAGCGGTGTTCATGGCCCCCAGATTGCAGAATGGGTCATCCTGACTCACTTGGCACAAAGCCATAAGTACAATGACTTGTATGAGCTTCAGAAGAGGAAGCGATGGGGCGAAGGCAATGACAGCTTGTTCCATTACCGGGTGAGAGACCTTGTGGGCCAACGGTTGGGAATTCTGGGCTACGGAAGCATTGGTAGACAAGGTATCACAAAGCTCGAAGTTGATATGACTGAACAAGCCGGCAATCTGACAGTTTCCCGTGTCTTGATAGTTGGTCGAGTAGCGAAAGCCATGGGTATGGACGTGATCGCGTTCACAGCTACGCCAAAGGACACAGCAGAGAAGCGGAAAGACCATGGCTATATTGTGCCAGGTACCGGCGATCCGGATGGAAGCATACCCAGCGAATGGTTCAGTGGCCTGGAAAAGGAGAGCCTGCACCGCTTCCTCAGCCAAGACCTGGATGCGCTGCTGGTCTCCGTGCCATTGACGTAAGTGCTTGACAGTGTTGAAAATTACGGTTTTCCTATGAGGTTAAACATCCGACAGCAAGGATACATCACACCTGATATCGGGACCCGAGCTCTCATTTTTGGGCCATCGCCAGGCCTTCTTGTCAAACATTTCACGGGGCAAAGTCATTGACCAGCCGGCGCTCGTAAAAGCGTTAGAGGACCATACTCTGCGTGGAGCGGCCCTTGATGTTACCGATCCAGAGCCGCTCCCTGCTACTGACCCGTTATGGGATGCGCCCAACGTGACAATCACGCCGCATATAAGCGGTGCTGGTGAGGCGTATGCCAACAGAGCGTTCCAGATACTTGAGATAAACCTCGAGCGGCTGAGGCACGAACAGCCGTTGATTAACGTTGTCGATAGGAGGAGAGGATATTGAATTTATCTATATCTTCTAATACCTCTATAACCCCTTAGCCAGGTCATCACGGTCATCTAGAAATGCGGCTTTTCAGCACAATGACCATGGAACGCCGTCCATGATTCTGACCCTAGATCACAGTCTATCATGTCAAGCCTCGCCTTCAGCTATGCTATCGCGATCTTGATCCTCGTGAACCATGCCGCCCAATCGCTCCGTCTCGCCTCCGAGAAGCGGTGCCCGCTCGTGCTCATGGCGGCGATAGTGAAGCCCGACACTAATGGCCAGAGTGGACAGTCCGTGAACCATCGTCGACCCCAGAACGATGAAGCATATGATTGGCCATATGATATCGACAGCTCTTTGCTTTCGCCAGTGGAGATCGTCGGGAGGAGAAGGCAGCGGTTCAGAGCTATCTGTCTCGAGCTGAGCTCTCGCCTCGATGGCCAAGAACAGCGCGCCCACTCCCATGGGGCCAAAGTGCCCGGCAAAGAGAGCCTCGCGATATGTGCGTATGTCGGGTATCCAGCGTTTGAGTGCCAGTACGATTGGGATTCGACGGAAGAGGAGAATGAGTACAAGTAGAGCCAGAAGACGTAGCGGAGTTAAGCCATGTGCATTGAATGCTTCCCAAGGGATGCTGGTGCCGAAAAACACAAACATGGTCGAGTTCAAGACCAGATCGATGACGTTTGGAAGATGACTGTCCTCGGTTTCTGAGGCGAACCATCCGTCTCGAGCAAACCCCACGCCAGCTCCGAAGGCCAGGAGGAAATCATCCGTGCCCAAAGTACTTGCCAGGCCGATAGAGAACAGAGCAAGGAGGAGATAGAATACCAGATAGGATTCTGTGCCAATCATACTCTTGTTGTGGGACACTCGAAGCAGTCGGTTGGCGATATAGCCCACAACAAGACCAAGCAGAATCCCAAATGCACATTGCCAGAGCAGAGTGATCATGACCCATTTCTTGGCGACATCCACCGGAGCTGATCGCGTAAGAATGGCCAGGCCGATGTAGAGAAACGGAAAGGAGACCCCATCGTTGCATCCTGACTCTGCGGAGAGCATGTTCTTGATCCGGGCTGGCACTCTTGTGGAGAACTGTGAGTTTGACAGCATACTGGCCGCCAGCACAGGATCCGTTGGTGTGAGGCAGGCACTGATGACCAGAGATGTCCAGACCCCCGGCCTGAACAGTAACCAGACGCAGAAAGCGGACACCACCCACCCGAACGTCATGACCGGTCCAAGAAGCACGGCGACACTTCGCCAATGACGAGCAAAATAGTGCTTAGGAAGCTCAACGCCTACTGCAAAGCACTGAATTCCGACGACGATCCTGGTCAGTTCCTGAACAACATTGTCTCCATGACCCCACCTAACAGGATTGAGGAGATCCAATCCCTTGGGGCCATAGACGATGCCTGCGAGTGTCGCCAGAGGCGGCTCTGAGAGATGCAGGCGGTTTCTGATGAAGAGAGAGAAGAGAGCATAGAGGATCAGAAATGCGGAGAGGAAGAGGTAGGTGAGATGTGGCCCGGTGGGCTCGAGCTGTTTCCATGCCATGGCTGCTGAGGAGCTTGGTTATGGAGACCAGTAAGGCCGCTGGAGCACACTTACGTTACAGTGTCCTGACAGGTGATGAATATATCAAGAGTGCATTGCCATTAGCGAACAACTGTCCCGGTTCAACATATGAACAAGAAGACGTTGACCACTGTAAGATACTTTTTAGAGTTGAGATGACGACACCATAATAAACATGTGCGCTCGTCGTATTGCCGTCGATAGGAAGCGGTGGAAAAGGCGGTAAGTTAGGCGGTCTGCCGTTCTTCGCTCGACGTGCCTGAGCTAAAGCTGTTTGTCGGTGTTGGTGTCGCGGTCAAATCAGACAATGCCACAGAAGATCACATTTCCTACCCATTGGTGCTCCAGGCACTTGATCCTGCGTCGATCCCCGTTTTGCCTGTCCCAGCGTGGTATTCATCCAGGCATAAGCTACTCGCCCAGTCATGGATTGGGCTGCGCGGTAGCTCCTCAAGGTCCCTTAGCATCACGTACCAGAACCACTGCATATGCACGCGTGCAATTTTTCTCCACCGGGTCGATTCTTTTCAAAAAGGGCAAAGGTTCCCAGAATGAGCCAAAGACAACCGACTCAGCGAGCGGGAAGAGCAGTGATGACCCGCTCGACACAACAAAGCTCGACGCGGAAATTCACAAGGCAATCGAACGGCTGGTGGATGATCTCTCCAAGCTGCGCGGTGGGGGCCGATTCAGTCCCGAGCTGGTGGAGTCACTCAGAGTCCACCTGGTCAAGGGCTCGAAGGAAACTGCTCGATTAGGTGATGTTGCGCAGGTGATTCCGAAGGGACGGGTACTCAGTGTCATTGTTGGAGAGAAGGAGGTCAGTCCATAAGTTCGCAGTTAGATTCTCGCTCCTGGGGCTGCGATGAGCCTTTTCGTTCTGCTTTTTGGGCTAGATGCAAGTGGAAATGTCGTGAGAGGTCCGTTGAGCCATATACTTATGATTCGAGCACTGCAGCACGTCAAGCCTATCACCTCCGCCATCCTGTCGTCGGATCACTCTCTCAACCCAACGCCGCCCACACCCGAGGCGCCCACAACAATCACAGTTCCTGTCCCACCACCGACGAGCGAGTCACGGCAGGCCATAGTTGCGTCAGTTGGGAAGTCCGCCGAGGTTGCAAACAATGCGATCAGGAATGCGAGACAGAGCCATCACAAGCGCCTAAGGGCATTGCAGCTCGAAAGGAAAATCCGGCCCGATGATTTGAGAAAAGCAAATGCCGCCATGGAGAAAACTGTGGAGAAGGGTGTCGCCGAGGTCAAGAAGGTCGCTGATCGGGCACGCAAAACTTTGGAAAGCCAGTAATCGAGGCATATTCCTGTCGCACGCTTCGATTGGCGTGGAGTTGGCCCGTGCCAGCAGCTTTTCGTTCAGGCGTTGCATGTCCATGCATGAGTATCCTAGAATCAAGAGGTGGAGTTTGACTGTTATCTCGAGCACTATACACCGGTCATACCATGACGACCTCGTGGTATCATGTCTGTTAGCACCAGTTTTGGACAGGGATAACCCTTAAAGGGCCAACATTCATATTTCGCATGCTAGTGCGGTTTGACAACGTGATCAGGATATCCCGGTCAGGAACGAAGATTTATGACTACAAGACTACCACGTTCTCGTTTCTCAATATCCTTACTCTATACAATGTTCTTTTCGAGCCACTCGTCCCACTGCTGCTTCGAAAAGCTGCTGGAAATGCTATTCTCAACAATTCCCTGTTGAACGGGTCAGCAAGCTGATACCAGCCATTGGAGGTTTCGTCTGAAGAGACATACGTTGAATATGACCGAGGGCGTAACGTGCACACCAACAAGCCGATTCGCCTGGAAGCTCAGATATCAGCGATCATCGTTTGCGTGACCTGGCGGCCGCTTCATCTTTCCTCTGCACCCACCTTTACCATGACCTTGATATCATTCGTTACCGCGTTTCCGATGTTCATACTCCCATCCTCAGCTGGCTTATCTGCAACTTCCAACAAGCCGTACACCTGACCCTCATCCAAGCCGATCTGTCCCGCAATCTTGCTCAAACGACGATATGTCTGGTTCCGCGGTTCGTTGACCACATTGACATCGAAAAACTCGGTCTGCTTGTCGAACAGGGCGGCGCTGTACTCCCAGAATTTGTCCGGCGCGATTTGGAGCACCGCTACTGCGGACTCGTGCGTGAGGGTCGAGGACGGGTGCCAGGGCTGGATCTGGAGTCGGAAGATGACCGATAGCTTCGGACCGTGTGTGGATTTGATGGAGGGGTAGACGGAGTTGTAGAAGGTGCTGAAGAGCTTCTTGGAGAACTGTGGCTGAATCAGGATGGCTCATTCCCAGTACGCAACTGCTACACGAGAAGGATCATACCGGGCAAACGAAATCGAGGTCTAATGCGTTGGAGCAATTCATGAACCCATTAGTGATCTATACTGAGACCAACAAGGATCTCATACATAGTTCAAGAGTGTGAACGGCTTTTGAGGCGCTTTCTGAGGAAAGCCTCAGCCCTGCAAACTTCGGTGCTAATGCCATCACGGTGAAATGTATCAAGAAACTTGCGGCGTTAAAGTTGCGGCTTCATGGACGGCATTATTACCCCGCGGTCATGATTCTTCAACAGAGGCATGTTTGCTAAGTTTCTAGTGTATTGTGCTGGACTTTCCCTCATTAATCTCATTTACGTGTCTCGAGATGTTGAGGTTAAATATTTTGAACTTACAAAATACGAATGCTGGTTGGCAATGGCATACTTTTATGATCGAGGTTTCGTGAATTCCTTGATGAAGCTCTCCATCTGGGATAGGCTGTGTCTTGATCAAGTCATAGCACGATGCACCAATTCCCCAGAACACCGCCGACTCATGTAAGACACTCGAATCGTTCTAACAGTAATCTTAACACCTGGAGTTTAGCTTCAGCCCAGCAAATGCAACCCGACACTCACAAAGGCCGTCAGAAGGATCTCCCGGCCAACATAATGGCACATGAAGGCCAAGCGCATCCTCCTAACAACGCCATCATAAGTCAAAGGCGTGCGAAGACCCTGGTCATCATCTTGTTTTGGAAGGAAAGAGTAAAAAGTCTAATGCCACTGTGCATGATGGGTACCCATTGAAGCAAATCCCGCGTCTAAAGACTTAAAGTGAAGTCCCTTGACACGGAGAAAGGACAAGCGCCTGACAACTAAGAGACACTTGAGTTCCTTGCCGATCCTCAGCCTCTAGCGTATCCATGAAAGGAAAATGCGAGCGGTGGGAAACGTGACGCGGCAGGTTGTCTCTTTGACCGTCGAAGCAGTGCAGTACACGAGAATCTACTGTGACGCGCATTGAACCCGCTCACCACCAGCGTGCATTTCATCTTCATCATCATCCGCGGAGGCTCCCTGAGCACGAGCCCGAGCTCCTTCGCGCGAGGTGTCAATGCTCTCCAGCGGATAGTCCTCGATCATGGCATCCGGTGGCGGTTGATTGCCGGGCATCCGTGGAGGAAGCACACTCTCGAGAGCGAGTCTGGCTTGGTCGGACATGGGTTCGCCGTCGGGTCCTCTAAGCGAGTCTGGGAACTTGACGTCGAACTGGATGTACAGATTGCCATAATCGTGATGACGATACGAAGGCATGCCTTGGCCACGGATGACTTTGACATCATCTGCGTACTATTAGTCACACACGAGTTCCTGCGCAGGGTGAGAACAACTTACTCGGCTTGATGACTTCTCCAGGAGTGATTTCGACGGTCAACCATCTTTCGTCAAGATGCTCGATATGGATGACTCCTCCTGCGAGTGCGGTGAGAAGATCCACCTCTGCGTGATAGAAGAGATCATCTTCCCTTCTCTGGAATCTCGGATGTGGCTTCTGTTCAATCTCGAACACGACATCTCCAGGCTGCACTCCAGGTAGCTGATCACCTTCGCCTCTGAACTCTATCTTGGTTCCGCTCTTGACGCCTTTGTCGACGGGCACGTGCAGGACTTTTCGCTCGACGATCGTCTTCTTGCCATTACACTGTTTGCAGCGGTCCTTCTCCCGAATGATTTCTCCCTCGCCTTGACAGTCGGGACATACTGTCTGGAAACGCTGGATCATTGGACCCATTTGGCGCATCATCGTCTTCATGCCGTGGCCGTCGCATCCGGAACACTTCTTCACGGCACCTTCCTTGCCGCCTCGGCCGTCGCATTTGGGGCAGATGATGGATTTCTGGAGCGCGAGCTTGGACACCTTTCCTCGATAGATGTCTTCAAGTGGAACTTTGTGGACGTGGGAGATTGTTCGTGCCTTCTTTGGGCCGGTCTCTCGCATGGCTCCACCAAACATGCCTCCGAAAGCACTGCCGCCACCGAAGAACTGCGCGAACAGATCTTCAGCCGCCATGCCACCGCCGGCGCCACCTTGTTCTAGACCTTCTTCGCCATACTGGTCGTAGAGTTGGCGCTTCTGGGGATCCGACAAGACTTCGTACGCGTGCGACAGATCCTTGAATTTCTCGGCAGCTTCCGGGTTGTGTGCATTCTTGTCTACATCCTGGTCAGCCACATGGAAGCACACGGCGAAAGTAATGGGCAGCCTTACCAGGATGATGCTTCAGAGCTCCTTTCTTGTAGGCCGTTTTGAGCTGCGAATCGGTGGCATCTGGTGGGACCTACCACAAATGTGAGTACGATAAATGGATGATGCGAGCACAGAATACTTGGACTTACACCCAAGAGCTCATAAAACTTGGTTTCTTTAACCATGATGGTGAGGGCGCACTTGACCGTCCCTTTTCCGCGTTCTCAGCTGCTAGTCGTATGTGCACCACTCGAAGGTATTTTAAGACGGTTGGCGCTTCTCAACTCCGACTGCAGACAATCAACGCCTTCAGCACAAGCTGCAGTGAAGACGGTCTCGGCGATCGGCCTAACAGAAGGTGTTCGGAGCGTAAGAAGAGCTTTCGGGAGAAGGTCTGAGGGCCGATGCCTATTTATGCAAGAAACTCAACGAGCAGGTGAAGGCTTGCAAGTCGAATCTGAAAAATCAGAGACACTCTTTCTATACCGAGCAGATCACAGCGCTCAGACCTGGAGAGAAAGGGAATGAGGTGCAGACACAGAGTAAAGAGCAAGGCTGCTACCAGAAGGCTGCGGCTTTTGAAGTTCTAAAAGATCCGACGCTAATCGCTGATTTCGCAAGGCAGGGCGGTCGGCAAAATGTAGGCGGCGGGCTGTGCACTAGTCCTTCTTCGGCGCGCCCGAGATTCGCCCAGATTCTCCCGCCTTCCACGCCATCCAATACGGAGCGATAGAGTCAGCAGCGACACAAACGGTCACGAAGACGCGGCGTACAGTAAAACATTTTGTGCAGCTCGATGGTATTATTATTATTTTCAAGTTGCAACACTCCTGACCTCGGGATGTCGAACTTTAAGAACTCTTCACATGCGGTATCAATCTCAAGGCCGCAACAGGCATACTCCGCCCGGTGTACAGAAACCGAAGCGCCGATTGGCACCAATTGCAACTTTCTTATATGAAGCTGTATGCCTCCGTTGGTGGATTTTACTGTAAATGTATGTAGTGCGCTCAGACTCTACTACTTGATATCTATAAGTCTATACATTTCTGTATGTTCAAGAATACAGCCCTTTAGCCTGACGTTTGCGCAGACGCAACTCTACGAATCTCTTCAAAGAAGTGCTTCAGATCATCAGGATCTACGAATGGAGTGATGCCTACGCGCCGTTAGCCAGCTGAGAGAAAGGCAAGCCATATTATCACTCACCATGTCCTAAATTCGCAATCCATCCCTGCCTTCCACCACCAAAGCCACGAACCATTTCACTCACCACAGCAGTGATAGCATCTTTTCCGCCATAGAGCACTCCAGGGTCAGCGTTACCCTGGAGAACCTTGCCATGAGCTTGCGCCACTTTGTATGCTGCTGCAGGATCATGCAGCCAGTCGAGTCCAATGACATTGTACTGGGTTTTGCATAGATCCTCGACAGCGTACCATGCCCCTTTGGCGAAGACTATCATCGGCACTGGGTCTTGCTTGATTTCCGCTAGACGCTTGGGCAATTGCTCTGCTATGTACTGCAGATATGGCAGCGAAAAGGTCTTGAAACTTGTTGGGGACAATTCTCCTGCCCAGGAGTCGAAGACTTGAATCAACTGCGTTTCGTTTTAGCTAGCTGACATGACGAGCGACATGCTTTGACTGTTACCTGTGCACCGGCCTGGACTTGCAGCGCCAGATAGTCTACACAAATATCCGCAATCTTCTGTAGCAGATCTTTACTTTCCTGTGGGTACTTGAAAATCCATGTTTTGACCTTGACGAATAATTTAGAACCGCCACCCTCGACCATATAGCTGAGCAATGTCCATGGAGCACCGCAGAAGCCGATCAGGGGGACTCGTCCTTGAAGCTTCTTCCTGGTAAGAGTGATGGCTTTGTAGACATAATCTAAAGACTCGTCGACTTTGACCGGACGTTGCATGATTTCCTTGTATTGACTGTCCTCGGGAGTACTCAGTGGATGGGGAAAATGAGGCCCTTTCTGGTCTACCATTACCACCTCCATTCCCATGGCCTGCGGTATCACGAGAATGTCCGAGAATATGATGGCCGCGTCAATGAGGCCATCATACCGATCGATCGGCTGCAATGTGAGTGTTGATGCAATCTCAGGCGACCGGCAGCATTCGAAGAAGTCATGATTGCCTTTTGCTTTATGATATTCCGGAAGATAGCGCCCCGCTGTACGTTTAATGAGCAACCTTGAGTTCACCGGCACGATTCAGCGGCCGGAAACATGCCTTGCCGCATCACCCATGCTGGAGGGCGTTCAACCTTTTCTCCTGCGGAACCTTAGTTGAAGTGCGGGTCATCTCATGGGGTGAGACGACTTACCTCTCGCGGCTCTTAAGATCAGATCATTCTTGAGAGGCTCAAAAACAACTGTCATCTTCTATTCACGCACAGCTTCAGCCAATGTGCATTCACGCAGGAAATTAAGTGGCTAATTACGTGCGGGTATGCGCATCAACGAATGCAATTTTAGGCGAGAATTGACCCCTTTACTGGAAGTTGTTGACGAGTTACGGTTGAACTTTCAACTCTGAGGTCCGACTTGAAAGAGCCAATCTCTGCATTAAAAGTGTTTCCCTTTTTTCCCCGCTAATAATGTATTATGGGCATTGAGCGATGTTATATCCGGGGACTTTGGCGTCCAGCGTTTTCATCATGCCGGCCTCCCAGCCAAAGAGCAATCTCTACTTTGCGTACTATCCGATGGAGTACGAAGGGGAAAAGAGCGTTCTTGCTCCCTCCATTAATTTTGCCGCGATGTCCGTACAGAGCAAAGTCGCGCTCGACGGTCAAGATCAAAGATCTCCCACAAGGTGCAATAGCTATCGATAACATAGCTGAGAAGGAAGACAATGAGGAGCCCGTTTACCCAACGGTGGTGCAGCAAGCTCGCAACAATATGCGCAAATTCGACTACTGCGTCCTTCTGACCAGAGTCGGCAGCTTTTACGAGGCATGTCCAGTGACCGCATACACTGGCACAGTTCTAACGGATATGCGCGACAGATGTATTTTGAGCAAGCTGAGGAATATGGTCCACTACTGAATCTCAAGATTGCAAAGAAGAAAACCAATGCCGGGCCCGTGAGCATGGTCAGTTAAAATAGTTTTTGTGTAATTTTGAGGCCTCACTTATGGAACTCAGGCAGGCTTTCCATTCTTTCAATTAGATCGATTCCTCAAGATCTTGGTGCAAGACATGAACAAATCTGTCGCCATCAGCGAAGAATTTGCGAATGACCCAGCAGACAAGGTCAAGTCAGGGGGTCTTCTTTTTGATCGTAGAGTCACCCGCGTGGTCACTGCAGGAACCTTGATTGACGAGAAGTTTATGGACCCTTGGGAGGGTAATTACCTCCTGAGTATCCACATTCCAGATCTGGATCACCAGGTAGCTCAAGCAGGTATCAATAGCCCTAAACCTCTACATGTCGACAGTGACGCGCGGGGAAGTTCGTCCGATCTGGGGCTTGCGTGGCTCGATCTCTCAAGTGGAGAATTCTTTGTCGAAAATGCAACCATATCCTCACTCTCTTCTGTGATTACCCGGATAGGACCGCGGGAGATTGTACTAGACAGCAGGTCAGAGAATGTGCTGTCATCATATGTGCTCAAGATCCTGAAAGAAGAAGGCCACAACATCACGTACTGCAGCCCTCTGCAAGGAGCAACATCAGTCAGCGATTGGTCGCATATGCTACAAACACCGGTCCCAGAGAAAGAGGCATCTGACTTTACCTCGACGGAATTAGAGGCTGGCAACATCATCCTACACTATGTCACCACTCAGCTACAAGGTCTCAAAATCCAATTACAGCCACCAAAGAGGCGGCTTGCTGGAGAAGAAATGGCCATCGACAAGAATTCTCTCCGGGCGTTGGAAGTACGCATGACATTAAGGGACGGCAACTTCTCTGGAAGCTTGCTTCATGCCATTCGGAGAACTGTAACAAAAAGTGGAGCACGCCTACTCAGCCGCCGACTCAGTAAGTACTTGCTTATGACTTGCACACCTACTTCTAACCTGACTGTTGCAGCTTCGCCCTCAATGTCATTACCTGTGATCAATCAGAGGTTGGATTTAGTAGCGCAACTACTTTATAGTCCCCTGTTGCATGAAAGCTTAGTCGTCTTGCTAAAACGGACTTTTGATACCTTGCGGCTTGTGCAAAAGTTCTCATTCGGACGAGGTGACGCAGATGATCTCCTGAGTTTATCTAAGACCATTCGCGTGATGGAGCAGGTTGCTAGTTGCTTGCAGGAACATACTGAGAATCAAGAGCGTGAAGGCAGCGACAGATCATCAAGTGACCAGCTGAACGCTGGCAATCGATGCATCCAAGACCTTTTGAGACGATTCACGTTTGAAGGTCCTTCAGAGCTTTCTACGAAGATTCTCGAGGCCATAGATGAGGAGGGCCTGTATGAGCAGCACCGGATAGAAGAGAGCGAGGCCGCTGAAGTTGCTGGCCTTGCTAATGAAGTTTTGAGCAAAGAGGCGCCCGGGGAGACTTTGCCAGGGGTAGCTAAGATGCTCAAATCGAAAAGCAACGGGGATCTCAATACCGAAAGAGATACGGAGAGTGATGGCAGAGATGTTTGGATCCTGCGCCAAAGGTACGGAGGCTATATGCATGTCCCAAGTATCCACTTTTAACCTAGACCTTAGTGCCTCACCGATACTGGAGAAATTACACGACGGCCTGAACTCCCTACGGAGTGAAAAGCTTGATCTAGCTTCAACGTTACGGGATCAGCTAGGTAAACTATATCAAAAGCTTACCAAAACCGTTCTCATCACTCGTAGGTGCAGCAAGCCTTACCTTGAAATGGACACCTGGTCTTGGCCACATTGTTCATATTAAAGGCAAAGACGTCAAGTCACCCATAACCGAGTTGAAGTCCGCTCGAAGCGTGAGTTCCAGTAGGACCACGAGATCATTTCATCTCCATGATTGGACACACCTCGGGACAAAGATCCATGAGATGACGTTCCGCATTCGCGCTGAAGAACAACGGATTATCAACGAACTTCGAACACGAGTCAGTTGAGTGAGTCAATGATGCGGGATATGTTTATTGACCTGGCGCAGGTTGTTCGGAACTTAGTGAATTTACGTCAAAACGCTGCCATTCTTGACGAATTGGATGTTGCTTGTTCTTTCGCTACTTTAGCGGAAGAGCAGAATCTTGTGCGTCCAACGTTGAACTTAGGGTATGAAAGTCAAAGCTATTTCGCTCCGGCTTCCTATGCTGAGAAACTTGCTTGCAGAATGAAACATCGAGTAGTTGGCGGTCGGCATCCTATGGTAGAAGTAGGATTAGCCAGTCAGGGCAGGCAGTTTACACCGAACAACTGTGCGGTCGGTGACGAGGAGCGGATACTTTTGATCACCGGGTATGAGTATTGAAACTACCAAGGCAAAGCATGGCTGATGAGTGGATAGTCCAAATATGGCCGGGAAGAGTACTTTCCTTCGACAAAACGCCTTGATATCGATTCTGGCGCAAACAGGCTCCTTTGTCCCTGCAGACTACGCTGAAATTGGACTGGTTGACAAGATATTCAGCAGGGTAAAAGCCCAAGCGTAGACGTCAGAGAAACATGCTAATGCAACGCTAGGTTGGCTCCGCGGATAATCTCTATCAGGATCAATCAACGTTCATGGTTGAGATGATGGAAACCGCGGATATTCTTAAACAAGCTACGAGTCGGTCATTTGTAAGAGATGTTCTGAATTGCTGCACAAATGCCACTATCATGTTAACAAGCTTGCTAACACCTCTGGTCTAGGTCATTATGGATGAAGTGGGCCGCGGGACTACCCCTGAGGATGGCATAGCTGTAGGCTATGCTTGTCTGCATCACTTATACCATGTCAACAAATGTCGCACTCTGTTCGCCACTCACTTCCACAAACTCGCCGACATGACCGAAGGGTTCGAGAATCTCGCGTGTTACTGCACTGATGTTGCTGAACGGTCCGACGGTTCTTTCTCTTACATTCATCGCGTCCGGAAAGGTGTGAACAGGCAATCCCATGCATTGAAGGTTGCGCGTCTTGCCGGTAAGTTACCCCATAGCACAACTTAGCCCCGACTAAATCGTGAACCATCAGGACTACCTGAGAAGGCAATCGCCGTCGCGGAGAACGTTTTGCAACAGTTCAAAGTTCTACCGACGTCCAAACATGATGGTGAGACGAACTTACATTTATAAAGGGTTTCTTGGTGACTCCCATCATCGCCGTGCGTTATTCAATGTTCCCTGTAATACTAGGGACCGGTTGTAGATATAGTAGCCGAATCATTCTTTAAACGTTATGCTGGAAGATTTCTGGTGTTTGCAGATACTGTACACCAACTGGAGCAAGAGGTCATTGTATGATATGAATGATGGTTGATATAAAACTAGGGTGGTCATTCAAGCTCCAATTTTTCATTAAATTTTTTTCCCATAAGAAGCTCGAGAGCTCAACCGCTCCCTTTGGCTTATCCCGACCCGGAATTTCAGGGTCATATTCATCGTTGTCCAGCTGTCAGTCGTCTGTGACGGCCTTCCAAGCGCTCAATGGATCGGCCCAGATCTCCCAATGGCCGACTCGTCCGTTTTCATCAAACCCACTCAACCGATAGATGAAGCTTTCCTTCCAAGCTTTGCCGGTGCGGACAGAAGCAAATGTAGCCCGGCCGACCACGCTTACGACTCCTTTGTCTTTTGCCGCCGAGTCTTCTGCGTCAACCGTCGGCGAAGCATGCTCGTCCACGATGAACCCTTCCAGGCCGGGAAATGTGTTTTCGTCCATTTGCACTTTGAGCGTCTCAAGAAGTAATTTGAAATACTCTCCGCCGCCTTCTGTCCCTTCGAAGGTGACTCCTAGGAAGGGCAGTTTCGAAGTAGCCCATTGGGGACCATG
>QQTW01000298.1_pt1 | contig 30119 bp, 25 predicted proteins | sample 1904831 | NCBI WGS metagenome assembly QQTW01 (sample SAMN09435610, study PRJNA476489) | Subsurface metagenome, whole genome shotgun sequencing project.
ATGGGAGAAAATATTTATGGTAACAGTAGCTACAAAAAAAACTTCTCAATCAGTAAAAGAGCGATCGCTTGTTCTTTGGTTTGATGAAGTTGGGATCGATGATATTTCTGTTGTAGGTGGTAAGAACGCCTCCTTGGGAGAAATGATTCAACAGCTATCAACCAAGGGAGTTAATGTTCCTAATGGCTTTGCTACTACCGCTTATGCTTATCGTTACTTTATTCAAGCAGCAGGGTTAGAAGAGAAACTGCGATCGCTGTTTGCGGATCTGGATATAGAGGATGTTAACAACTTACGACAACGGGGTAAAAAAGCCAGATCGTTGCTGCTGCATACACCGTTTCCCAAGGAATTAAGCGAGGCGATCGCAGAGGCATACCAAAAGCTATGCGAAACTTACGGTAGTGATACCGATGTAGCTGTTCGTTCCAGCGCCACCGCTGAAGATCTTCCCGATGCTAGTTTTGCCGGACAACAAGAAACTTACCTTAACATTAACGGTTTGGAAAGCGTGTTAGCAGGCTGTCATCGCTGCTTTGCTTCCATTTTTACAGATCGCGCCATTTCCTACCGTCAAACAAGAGGATTCGATCACTTCAGTGTCGCCCTCTCCGTCGGCGTACAAAAAATGGTACGTTCCGATTTAGCCTCATCTGGGGTAATGTTCTCGATTGACACCGAAACTGGGTTTAAAAATGCGATATTAATCACAGCTGCTTATGGGTTAGGGGAAAACGTCGTCCAAGGAGCGATAAATCCAGATGAATACTATGTGTTTAAACCAACTTTGAAACAGGGATTTCGTCCAATTTTGGCGAAAAGATTGGGGACGAAAGAATTCAAACTGGTTTATGACCTTGGTGGTTCTAAATTCACGAAAAACGTACCCGTATTACCAAGCGATCGCTGTAAATATGCTTTGGAAGAAGAAGAGATTTTACAACTTGCAAGGTGGGCTTGCTTAATTGAAGATCACTATTCCCAAGTGCGTCAAACTTACAGCCCAATGGATATTGAATGGGCAAAAGATGGCATCACTGGCGAACTATTTATCGTCCAAGCCCGCCCGGAAACCGTACAATCCCAAAAAAGTAAGAACGTTCTGCGTTCCTACCAATTGCAAGGTGATCTAGAGAAGTTGCACACAACGTCTGTCTTAGTCACAGGTCGCAGTGTGGGCGAATCAATCGGTCAGGGAAAAGCTAAAGTAATTATTGATATCAATAAACTAGAGCATTTCCAAGATGGAGATGTTTTGGTAACAGATAAGACCGATCCAGATTGGGAGCCGATTTTGAAAAAAGCAAGTGCGATCGTCACCAACCAAGGTGGACGGACTTGTCACGCCGCAATTATAGCCCGTGAGTTAGGTATTCCAGCTATTGTGGGTTGCGGTAACGCCACATCTGTATTGAAAACTGGTCAAGAAGTAACGATTTCTTGTGCTGAAGGGGAAGAAGGACGAGTTTATCGAGGTTTAATACCTTTTGAGGTGAAAGAGGTAGCGCTTGGAAACCTACCCCGCACTCGGACTAAAATTCTGATGAATGTGGGTAATCCTGCAGAAGCCTTTAAATTAGCAGCAATTCCTTGCGATGGCGTGGGTTTGACTAGATTGGAGTTTATTATTGCCAATCACATTCAAGTACATCCTCTAGCACTGATTCAATTTGACCAGTTAGAAGATGAAGCCGTCAAAGCGAAAGTTGCACAAATGACGACACTTTATGAAGACAAGCCGCAGTATTTTGTCGATAAGCTGGCGCAAGGAATAGGAACGATCGCAGCTGCATTTCATCCCAACCCGGTAGTAGTGCGGATGAGTGACTTCAAAAGCAATGAATACGCTAATCTCCTAGGTGGGAAACAATTTGAACCGAAAGAAGAAAACCCAATGCTAGGCTGGCGGGGTGCTTCTCGCTATTACGACCCACGCTACCGCGATGCTTACGCCTTAGAGTGTAAGGCGTTCAAGCAAGTGCGGGAAGAAATGGGTTTGACAAATGTGATTCCGATGATTCCATTCTGTAGAACCCCGGAAGAAGGACGAAGGGTGCTAGCAGAAATGGCAAAACACGGTTTAGAACGCGGTAAAGATGGGTTGGAAGTCTATGTCATGTGCGAGTTACCCAACAACGTGCTGATGGCGGAAGAATTCTGTCAGGTATTTGATGGATTTTCCATCGGTTCCAACGATTTAACTCAGTTGACATTGGGTTTAGACAGAGATTCAGCCTTGGTTGCGGGTTTGTTTGACGAACGCAATCCGGGAGTAAAGCGAATGGTGGAAATGGCGATCGCTACGGCTAAAAAGAATAATCGCAAAATCGGCATTTGCGGTCAAGCCCCCAGCGATTACCCAGAATTTGCTCAATTTTTAGTTGAACAAGGAATCGATTCTATGAGTCTCAACCCTGATTCTGTCCTCAAGACATTGCTGGTGGTAGCTCAAGTAGAAGGCGTGGAAGCATAGGGCGGGCAATGCCCACCTTTAATGCTAACTTGCACTCAATAGAAGTATGGCGATCGCGCGATCGCCATACATAAACAACCTATTTCACTTCATTTCAGGCGCGCTTAGACTCACCGCCAAAGAAAAGTCTTATTCTTTCCCCAATTACCACAAATCTGACAAACCAAATTACATAAAGAAATTCGATTCTCTGCATAATTCCCTTAGCTCTTCCTTCTGCCCAAGGGAATATTTGCTGCCCCACAAGCAAGCGAAAAATAGTTTTTACTGGTGGTTTTAAATCTAAAGTAACTATATCTTTGAGCAATTTAAAACCCGAATAACCTTCTCTTTTTCTCATATCGTGCCATCCACCAGTTATTCGTCGCATCTGCTTACATACTTGAGGATAACTAGCTCTAGCTGGGTGAGACACACAAGTATCATCGGCATAAATCTGTTGATAACCAAAAGAAAAAACACGCTTTCCCCATTCACTATCACCGGATGATTTCAGCGTGTCATCAAAGTCCCCTACCTTATCGATGACACTTTTAAATGTAAAAAGATTTGCCGTTGCACCATAGTTTAAGGCAATAAATCTCTTTGGGGCAATACCTATAAGGCTGTCATAAAGTTCTACAGCTGTTGGTTTATTCGGCTTTTTAAAGAAATATTCAATTTTACCAGCGACTAATCCACAATTAGGTACGCTCAAAAGATTTGCTACGCCTTTCTCAATCCAATTCTGAGCTGGAATACAATCAGCATCAGTAAAAGCAATGATATCGCCTTTAGCAAGGGAAATTCCCTTGTTTCGAGCAGCATAAGAGCCGGGACGACTTTCATAAGCTGCGATCGCTTGACTAAATTGACCAGCTACATCCTTAATAGCAGGATATTCATCTGATGCATTATCAACAACAATCACCTCGTATAGGTTTTGGGGATAAGTCTGTTTTTCTAAAGCTTCTAAACAGATTTTCACCCGTGCTGAATCGTTGTAGACCGGAATTATTACGGAAACAAAATGTTCATTCATTTGCGCAACACACCACCCTGTAATTAGAAACAAATACACCGCTCAATTTTTTTAACTTAGTTTAAAGCTAATTAATTCGAGACGGAATTTTGAGCTTCATGCTATTTCAATATACGAGTAAATAGCAAAGCATATTTTTAAAGCGATCGCGGTAATAACTATTAGTAGCGAACTTAATGAAAACCGCTTTTTAAAAATAGAAAATAACTTGAACTTAAATATAACCAATTTATCCTCATTACTAATAATCAATCCATACAATTTTCTAAAAAATTAGTACTAAAACAAATTAAAACTAGTATTGCTGCTAATCCTCGAAAAGATTTAAGGGAGTTTAGTTGTTTTTTAGCACTGGGGACGTTGAGCATAAAACTGTATATTTATTAACTATAACGTTGTCAACTACTGAAAATATTTATAGTTGTCAAGTTAAGCTAAGTAGCTTAACACCAAAAAAACATCATAACAATCCCCTCCATCCCCATAATTAAAAGAAACATTAAAGGTGAGATTTGTGTAAAGTATCTTCCGCTACTTGATAGATACTGACGTAAGCCAGGTATGAATATCTCAACAATTTCACCACTCTTACCCTATACTCAAGTGAGCGCCCCAGACGCGAAAATGCATTGTTGGTATAAAGTTTATATAGTTGTCATTTTGCCAAGTAACTCAAGGTAAAAATTTGATAGCTTTACCCTCCAGTTCAGCTTATTTTTATGTATTTTGAGATGGTTTAGCTTTGTTTTTTGTTCCTAGCCAAAACCTCAAATTCATCAGCAGCATTCTCGATCGAGTAGCTTAAAACTATTTGAATACCACCTAGATTGGGAAACCTAGGTCAAACCACTAGAAGATAGTTAAAACTGCTTTGTACATAAAGCCCATAGCAATTAAGCTTTCATGACTGCATCTAGAAGCTGCCTAGTTTTAACATCTGTTTTTTCCAGTTCGGCTCTACCCAATGGAGGATAAAAAAGAATTAAAGATATGATTTAGTCTACCTCTACCGCTGAACAAAGAGTGAAGACAAAACCCTTAGCTATGCTTGCTTTAGCACTTCGATCACTGTTGCAACAATTAGTGTGTACAATGCTTCATGTTTGAATCAGTTTTATACCAGGTTAAATTACTTAAACGTCCAGTTTAAGTAATTTAATCTGACTAGTGTAGTTTTATGTCTTTGTCAAAAAAGCTTTCTCGCCCATTCCCTTGGTTCTGGATTGGAATGGCTGCCGTCTTTTCGATTTCAGTTTACCTACGATTTTGGGGACTAAGCCGATTTAATACGCTGGTGTTTGATGAGGTTTACTACGCCAAATTTGCTAATGACTACCTAACCCACACCCAGTTTTTTAATGCACATCCGCCATTGAGTCAATACTTGATTGCGATCGCAATGTGGATTGGTAGTCACATCCCGATTGGCGGGGATACAGTTAATATTGTTACAGGTTCGTGGCGATCGACTTGGAGTTACCGCTGGCTGAACGCTTTGACAGGATCGTTCATTCCCTTAGTCGTAGCAGGAATTGCCTATCAACTGAGTCACCGCCGCAGCTATGCCTTAATTGCCGCTATCTTTGCCGCAGCTGATGGACTATTTCTGGTTGAATCTCGCTATGCCTTGAACAATGTCTATTTGGTAATTCTTGGCTTATTAGGGCAATGGTTTTTATTACTGGCACTGCAACATAATGGCAGAAAACGCCAATTTTGGTTAGTAGGCGCGGGAATTGGTTTTGGTACTTCAGCTGCAATTAAGTGGAACGGTTTGTGGTTTCTCTTGGGAGCATATCTAATTTGGATTGCAGCATGGGCGATGCAATGGATGCAGTTCCTGCCAGGACAAGGGGACAAGGGGGCAAGGGGACAAGGGGACAAGGGGACAAGGGAGCAGAACGCTGTGCGGGGGAGCAGAGGAGAATCCAAAAACCCTACAACGTCAGTTGCCTCAAGTCGGCAAAGCCGCCCAACGCATTGGCTCCCCCACACCCCACAACACTCGCCGCTGGAAAATCTGACACAGTTGAATTTGCTATCTATTCTGTTTTATTTAGGTATCATCCCAGTATTGGTTTACAGCATTAGCTGGATTCCGCATCTGCAAATCGTTCCCCAGCCTGGATTCTGGGAAATGCAAAGGCAGATTTTGGAATATCACCAACGTATTGGCAGTGGTGCTAAAGTCCATCCTTATTGTTCTGCTTGGTATACCTGGCTGTTGATGCTGCGCCCAGTTGCCTATTTTTACAAGACATCTCATAGCCTCAGCGAACCTGTGCCAATTGTTGCTCCCCCCTTGCCTGCCGAGAGTGCGAAAGTTATATATGATGTACACGCAATGGGGAATCCACTGTTGTGGTGGTTCTCAACCGCTGCGATCGCGTTTTTATTCTGGAGATTGGTTAAAAGCTTTGTGCAGCGAGGGGCGCTCTTCGAGAGGACAAGGGAGACAAACAAAAGCGAATTACCAATTACCAATACTTGGATCGCCCTTTATTTAATATTAAACTGGCTGGCTAACTTGCTGCCTTGGATTAGAGTAACTCGTTGTACTTTTATATACCATTATATGGGTTCTTCTGTATTTGCAGCACTAGCACTAGCATGGCTGGTTGACCATTGGCTGCGCAGCTTGCATCTTAGTTTGCGGGTGTTGGGCGTGACAGCGATCTTTTTGGTTCTGCTAGCGTTTGTCTTCTGGATGCCTTTATATTTGGGACTACCGCTCTCTCCTGAAAGCTACAAGATGCGATTGTGGTTCCAATCTTGGATTTAAAATTATCGCCTGCATCGCTATTATTTTGTCATTTGTCATTTGTCATTTGTCATTTGTACGAATGACTTTGGTAGCGTGGCGACTCAACTCTCATTCATGAGCGCGACACAAAGCACGTATCGCCGCTAGAGGTAATTTCTGCTTCTTGATCGTCCTGTAGTTGCACTTAGATGTAGCTATTCGATCTGGTTGCGCTCGTACAGTTTAACTTAATGCTGGCTTGTTCGTACAGGCTTTAAATGCAATCTCTACAACTAATCTTAAAGTAAATATTTTTTTTGCATAGTCTAGATTTTTCTCAAGACATTTTCTGAATAAGGAAGTATAAAGAGAAACTAATTAAAAATACTATGCTTAATTTTCCCGTGTCAGCTAACAAGAATATTTTGTATCTGCTCAACCAGTGGACACCCCTCACACTTGTTTTCATCCTCATTGTCGCTGGCTGTTTGGCTAGCGGCCCTATTGGTTGGGCAATTTTAGGGTTTGTATTACTGTTTAACCTCATCATCCGCTATCGGACAATCAATCAAAGCAAAGATTCGCTTCGGACTTTGCTACATCAAAAAAGTCCAGAAGCTGCGATCGCATTCTATCAGCAACAATTCTCGAAACTGAAGTCACCGATGGCAGACAGTATGAGAGCTTTAGTTATAGGACAAATTTATGCGTTCTACGGAGAGTTTGACTCTGTGCGCATTCAAATAGATTCAATTAATTGGGAATCTCGCCCGCCAATGCAAGCAGCAGGGCGATTATCGCTTCAGTGTTTACTTGAGTATTTTGAATTTAGAGACTATGAAAAAGGTTTAGCTCTAGCGCGTCAGGCGAGAGAACTTGGTAAACTACCATTAATCTTTCCCGGAGCTAGACAGGCAAAAAAATCTTTTGATACTTATGTAGAAATTGGTGAGATTTTAACCCAGACAGCCAGTCAAAGAACCGTCAAAAAATTGGAGGCAAAACTGATAAAGACTGTTGGGTTGTCTGAACCATTTATTACGTGGGGACTTGCTATTGCTTATGCTCAGTCAAATCAACAACCTAAATCGCAAGTAATGCGCTCTCTAATTAACTCTATAGCACCTTACTGTAAATCCCTAAAAACCCTACCCGATCTGAGTCGCTAACTATAGTTCTCAACCCAATTCAATTTTTATTCATTAGTTTAGATTTTTAGCCAGCATCGCCACTAACTTTAACAAACAAAGCCCGATAAACAGGTTCTCCCCGCAACAGAGTGTGTGTCTCTCTCTCTGTTGGAACTGGTAAGGGATTTTCTACCAACCAGCCCTCTTGCTGTCTTTGAAAGGCTGGATGAGATGCAAAGCGATCGCACATTTCCACCGCGATCGCTTCAATATCCGACTGGAGAAAGACAACACCCCCAACAGCCATATATTTCGCCAGCTCCGCCACTAATTCTGGTTGGACTACGCGCCGTTTATTGTGCCGATTTTTGAACCAAGGATCGGGAAACTGAATTGTTACCCGCTGTAAAGTTCCACTTGGCAAGGAACTAAGAATAGAGTCCAATGAGTTATTGACATTGCAAAACAAGTAATGCAAGTTAGTTAATCCCAACTGATTGGGCCAGCTATTTGCTTCCAGCACCAGAGGTTCCCGAATTTCCAAGCCAAGAAAATTCCAAAACGGTTCCAGCGGCGCTAGACTCAACAAAAACCGTCCTTTACCGCAACCAATATCAAGATGCAGCGGTTGATTTGGTACGGCATAAACCATTGTCCACTCAGGAGGACTGACTGGTGTTTGGTATTTTTTTGCTAGTGGATTAACGTGCTGACGTACTCGGACAACTGCCAAAATTACTTCTCCTGACTCTCTACCAAGACATACTTATAAATTTTGAATGGCTAAATGCTGAATGCAGCAATGCGATCGAGTTGAATTCATCATTCATAATTCATCATTCATTATTCTGGCTGACGGCAGATGCCAAAAACAGAGGTGTAGCCGTGTAAAAAAGTGTTATCTCCAACTGGGCCAATTTCGCCGCCGCAGAAAAAGCCTCCCAGAGGAACATCGTTGAGGTAGCGGCTAAACAGTTGGGAATCAAAATTTGCTCTGCCATAGAGTTCTTCTCCGCGTCCCAAACAGGAGAACATTAACGCCCCTGCTGGAGTGGGGTAGCTAGTGGTTTTTGTTTGATACTGCTGGAGAAGATATTCCAAGTCGTCGGCGGAAGTTTGAGCATCTCGCAGGTGGAATTGAATGCGTTGACCGGGACGCAGGCTAGAGCCAACTGCGATCGCGCCAAACTTCGGGTCTACTCCCAGCAAATTCCGAATTAAGAAGTCTCCCTGCTGCAAATTTTGCTTAAATTCATCTCGTGCTACACCGACAAACAAAGAATTCTGTGCTAGCTGTCGGTCATACTCGCTAAGACCTTCGAGTAAATCCCGCAGTACCTCCAGGGGTGGTTGCGCTTCGAGTTCTAGTAAGATATTGCGTTCGCAGGAGCTGATCTGATAAGGCTGACCAATTGGACGGCATCCTTGGGCCACAATTGCTTCTAAAACAATGTTGCCACTTAAAGCCACTCCAACCGTGCCTTCTTTGTAGATGCGATCGTTAATAAATAAACTAATGCGTCCGCCAAGTTGACTGCTGCTAGCTAATCCTCCCACAGTTACAGAACCAGGGTAAGCAAAGTCTAGCCCTGGAAGTAGATCGTTAATTTTAGACGAGAAGGGGTCTGATAGCAAAATGAAATGCGGTTTCGGCGATGGCGACACACCAAAAAGCTCCACCCAACTATTGGGAGGACTATCTAAATCGGGTAATTCTTCTGCCACAACATGAAATGCTGTTATATCAACGCCTGGAAGGTGTGCCAGGGTGAGGCTGAGAGCGGGTGAGCCTTCCAATTCTTTGATCTGCTCCTGCCGATTCATGCCGACAATACCACCGCCACTACAACCAATTATTACTGGTACTGATATTCTTTCCTGTAGCAAGGGCAGTAATCGGGGATATTCACTGGTAAAAGCAGACGAAATAAATACTAGTCCCAAATCTGCTGGTGCTTGAAGCGCATTTTCAGCCCGTTCTACTACTTCTGCAACAGCCGCCTCTAAAGAAGGACGAGTCGAAAGGGCGTTTACCCACTGCATTTTGTCCGCCATCAGTTCTACCATCCCTCCCTATTTCGGCTAGATCTTTTTCTATTGTTGCTTTTGGATTTCCCGAATGCATCTTACTCAAGTTAACTTTGTACCTATTGGTTGAGTTAAGCATCAATATTCCTCTATCGGGAGGGGTAGGTTTTTTCGAGCGAACTTATGATTTCGATAGAATCTGGTAGAGGTAGCGATCGAGAGTGGTCTAGTTTGGATTTTAGATGGTTAGATGCGCGGAATTTGCCTTTGTGACAACATTTTAGGCAAGCGCAGTAAGTCCATCAAGAGCTTAAATTTTCTTAAGCGGCGCAATTACGGCTTTCTACACCAGATGGTCAAATGTTAAACTATACAATCGATTTATGAAGATAACTCTTGTTGCTTGTACTAGTAAGGATGAATCTGACTATTTGTGTAAATGCAAATCCATCCACTAGATTGATAAATGCAAATGCCAGTTTTTGCTTTAATGCAAATGCAGTCTGCTCGTAGTTTGCCCTTCGTGCAGCTTTCAATGGCAGAAACTGTATTATTAACCTGACACAATAATTCTTGTAGGAACCTTTTACACCTAGAAGGTTTCCTATACTAAAAAAGGAAGTTCACTGGAATCTATACATCCAACACATCTATGAGCAACATCCAAGAGCAAATCGAACAAGAGAGAGAACAAGCACGTAAAGCTTGTGAAACAAGCGGTGAGACATCATCTGAATGTGCAGCAGCTTGGGATGCTGTAGAAGAACTACAAGCAGAAGCATCTCATAAGCGTCAAGTTAAGCCAAAAACTTCACTTGAGCGATACTGCGATGATAATCCTGACGCAGATGAGTGCCGCATATACGACGAGTAGAGATTAAATCTTTGGGTTCTCTACCAGCAAATGAATTAATATAGCACCCAGGGTACTTTTGTGGTATCCTAGGTTGCTGTTTTTTTTAGGGACTAGGGGCTGGAGGCTTGAATAGTTTTGAATTTTGAATTTTGAGTTTTAAGTTAAATGAGCGGTTTTTAACTCAAAACTTAAAACTTAAAACTTAAAACTTAAAACTGGAGCGAAGCGACTCGCCTCTAACCCCAAACCCCTGTTTGAGCTATGCAAAACGAAATTTGGTTTCGACCGCTGATTTGGATGGACTACCGACTAGCGCTATTGTTTACGGTAATAATTCCGCTAATTCTGCTAGTCTGGGCGTTTGTACAAAAAGTAGAAGCAATACAACGCTTGTTAACTATTTACTGGCGAGTGTCCAGTTTAATGGCAATTACAGTTTACCTGCTGATTGCGCCGTTCCAAGTAGGATTTATTTCGGGGCTAATAGCTCGCATTATCATTCCCATATCGTTGTGGTTTTGGGTCGATCTGAACGAAGAAATTGAGGATAGACCAGGGGATGCTTTGAAACTGACTTTCAACTCGTGGCGGTGGGCAATCAGCTTGTATTGTATCTTGGGTGTAATTGCTCAACTCCCTAGCTTACAATGTGGCTTTGCATCTGGAGCGATCGCCTGGCCCCTATGTCGAGCTTGGATCGAACCGTCTCTAGTTTTCAAAGATTACTTTCATCCCAATTCCACTCCAGGCTTTTTGGGCTTTCTTGGGGTAGTAGGTTTGATAGTCTATGTGCTGTGTTTGAGCTATTTTATTTTGTTCAAGCTGGGTAAACAGGGAAGATTTGCGATCAGAGAATGAAAGAATTTGTGGGGAAGCGGCTAGAAAAATACACGGCGATCGCGTCGCAAGAAGTGCTACTAGTGACAGCAGAAATTGCCGGCGAAATAGACCAAATAGCAATATTTAAAGGCTTTTCCAGTTCCTTAATGCGCCCGACAGCATTCGATCCAGAAGTACCAGTTTTACCAGACAACGCCACCATTGTCTCAATAGACCGCGTAGCCAGCCCATACAAACCTGACTCACCTCGTTACATTCAGCGAGGACTCACCTGGGAAACAATTCAACCCCTACTCTCACAAGCTGGAGTTTGAGCAGGCTAGTAGCGAGTGACGAGGGAAAGGATCGAGTATGAAGTGTGAAGTGTGAAGTATGTAGAGACACGATATATCGCGTCTTTCCGGAGAAAGTGTGAAGTATGTAGAGACGCGATATATCGCGTCTTTCCGGAGAAAGTGTGAAGTGTGAAATTTAATCTTCAGCCTGAGCGCCTTTATCCTGAGAGCCTTTATCCTGAGCGCCTTCAGCTTTCATCTTTTTCCTGACTCCATTTTTTACCACAGCTTTATAGTATTCGGGGAAAAGTCTGCTAATCTGATAGCAAAACTTTGCCAAAAAGTCTGAATTAAGACAAACTTTTTTAGCAACATTGGTAAAGTGTCGTCTTCCCAGCATGAGTTAGTGGTGTGCGGAGTATGGAAATTATTGTCACGTCCCCAGCTGAAATTAAAACTGATGCAGAGTCAGATTCTCTGAAAGCTTCGTCATTGGTAGGTAACGCTGAATCTGCGCTAGCCAAAGAATTTGTCCCCAGCCTCGATCTTCCCAAAACTCCCTTATTTGGAACTGATGGGATTCGGGGACGAGTAGGAGATTTATTGAATGAACCATTGGCTTTGCAAGTAGGTTTCTGGACAGGTCAAGTGTTGCAGCAATTTGGTAACTCCGGGCCAGTGATTGTGGGACAAGACTCCAGAAACTCCAGCGAAATGTTGGCAACAGCCGTGTGTAAGGGTTTGGTTGCGGCTGGGTTAGAAGTTTGGCATTTGGGTTTATGCCCCACTCCAAGCGTTGCTTACCTAACTAGTGTTAGCAATGCTGTAGGCGGAGTGATGATTTCTGCTAGCCACAATCCGCCTGAAGATAACGGCATCAAAATTTTTGGTGCAGATGGGGCTAAGTTACCTCAACTGCTACAAGAAGAAATTGAGGCAGGAGTAAGGGGTACTCAATCTTCAGTTAGCTCTAGTGGTAATGGGCGCTATTTCCGGCGACCGGAGTTAGTGCAGGATTACGTTACATGGCTCTCTACACCACTATTGCCCACCCTAAACTTTCAGGGAGTACGAGTAGTACTAGATCTAGCTTGGGGGGCGGCGGTTGGGTTAGCACCAGCAGTATTTCAACAAATGGGGGCAGAGGCGATCTGCTTGCACGATCGCCCAGATGGCGATCGCATTAATGTTAACTGTGGTTCAACTCACCTCGATCCGCTCAAAGCTGCTGTTAAACAACCTTCAGCCGATCTGGGTTTTGCCTTTGATGGGGATGCCGATCGCGTTTTAGCTGTTGATAGTCAAGGCAGACCTATAGATGGAGATTATATTCTCTATCTCTGGGGTCAAACTCTCCAAGCAAAGCAGAAGTTACCAGACAACTTGATTGTCTCTACCGTCATGGCAAACCTGGGTTTTGAACGCGCCTGGGAAAAACAAGGCGGTAAGCTGATTCGCACCTCAGTCGGCGATCAATACGTACAAGCAGAAATGACACGCACTGGGGGAATGTTGGGTGGCGAACAATCAGGGCATATTCTCTGCCGTCACTATGGCATTACAGGAGATGGAATATTAACGGCGTTACATTTAACTGCTTTGGTGCAATCCTCTGGTGTGTCTCTAAGCGAACTGGTGAATCAAAGCTTCCAAACTTATCCCCAACTACTGCGGAATGTGAGGGTAGAAGACCGCGATCGCCGTATGGGTTGGGAAGATTGTGCAGGCTTACAAAAAGCGATCGCACTGGCAGAAGCAGCAATGGGCGATCGCGGACGGGTACTAGTCCGCGCCTCTGGTACCGAACCAGTGATCAGAGTCATGGTTGAAGCTGCTTGTAACAACCTCACCCACCATTGGACAGAACAACTAGTATCAGCCGTCCAAAAACACCTTGTAGGCTGAAGGTTGAAGGATGAAGGTTGAGGGCTGCTCATGATAAAGGATAAAGATAAAGTTTTATATTTCATACTTCACACTTCATACTTCCCACTTCATCCTTTTTCTAGTTCCCTCGCTCCCACAACCGCTGGATATCTGGCAGAATACTATTATCCGGGGGTGGAATAATTTTCTGTGTGGGTTTAGCCTGAACGCCTGGAATATTTTTACTCCAAGGACTGTTGGGAACAGTTGTTAGATCGACATTATTATTCACTGGACGAAACCCATATTGTATAAATACAGCAAGCTGTTCGGGTTGAGTCAGAAAGTCTAAAAACTTTGTTGCGGCTGGCTCTGTGCCAGCATCAACGTTGGGGCGAATAATAGCAGCAGTAGAAATAGTTTCAACCGTAGGATTAAGGTAATAAATTTGATAGGGTTTGCCTTGAGTAGTGGCGGCTTGTTGCCAACGGTATATAGCGGCGCTTTCGTAGACAGTAGCAACATCAGCGTCGTTAGCACCTCTGGTAATGAACTCTTGTAGCAAAACATCAGTAGAGCGTGGCGGCTGATAAACTGAACCTTTAATCAGACGAAACAAAGATTGAATGGTTGAGTTACTCAAATTTGCCTGAGTCAGAGTACCGCCCAGTTTTGACTGCGCCCAAAGGCTCAAAGTCAGCTGACCGCTATTGGAACGGGTAGGATCGGTGGTGACAAAATCAAAACTCCCCCAGCTACTGGAACCACCAACCGCTGACCAATTACCCGCCTGCATTGCTTGTTCCAAGCGTCGCCACTCAAAGCCGCCGTTGGGGAACAGTACCTTTCCCCGTTCTGGCCAGGCAATTCCTACAAGGATAGTTTTGACGATTGGTCGGGGAGAATTATAAAAGAGTTCGCTATTGTTGCTAGCAAGAAAGCGATCGCGTAACTCTATCAAAATTTCCCCATTGGCTGGAATTAAAATTGTTGGCTTGAAGTCATTTTTTTGATTGATAAAGTTATTAACTATATCCTGGGAACCTTGAAATTTTAACTCCAAGTGCATTGAAGGATTCTGCTGCTCAAACTTTGCTGCTAACGCTTGCAGTGGTTCTTGTAGTTCTGTGCCACTGACTACTATAATTGTCCGCTCAAATCCTGGCACTGGGGCATAACTCAGTCCTAAACAGACCGCTATTATACCAAGAGAAGTTAAAAGCTGGCGTTGCTTTATTTTATTTATTTTAGTCATAAAAATTGTATTTATCTAATATTTTTTTTAAAACTCAACTATTTTTCAGCTAAACATATCCAAACTATTTGATAATTAATAAAAAATATACTAGCTATAATTAAAGGATACCGAAATATACTTTGTAAGTCATATTTTCGAGAAATTGAAGTATAAATCTCAATAATTGCCAGCACAAATAAAGCTCCAAAAATCGCATTTAAAGTGACTTTGAAAGATAGCCAAGGGAGAAATATAAACCTTGATAACATCTGGAAAAAAATAAATGAATCAATCGTAATAGCCAAGTAGAGCAAGTGGTTATACTCCCTAGATTCAGGCTTAATTTTATTTTCTTCAATTGGTACAGGTAAAGGTATTACGGCATGAGGAGGAAAAGCATAAAATTTATTTTCATGGATGAATAAATCTGTCCAATTATTATCTTCACACCATTTACGAACTTGTTCTTCCTGTTGCTTATTCATAAATACTCCTAGGAAAAGCTATATTAATTGGGTGATTTTGAAATCAGTAAATCAACATTCTCTTGAAAGTCGCCTAGTTGTTCGCAAAGGTGACGCAACTCCATTGTTTGAGCAGCATTGCTCAAGTCAAAAGAGCGTAATTGGTTTTGCAACTCCTGTAACACTCCGGCTGCATCTTGAATTAAAGTTGCGAGATTAATTACCTGAGCCATCCTGGTATCCTGTCCTTGAACAGCTAACTCAATGTTGCGCTGTAAACTTTTTGCTAGTTGGTTTAAATGCTCTTTAGCCACGCCAGAACTATTCTGAAGTTTAAGTTGGACTGCGATTAGTTGCTGTTGCAAGTCGTTGACAGATAGTAGCGGTATCCTACCCTCTAAACGTTTTGATAATTGGTCAATCTTGGCAGGAAATTCAACGACGCGATCGCACGTATATTGCACAGTCGCTAATAGTTCTATCTGTCCAGAATCAGTTAATAATTTTGTCGCTTCTAATTGCAAAGCAATAGCTTTATCGGCAAGTAAAAGGGCGCGACCGCGCACTGCTTGTAATTCCTTTGCTAGTTCCGGATTATCTAAGTTGAAAGTCTCTGATTCGCGCGATTTAAACCAACTAGCGCCAGCGGTAGCAACAACAGCAGCAACTGGCAATATTACTGCATTTGGTATTTGGGCAAAACGGACACCCGCAACAAAAGTAATTCCGCCAACCAACACAGCTAAAGGATAATACAGCGGATTAGCAAATTTCATACTTAATTTTTCAGTTACGCTCATTCATTACTAGGGCGGATTTTCTAAGGTGTTATCTGTTTTCTTATAGATATGTTTATTAAACCCACTCTACAAAAAACCTCCCTTACAACCTTAAAACTCTACTTGCAAATCAGCCATCAACCGAGAAATTGTTTCTGGCTCTCCTTTTGAGTAGTAACCTCCATTCAAATCTGCAATTTTTCTTAGTGCTTCAGGATTGAAATCTCCTTCTTTGCCATAACCAACTGTGAAAAATCCAATTCTTTCATCGCTAGAAAAATTACTTTTTTTCAGTTCTTCAGATAACTTATTTAAGCTAATATTCGATTCTGAATCTTCACCATCTGTCAAAATCAAAACAGCATTAATTGCATCTGGGCGGAGATTTTGTTGTAACCAATTTCTAGCATAAAGGGCACTGTCATAAAGTTTTGTTCCCCCACTTACTGTGAGGCTGCTGATGAATTGTATTCCGCGATCGCGTCCGGCTGGAGTTCCATCTACAAGCACGGGAGGACGAATTTCTGAGTCAAAATCAATCAGGGCAATTCGATCTTTTCCTCCCAAATTGTTGATATAATTTTGGAGAGTTTGCTGAACTGCTGGTAGTTTGTTACCCTTCATTGAACCAGATGAATCCACTACTACAACCACTAGTGAAGGCTTTTTGACTACTTCCTGCCAGGATTTCAGCATCGCTGCTACAACTTCAGGCTGGGGCGATCGCAACGAATCATAATTAATTTGAGCTTTTATCCCATATTCAGGCGTAAACTTTACACCTAATGCAACTCCCGGTGTTCCCGGCCTTAAACCTAAATCGCTAGCAATAGTCTGAATTTCGGGCGATCGCAAGTAATTACTTAGTTTTTCGGCTGCTGCCTTTTCATCCGCGCTCATCCAAGGTGCATTTGGTATAATTAACCGCATATTAGATGTAAATGTTGCCTTGGGATAAACCGCCTCATAATGCTGTTGTCCTGGCTGTAAACTACTATTGGCAGCAATTACAGAAGACTCATAAACTGAAGCCACCGTCGCCCAAAACGATCCATTTTGCACCATTGCCTTAGCAAGGGAATTAGTAGAAACGCCATAGCGAGTAATCTTGCTTTGGATTTGCAGGATTTGAGAGCGATCGCGTTGGATATCTGCTATTGTTAGTTGTTCGGGGCGCTTACCAGCTATGCTGGCATATTGAGCTACTAGAGTTTGTAATCCAGAATTAGAACGGGTAGGCGCTGTATGTACGTAATGAATAGCTAGAGGCGGCGCAGATGGATCGATGTCACGATGGGTTTTTGCACTAACTAAAGCTTTGTAAGGATCGGATGTCTTTCGCCATCCTTTTGCTAGATCCTTTTGCACCATAAACACCATTGGACTACTAGCCAGTAATGGTGAGTCAGTTATTTCCGGGATATATTTTTGTCCGGGAAATAGCTGATTCATTTCGTAGAGCATCTGAGTATAATATATATCACCATCTAAGGAAACTAAGCTGGGAAATTCTGGGGCATCAGCTTTCAATGTTCCAGCTTTGTGCTGGCGGCTGAGAGATACTAGTTGAGTAACAACATCTCCACTACCCTTAGTTTCGCAGGTAGCACGGAAGGCTGTACCATTGTCAAGTTGGGGTTGGGTGGCGTTAAATTTAGCGATCGCGCTAGTGCAGAAATCCCCTAAAGCACTACCCACCAGTATTTTAATTTTCAAACCAGTGAAGTTGTCAGGGTTATCTTTGTCCCCACCCCCATTACAAGCCGTCAATGCCAATAAAATAAAGGTTGCAGCAAGACTGGTGATCGACTGACGACTTTTCAAATTCATAAATGCTGTGAAAAAATGTGTGTATAGCGCTTTAGCTAAATCCTTGTTAAAGTTAGAAATATTTTTTCGATTAAAAACTCACTTGTTGTACAGTAAATTTGGCTATAGCTGATATAGCAAACTCGCTCTTGATCTGAAAACAGTGAAAATACTAGGCTAATTAAAAAGTCGTCAGTCGTCAGGAAGAAGCAAACCTCTAGCCTAAGCGCCTCTAGCCTAAGCGCCTTGCAACCTAAAATTTTATTTAAAACAGCGACACTCCAATCGGAAAACAGGGGTTTTATGTCATGATTGCATAGTAGAAGAACTATGGCATTTTGACCACAGGAAACAACGATGGCTCTCCGATTAGGTGATACAGTACCCAACTTTAAGCAAGCTTCTAGCCAAGGGGAAATTGATTTTCACAACTGGGCTGGCGATAGCTGGGTTGTCCTATTTTCTCACCCCGCAGACTATACCCCGGTTTGTACCACAGAACTAGGCGAAGTCGGTCGTCTCAAGCCAGAATTTGACAAGCGTAACGTTAAAGTGATAGCGCTGAGTGTGGATAATGTAGACTCCCACCAAGGCTGGATTTCTGATATTGAAGAAACCCAGAAATCGACTATCAACTACCCAATTTTGGCAGACTCCGATCGCAAGGTTTCCGATTTGTATGACATGATCCACCCAAATGCTAACAATACCTTAACGGTGCGATCGGTCTTCATCATCGACCCTAGCAAGAAACTGCGTCTAGTTTTGACTTATCCTGCTAGCACTGGACGTAACTTTCCTGAAATTTTGCGGGTGATTGATTCCCTGCAACTGACTGATAACTACAGCGTAGCAACTCCTGCTAACTGGAAAGATGGAGATGACTGTGTAATTGTCCCCTCCTTGAAAGATCCAGAAGTGCTGAAAGAGAAATTCCCCAAAGGTTACGAAGAAGTTAAACCTTATCTGCGGATGACTCCTCAACCAAATAAGTAGGCTGAGTATCATTTGTTTTGCACTCAGTAATTTAAATTCGCGGCTTGACACATAACCCATCCCAGTGGATGTACGTTTGTGTAACCGCGATTTTTTATATCTAGCAGCTACTCTGCCGCAGGGTAAGTTAATAGCGCACCATAAATATATAGCGCTTCTCGTTTGCTTGAAGTACACCTAACCCCCCTTCCCCCTTCCCTCCTAGGGAAGGGGGAGATTTAAAGCCTCTCTCCTCGTAGGAGAGAGGAATGGAAGCGAGGTCATAAATGTATTGCAATCAAACGAGAACTGCCGTAGAGATTAAAAATTGCCTTAGCATCAGCAACTTGAGGACATCAATTATGCTTTCATCTGCGATCGTGTTACAAATGCCACCAGAGTTACAAATGACAGACGAACAATTTTTTGAGTTCTGTCAAATCAATCGTGACTTACGCATTGAGCGGAATAAATTGGGAGAAATATCAATTATGGCTCCTACTGGCTCGGAAACAGGTAATCGTAACTTCAACATCGCTTTACAGTTAGGAATTTGGGCAGAACAGAACGGAACAGGTATCTGTTTTGACTCCAGCACGGGATTTAAGCTATCAACGGGTGCTGAACGTTCTCCTGATGCTTCTTGGATAAAACTAGAACGGTGGAATACTCTCTCATCAGAACAACAGCAACTCTTTGCGCCAATATGTCCAGATTTTGTGGTGGAACTGTGTTCTTCCAGTGATAACCTCAAGCCATTGCAGGAAAAGATGGTTGAATATCTGCAAGAGCCAGGAATACAGCTAGGTTGGCTGATCGATCGCAAACATCAGAAAGTATATATATATCGTCCTGGGTTGGAAGTGGAATCTCTAGATAATCCAGCCACAGTTAGCGGCGAAGGAGTGTTACCTGGATTTGTCCTGAATATGAGTAAGATTTGGTAAATGCAGACACTTCCCAAGATATTGGGAATTTATACAGGCATCGCACACCAATAAACCTTCAATCCCACTACCGCTATAAGCCAGAATTTTGATAGGAGATTAATTAACGGTAATTTCAGAATGAATATCAAAAACGGCTTTGTAGACACTGTTGGTAACACACCACTGATCCGCTTAAACCGCTTCAGCGAAGAGACTGGCTGTGAAATCCTTGGCAAAGCAGAGTTTCTCAATCCTGGTGGTTCAGTTAAAGATAGAGCAGCACTTTACATGATTCAAGACGCAGAAGCAAAAGGCTTGCTCAAACCAGGTGGTACCGTAGTGGAAGGAACAGCCGGAAATACTGGCATTGGTTTAGCGCATATTTGCAATGCCAAAGGCTACAAATGCCTGATTGTGATTCCTGAAACTCAGTCGCAAGAGAAGATAGATGCACTCAAGACTTTGGGTGCAGAGGTTCGCACTGTGCCAGCCGTGCCATACAAAGACCCAAATAATTATGTCAGGCTCTCTGGTAGACTTGCATCTGAGATGGAAAATGCGATTTGGGCGAATCAATTTGATAACTTAGCAAATCGACAAGCACATTACGAAACTACTGGGCGAGAAATTTGGGAACAAACAGACGGTAAGGTTGATGTTTGGGTGACATCTACGGGAACTGGCGGTACTTTGGCTGGGGTAGCAATGTACCTGAAAGAAAAAAATCCTGCCATTAAGACAGTCTTAGCCGATCCAATGGGCAGCGCGCTTTATAGTTATATCAAGACTGGTGAAACTAAAAGTGAGGGTAACTCAATTACAGAAGGCATTGGAAATAGTCGGGTAACTGCCAATTTAGAAGGCGCACCGATTGACGATGCGCTTCAAATTACTGACTCTGATGCGGTGCGAGTCGTTTACAGACTGTTGAGAGAAGAAGGTCTGTTTGTAGGTGGCTCTAGTGGTATCAACGTGGCAGCAACTGTAGAATTAGCAAAGCAGATGGGGCCTGGACATACGATTGTGACTATCCTTTGTGATAGTGGTAGTCGTTACCAGTCAAAGCTATTCAATCGGGAATGGTTGGCAGAAAAGAAATTGTTGCCAGACTAGAAAAAGACATTTAGGTTGTATGCATAACTAAACAATTCCCCTTGCCTTTTTGATAATTATAGGTGAGGGGAATTTACAAATAAAGAGTTAAGTTACCTTTAATACTACCTTGACCAGTATTTAATCCTTAGTTGATAAATTCATCTTGCAACCTTTATTGGGACTGCAAAAATAAGTAGGTGAAACCAAGGATTTCCTATTGGGTTCAGTAGTTTGTTTACTAGTACAAAAAAGCGGCGCTAAAAAGTAATTATGTTTGCGCTTGAGATACTTTAAGGAATATCACGTAACGTACTAGTATAAATAAATTTTATCTGTTACTTACTTTTTTTGTGTCTCCCCCAGTTATTGAAGTTTTTTAGAGGGGTGGATATGAATCGCTTTGATGTCTCGCGCTTACTATCAACTCAGGTTAGCCGCAGAAGATTGCTGCTTGGTGCTGGCGCTTTAACTGGTTTTGCGATCGCCACTCAATGGCAAAATAAAGTCATCGCCCAGCCCAAATTCTCTGACTATCCCTTTAGTCTAGGTGTAGCTTCTGGCGATCCATTGCCCGATAGTGTAGTACTATGGACGCGGCTAGCTCCCGATCCGCTTAACGGTGGCGGAATGCCTCACAATCCCGTGCCAGTACAGTGGCAGATCGCAGATGATGAAAACATGAGACGGATTGTTAGAAGTGGTACAGCGATCGCTACACCAGAATTAGGACACTCCGTCCACGTCGATGTCAAAGGGTTGCGACCGGGGCAATGGTACTGGTATCAATTTCGGGTAGGTAACGAAGTTAGTCCGATTGGCAGAACTTGCACTGCACCACCCAAAGACAATCGCATCAATCAATTTCGTTTTGCTTTTGCTAACTGCCAGAACTACGAGCAGGGCTATTATACAGCCTACAAACACCTGGCCCAGGAAGATATCAATATAGTCATCCATCTGGGTGACTATATCTACGAGGGAGCGCCACAACGCGATCGCCCCAGGATACACAATGGTTCTGGCGAACCTCTTGACGTTGAGGGATACCGCAATCGCTACGCTTTGTATAAGAGCGACCCCAACTTACAGGCGGCTCATGCTAATTTTCCTTGGATAGTTACTTGGGATGACCACGAAGTTGACAATAACTATGCCAGCGATATTCCCCAAGATCCAGAATTACAGCCACGCGACGAGTTCTTGCTTCGACGTGCCGCCGCCTACCAGGTATATTACGAACATATGCCTTTACGCGAGTCGTCCCTACCTCAAGGGCCAAACTTGCTACTCTACCGACGGTTTACGTTCGGTAACTTAGTCGAGTTTAACGTGCTAGACACCAGGCAATACCGTAGCGATCAGCCTTGTAACGATGGAGTCAAGCCCCGTTGCGCTAAAGCTTTCGATCCAACCGCTACGATGACAGGTTCAAAGCAGGAGCAGTGGCTGTTTCAGGGTTTAGATAAGTCCCAAGCCCGTTGGAATGTCTTAGCTCAGCAGGTCATGGTTGCTCAGCTAGATCGGACAGCAGGTGCGGAACAAGAATATAGTATGGATAAGTGGGATGGTTATGTAGCTGCCCGCGATCGCCTCTTCAACTTCCTGGTGCAGCGTCAACCTTCAAACCCAGTAGTAATTACAGGCGACATCCACCAAAACTGGGTAGCAGATCTCAAAACTAACTTCGACGATCCAAACTCAGCAACCATCGGCACGGAGTTTGTCGGCACATCAATTAGTTCCGGTGGCGACGGGGCAGACACTACACCGCAAACTGAAGCACTCCTAGCCCAAAACCCGCACATAAAATTCTTTAACAATCAGCGCGGTTATGTCCGCTGCCAGATCACAGCAGGACGCTGGCAATCTGACTATCGCGTTGTCTCGGCTGTAACTACACCAGAGGCTGCGATCGCGACTAGAGCCTCGTTTGTGGTCGAAGATGGGCAACCAGGCGCTCAACTTGTATAGCATAATATTGCTATTTTGTCAAAATATTGAATTTGTGTGGTCACGGGAGTAAAATTCCGTGACCATTTACAGGCAAATAGCAATATATTCTTACCGTCGCTTTTTACCAGAGCGACGAGCTTCTCGTGTTTCTTGCGCTTGGCGACGGCGATCGCGCCATTCTGCTGCTGTCAAATAAGCAATGCCCCCAGTGACAGCTACGAGTAAACCAAACGCGGCTACAAGCAGAACATTAAAATAAGTCGTTTCCACTTGAGTTTTATAGTCCGTTACGACCCCAAACTACCATTGCAATTGACCATGTGAATGTAACTAGCAGCGCAACCCAGCCCAGTGTCAGAATCTCCATAGCAGCAAATTAAAACAATTTACAAAACAACTCTAAGTTTAATCATACTTTGAAGCGGGACTAGGAACTAGTCGCTTCGCTCCAGTTATAAGTTTTAAGTTTTGAGTTTTAAATTAAAACCTTTTAAAATTTAGAATACATGACTCAAAAATCCAAAACGTAGCTTTTGAAAGCTCACAACTTGCTTTTTGTGAAAAGTACTATTAAGCAGGCAAAACGGCTAGAATCTCTCAAAGCTGGAATCATAGCAGCAGCGTCTGTTTGCGTTGCCTTCATTTTCACTACTGCTGTTAATAGTTTGTTTCTGGCTAGGTATTTTGTGGCTTTGAGTAGTCTGCGAGTTGATTCTGTTACTTGGCAATGGTTGGTAAGGGGAGCGATCGCGATCGTCTGTGGCTTACTATTTGGTGTAACCTACCGCTACGCCATCCGGGGCGACGATAATTTTCAACTTAAATCTGGTACAGTACTAGCTTTTGGGCTAGTACGTGGATTAACTCAGTTAGATATCGGACTAAATACTCCAGACTTTGTTTTGCCCTTTGTAGTGATGGCTGGGGAGAGTATTTTCTGGTTTGCCCTTGCTGCTGTCATACTCAACTGGGCTATTCAGCGAGGCTGGGTGAAAACGCTTAACTGAGGCTTAACTCCTCAAATTCCGGTTGACCATAAATCATCTGCCGATCTACTGCTGAGAGAGTTTTATTATTAGCTCGGTCAGAATTAAGACAGCGACAAATTAACTGGGCGACATCTGCACGATGAATTGTCCCAGCAATGCGCGGATCTTCAGTAAGCACTCCGTTTCCTGTTGCTGGTTCCGACTTCAGCCCACCGGGTCGAATTACAGTATAAGTCAATCCGCTTTCAATTAAATGCTTTTCGGCTTGCTCCTTTTCAGCCAAGACAGGAGCTAGTGTAGCAAGAGCCGAGGGAGGTATGGCAGCAGCACTATTCCCACTGCCAATTGAGGAAACCAAAATAAATTTTTGCACTCCTGCTTTTACAGCCAAATCGATTAAGTTTTTATTACCCAGAAAATCCGCCCTTTCGCCGTCTTTGGGTAAACCGCCAATCGTGCTAATAACAACTGAGATTGGTTCTAACATTGCCCTTTCGACATCCGCAACATTGAGAGCGTCTCCGAGTACAACCTCGATCCCCATCGCCTCAAGTTCTGCCCGCGCCGCCTCTGTTCTCAACAGCGCTTTCACTTTCAGTTTTTGTTGTGTCAAGCACTTGGCGATTTCTCGCCCCACACCTCGACTAGCCCCGGCTAAAAAAATGTAGGATGTGTCAGTCATCTTGAATTCCTTGAATTTTTTGACCAAAAAAAATGGCTACAAGCCTCGCCCTTTAGTGACTCCTTTTTTAGGCTATCATTTTTACGTAGGGCTTTCCCACGTCAAATGATAGTTTTAGAGTTTAAGGCTGAAGGGAAGACAACTCAATACAGTGCTATAGATGAGGCGATAAGAACTGCTCAATTCGTCCGCAACAAGTGCGTCCGCTACTGGATGGACAACCAAGGTGTAGGACAAAAAGAGCTTTATCGTCACAACACGGCATTGAGAGCAGAGTATCCTTTTGTCAAAACCTTGAACTCCCATGCTTGCCAAGCTTCGGTAGAAAGAGCTTATAACTCCATTGCTCGGTTTTACGACAACTGTAGAAAGTCACATCCGGGTAAAAAGGGTTATCCAAAGTTCAAAAAAAATTGTCGCTCAGTGGAGTACAAAACTTCTGGTTGGGCACTTTCCACGAACAGGAAGCAAGTTACATTTACCGATAAAAAAAGCATTGGTAAGCTCAAGCTAAAAGGGACTTGGGACTTAAACTTCTACCAAATAGACCAGATAAAGCGGGTTAGGTTGGTAAGACGCGCTGATGGATATTATGTTCAGTTTTTGGTTAGGGCTGAAAACAAAATAGACATACAACCGAATGGTAAAACCATTGCCTTAGATGTAGGACTCAAAGAGTTCTATACGGACAGTAATGGTTTTAGCGAACCAAATCCCAAGTTTTATCGTTCTGGAGAAAAGCGGTTAAAGTTTCTAGGACGCCGTGTTTCTTGCAAAAAGAAAGGCTCTACCAACCGAAAAAAAGCAATTAATAAATTAGGACGAGTACACCTCAAAATAAGCAGGCAACGTGAAGAACACGCCAAGAGAGTGGCGCGTTGCGTAATCCAATCTAACGATTTGGTCGCCTACGAAGACTTGAGGATTAGAAACTTAGTTAAAAATCACTGTCTCGCCAAATCTATTAATGATGCAGGTTGGTATCAATTCAGAAAATGGTTGGAGTATTTTGGCGTAAAGTTTGGTAGGGTAACTGTTGCAGTAAACCCTGCCTACACCTCTCAAGATTGCTCTAGCTGTGGTAAATGTGTCAAAAAGTCTCTGTCTACTAGAACGCATATTTGCGCTTGTGGGTATGTTTTAGACAGGGATTATAATGCTGCATTGAACATTCTGAATCTAGCCTTGAGTACCGCAGGTCATGTGGGAACTTGGATCTTAGATCCGAACGCTTCGGGAGATTTAACCTCTACTGTTTTAGGTGAAAACCTATCTCAGTAAGTTGAGTCGTTGAACGAAGAATCCTCGTGCATTTATGCCGAGGAGTGTCAAATCCTTTTATTAACTAACAACATCGATCGCTACTCAATGCCCACTCTAGGAGATATTGCGGGCTACATTAGGGAATTGCCAGCTTGAACAAGCATATTTCCCAGTTTCTGCACGTTAGCAGCAGCATCATCCTTTGGATTAGCTGCCCCAGCAGAGATGATATTCTCACCCAGTTCGACGAGCATCTTAGAGATTGAACCTGTGTTACCACCAATGAGTATCTGTTTGAGTTCATACAATTTTTGAGCAATGTCAGTTCCTTGCAGCTGTTGATGCCAGCTGTCGATTAGCGCCATAGCTTCATCCATAGAGATGGAACTTATATCTTGTTGCAATACAGAGATCGTGGTATTAAGATCGAGGGTTTGCATCATATCAGCCATCATAAAATTCCTTTATTGAGACAATTTTGCTAGAAGAGATCGCCCAAAAACTAGCGATTGAAACTATTTCATACGTAGCTTAATTCTTCTAAATGTGAAGATGAGAATCCTCAGCCTACGGTTATAAATGAGTACCAGTAACTTTTCTCTAGCGCAGCGGTAAAAATCGCTGATAAAGCAAAAATGCTCAATTATTTGCATATCCCAAGCGCGATCGCATTTACACTGTAGCCAAGTAGATCTGAGATATTATTAGGTAATACTCCTTATTTGTTAATGGTTGAAATTAGCAAGTAAACACAGCCCGCTCTAAACTAAAAAAAAATAAAATCTTTTTGTTTTTAGTCTCCTATTATGTATTAAAGCGTCTTGACAGTTAAATTCAAATTTATGCTATTTCCCGGCGAAGTTTTTACCAACACTACTGATTTTGATACTGGCATTCGGCAACTCATCCCTCGCTACGACGAGATGCTAGATGCCATTACTCGTTGTCTTCCTGCTACAACTAATCGCATATTAGAATTAGGCTGCGGCACTGGAGAACTCAGTTTCAAATTGATGAAACGCTGCCCATCTGTGCAAGTGGTGGCTGTAGACTACTCGCCGCGAATGCTGCAATTTGCTAAGCAGAAAATCCAAGCTTTTGGATATGCAGACCGTTGGACAGGGATAGAAGCAGATTTTGGCAATTGGGCAAACGAGCCAACTACAGCAGAAATTGGGACTGGGTTTGATGCCTGCGTCTCATCTTTGGCAATTCACCATCTCACGGATGAGATGAAGTTGAAATTATTTCGGCGGATTAGTACTAGTCTTAATCCCAACGGCTGGTTTTGGAATGCCGATCCAATTTTACCTGAATTGCCGCTGCTAAAGGAAGTTTATCAAACGGTGAGAGAAGAATGGGTGCAGCATCAGGGAACTACAGTAGCAGAAATTCGCGATCGCACCAGTAGCAGCAGCACTCAAGGCCATTCCAACCCCGACCAACTGGCTACATTATCAGCGCACCTGCAAATGCTGACAACCGCTGGATTCAATTCGCTAGCTGTGCCTTGGAAGTATTACAATTTAGCAGTGTTTGGTGGCTGTATCTAACTAATTTGTAGCGAAGTTCAAATCTTGCACCCACTGCGCTCGATCTGAAATTAACGCCTCTACCATCTTGCTATCTACTGGTTTAGAGAACAAATAACCCTGCGCATACTCGCATTGAAGCGCCTGGAGTTGGTACATTTGCTTTTTCGTTTCCACTCCTTCAGCGACGATATCCATACCTAAATTCCACGCTAAGGAGGCAACACTGCGAATAATCTTAATTTTTTCAGGATCGCAATCGACATTATTAACGAAGGAACGGTCAATTTTTAAAGTATCAATTGGCAAGCTGTGCAGGTAACTTAAGGAGGAATAGCCTGTGCCAAAGTCATCAATTGATAATCCTATGCCCAAAGCTTTGAGCTGCTTGAGTGTTACTGTGGCAGCTGCGGCATTTTCCACTAATACGCTTTCGGTGATTTCCAACTTCAAACAACGGGCATCACAGCTAGTCTCTTGAAGAATCTGCTTGATCTTATCCGCGAGATCCGGTAGCGCCAACTGTTTACCAGATAAGTTGACACTCATAATCAAAGGTGGTGTAGGAGCAAATTTCAAGTTCCAGATGCGTAGCTGACGGCAAGCTTGTCGCAACACCCACCAGTCTAAGGGGAGAATTAATCCAGTTTCTTCGGCAATAGGAATAAATTCAGCAGGTGACACAAAGCCCCATGTGGGATGCTGCCATCGTGCTAAAGCCTCGAAACCAGCAATTTTGCCGTTATTGAGTGATATTATCGGCTGGTAGTATACCTGTAATTCTTGCTGTTCCAGCGCCCGCCGCAGGTCAATTTCTAACTGCAACCGTGCCATAGCTTGATTATGCAGGCTGGGGTCAAACATTTCAAAACGTGCTTTGCCTAATGCTTTGGCGCGATACATTGTCGTATCGGCATCCCTAAGTAGATCTTCAGGACACTCGTAACTACTGTTACCGATAGCGATGCCAATGCTAGCGGCGGTGCAAACTTCGTGTCCGTTCAGTTGAAATGGCATTGACAGATGCTTTTGGATGCGATCGGCAATGTGGGTAGCATCACTGACATCTTCGATCGCATCCAACAGAACGGTAAATTCGTCGCCACCAAGGCGTGAAACAGTATCGCCTGGACGTAAACACGCTTGTAGCCGCTGTGCGATTGCCACAAGTAGCTGATCTCCCAGATTATGCCCCAGGCTGTCATTGACTACCTTGAAACGGTCTAAATCGAGGAATAACACAGCAAATAGATAATTTTCAACTCGTTTAGCACGAGCGATCGCACATTCTAACCGCTCTAGGAATAAGAGGCGATTTGGCAATCCTGTAAGTGCATCGTGAAAGGCTTGATGTAGTAATTCTGCTTCTGTTTGCTTGCGCTGTGTAATATCGGTGAGAGAGCCAGCCATACGATAAGGCTTGCCGTTTGCGTCTCGCACTGCAAGTCCGTGACAGAGAATCCAGCGATATTTTCCATCCTTGTGCAACAGGCGGTATTCGCTTTCAAGGTGAGTAGATCCTGACAAATGGGCAGCGATCGCACTTTTGAGGGGCTTAATATCTTGAGGATGCACCCACTGGAAAAATTCCTCCCAGTCATCACTAATTTCTTTTTCCAGACAGCCAAGAAGAGCTTTTGAGCGTGGGGAAAAATAGACTTTATTAGTTTTTAAATTCCAGTCCCACAAACCGTCGTTAGCGGCACGAGCAGCCAGCGCATATCGTTCCTCACTCTCACGCAATGATTCTTGCGTAGCTCTGCGTTCTTCCTCTACTCCAATTGCTGCTGCAATGATACTTATTACTTTGCGATCGTCTTCAGTGGGAATATAGTTTGTTTGATATACGACGCACACTGCACCAATAATTCTTTCCCTATATCTAATAGCCTTGCCAATATATGTTTGTAAATTGTAGACAATGACATTTGGGTCAGTCTGAGCATACTTCGTATTGGGCAAGTCATGCACAACTAAGATTTCGTCGCTTGCTTGCTGAATAATGTCATAGCAAATACGCCCTTCTGGTTTGTCTACAGACTTATATCCTACCGGGGTTTGCCATTGTCCCACCGAACAGAGTATCTCCTCCTCAAGGCGATTATATAAGGCACAAGTTGCGCCTAAAAGTTCCCCACATAAAGCAGTCAACCGATTAATGTTTTCTACTGGAACGGTGCCGAAACTTAAAAAACATTCGTTGATTTTCTTTAGTCTTTCCTGCGCCCGTTTATGCTCGGTAATATTTCTACCAAAAGCTGATACGCCTATTACCTTACTGTCTTCTGTAAAAATTGGGTTGAAACAAAACTCAATATCTATAAATCTACTTGCAAATTCATAATGCTGTTCAAAGCAAAAGCGTTTTCCTCCTAGCGCACGGTTGTAATATTCCACCCAAACAGCACAAATATCTGCTGATAAACATTGCACAATATTCATGCCAATTTTTAATTCAATTCCATAGACTAATAAGAATTGCTGCTTAAAATTTGAATTAAGCGTTACAACTTTATATTCAGTATCAATTGACCATACTGCATTCCCAGTATTTTCAATTAGCGCTGATAGATTTGCTTGACTCTCCCGCAGTGCTTCTTCTACTTGTTTGCGATCGGTAATATCTCGCTTCACAGCAACATGATGAGTAACTGCACCTGCTACATTCCTGACAGGAGAGATAGTCACTTCTTGATGGTAAATTGTTCCATTCTTGCGTTTTCCAATATAACTACCACTCCAAACTTTACCGCTTGCCAGCGTGTTTGACATCTCTTGATAAAAGACATCATCATGTTTTCCACTTCGCAGCAAGCTTGCAGGAGTTTTGCCTATTATTTCTGAACATTTATAACCTGTAATTTTTTCAAAAGCTGGGTTGACGTATTCAAATCTTGCTTGGGCATCGGTAATCTCAATCGCATCGGCCGCATAATCCACAGCCGTTACTAGTAAGCTATTCAATTTATCTGCTTCTTTGCGCTGAGTAATATCATAGGCAATACAAACAATTCCCTGAATCTGTCGTTGACTATCTTGCATAACTGAAGCTGAAAAAGACACAGGTATTTGTCTGCCGTCTTTTGTTAAATAAGTTATTTCAGTATTAGCAGTAGCTCGGTTAAGGTTCGCTAACGTATTTTTTTCTTTTAAGGTTGCCAGTTCTAGTAAACGACAAAA
>QQTW01000299.1_pt1 | contig 30093 bp, 30 predicted proteins | sample 1904831 | NCBI WGS metagenome assembly QQTW01 (sample SAMN09435610, study PRJNA476489) | Subsurface metagenome, whole genome shotgun sequencing project.
AGCCAAAGGTAGGACGGACGCGCCGAGGAATAGAAAAATCTACAATTGGCGCTACTAAGTCTTTGTCTTGAACCGCACACCGAGCTATCACTTCTTCATTTAATACTGGTAGAGGTACGCCTACGCCCAACATTAGCGAAGGACCATAGCTTTTGAAATAGCAGCCGCGTACCCATTGGGCGCTCATTTGCTTGGCATCGCCAATTAAGGCTAATGTCGCAGCAGGACCTACAGGCGTGCGGTTGGGGAGACGTTTTTGCAGGGGAAAATGCTGCGTACCTTCCCAAGCTACGTAACCAATACCGCCACCTAGAAAGATTTTTGTCCCAATGCCGATTAGTTGCAAATCTGGGTCGTTAAGTAGGGGAGAAATTGCCCCTGGATTTGAGTAAACAGCATTGTTTAATCGGGGTTGCAAGGGACCGAGGTATGTAAATAATGGGCGATCGCCTCCATTTACGCCGACAATAAAATTTTGGTATAGATTGCGCGGATTGAATAAGTAAAACTGGTTGATTGTCTCGCGGGTAATTGTAGTTTCAAAAGAGGCGCGGGGGTAGCAATCTGTAACTTGTCCGAGCGCTTTTACTTGGACTGGTAATCCGGCAATTAGGTCAGAAATTACATGACCGCCACCACGTTCGCGCGTATCTTCCCCATCTTGAGATTCGATAGCTTGAGTTGCGCCTAAGTATAAATCTACTGCTCCAAATCCTGAATAGGCTGGTACGCCATCTATCCAGCAACGACGAATTTTTATCGGCGGGTCAGTATGTCCCAAGTTAATAATTGCGCCCGAAGACTCCATCGGCTCAAAAGTACCTGTAGTTATTACGTCTACTTCCTTAGCCGCTTGAGTAACACCTATTTCCGCTACCCGTACCTTTAATTCCTCTGCCGTCCAGACAACTGCACACTTGCGATTGATTTTGTCGTTGATTTCGGCGATCGTTTGCATAAAAATTAACAAATAGTTGTAGAAACATAGCAATACTACGTCTCTACAACTATCTAACAATAGGTTAAATTAATTATTCTTTATTGCGTTTTTCAGTTGGGGAATCTGCTGTTTTATCTATAATTGTTATTTGCTTGTTTAAGGTAGCTGGACGTTCTTCAGATTCGCCTGGGCTTATTTCTGGTTCATCAGCATCTTGGCTTGGTTTTGGCGGCTGATCGTGACGATCGCGCTCCCATTTATCCAAGACATCTTTAATTATTACTTCCTGCAACCAAACTTGCCCGACTACCGTTAGAGGTAGTGCTAGCAACAGACCTAAGAAGCCAAAAAATGTTGCAAAAAATACTTGAGACAACAACGTTACCGCAGGCAATAACGAAACTTGCTGCGCCATAACATAAGGTGTCAAAACATTGGTTTCTAACTGCTGGATGCCAATATACAAACCAAGTACAGCCAGTGACTTCCAGGGCGCATCTAAAAGAGCGATCGCCATTGGCGGAATTACACTCAAAGCTGGCCCCACATTGGGAATAAATGTCAAAATTCCTGCTAAAGCTGCTTGAGCTAGTGGTAGGGGAATGCCCAAAATTACCAAACCAATCCCGCTCAGTGAAGCGATGACAAACATATTGAACAAAATACCTATGAGCCAGCCACGTAAAGCTATCTCACAACGGTCTAAGATTGTATCTACCCGTTGCCGATAGAAAGATGGAAACAAGCGCATAAATGCGTGGCGATAGGGCAGCGGATCGGCGAGTAACATTAGTGTCAAAATCAGCACTAACAAAAAGTCAATAACAAACCCAAAAGAGCTAGAAAATAAAGTAAAAAATCTTTGCAACAGTTGGTTTGCCAATGGTTGAATTTGCCGCACCAAGCCATCAACATCTGGTAAATAAGGAATTATTTGCTTAGGAACGCGCCTTTCAAGTTGTTCAGCCCAAAATTCCGATCTAGCTAATCCTTTGGGAAATAACTCTGCTAATTGTTGAAATTGAGTCGAAAAAGCTGGCACGATCAGCCAGAAAAAGCCAACGATAACAGTTAGCAAAATACCAATAGATAGCAAAATGGCAATAGCGCGCGATACTCCCGACCTTTGCAAGCGTCTTGCTAGCCTATTTAGAGCAGTAGCTATAACGATCGCTGTAAATACTAATAAAAGTAGTTGACGAATTTGCCACAGTATATATAGAGAAAGAATTAAGGCAATCAGACCAAGCCATTGACCGAGATTCACTCTTTTGTAACTCCCAGCAAAAAATTGTAATAGTATATCGATGCAGCTAGATTAGCGAATTTTGGCGTTTTGTCCTAGATTCATAATGCGGTTGCCAGAGAATTCAAACCATGTTAGGGAATACGCTGTTGTCGCCGAGAACTTACGTAGCGGGACAATAAAGCGATCGCCATAACCACAGTAGGCGATAAAATCCCAATCAGAGCATTAGTTGTTGTTGCTGGAATAGATATAGGCGCAAATTTAATTACAACAGATAGTATTGCTGAGACAACTAACAACTCAACTACAAACAAAGTTTGACTTACCATAAAAATTTTATCAATAACTCGCAATGTCCCAAAAAACTCTAAACCCTTTACCCCTTAACCCTTCCCCCTTCCCCTTCTTCATGATAGTGACGGGCGATGTCAATTCGGCGGCATAGCCAAACGCGATCGCGTTGCTGTACGTAGTCGAGAAAACGAGCTAAAGCACCTATTCGTCCTGGTCTACCTGTTAAGCGGCAGTGTAGTCCTACGCTCATCATCTTAGGTGCAGTTTCGCCTTCTGCGTATAAAACATCAAAAGCATCGCGCAAATAGGTAAAAAACTGTTCGCCGCAGTTGAAGCCTTGAGCAGTAGCAAAGCGCATATCGTTATTGTCCAGCGTATAGGGAATGACTAAATGAGGTTTATCACCGCTCACCCAATAAGGTAAGTCATCAGCATAACTATCAGCATCGTACAGAAACCCCCCTTCCTCCATTACTAATCGCCGAGTATTAGGACTATTGCGCCCCGTGTACCAGCCTAGAGGACGATCGCCCGTAACTTTAGTATGAATAGCGATCGCCTTTTGCAGATGCGATCGCTCCAAATCTTCGCCAAAGTATTTGTAGTCAATCCAGCGATAGCCGTGACTTGCAATTTCCCAATCTGCTTCTAGCATTGCGGCTACGGCTTCAAGGTTGCGCTCCATTGCCATCGCCACACCAAAAACTGTAACCGGAATACCTCGCCCAGTAAATAGCCGATGCAGCCGCCAAAAGCCTGCTCGACTGCCGTATTCATACATTGACTCAATATTCATGTGGCGCGTTCCAGCAAGCGGTTCTGCGCCGATAATTTCGGATAAAAAGGCTTCGGAAGCAACATCTCCATGTAGTATGCAATTTTCTCCACCTTCTTCGTAGTTGATGACAAATTGCAAAGCAAGGCGCGCCCCGTTAGCCCATTGAGGATGGGGGGGATTGCGACCGTAACCTACCAAGTCTCGCGGATATTGGGGCATAATCAAAAGTCAAAAGTCAAAGTAAATATGAAAATTAAAGTTATCAATCCTAACACTACAGCCAGCATGACACAGAAGATTGGCATGGCGGCGCGCGCAGTTGCCGCACCTGGAACTGAGATTATCGCTTGTAACCCAGCAATGGGACCAGTTTCAATTGAGTGTCACTATGACGAAGCTTTGAGTATCGTTGGACTTTTAGAGGAAATTCGTCAAGGTGAAGTAGAAGGCGTGGATGGTTATGTTATCGCTTGTTTTGGCGATCCTGGTTTGCTAGCAGCGCGTGAAATAGCCAAAGGTCCTGTAATTGGTATTGCTGAAGCGGCAATGCATACAGCAAGTTTAATTTCTACAGGATTTTCTATTGTTACTACCTTAAGCCGGACGCGAGTTATTGCCCAGCAGTTGGTAGAAAACTATGGCATGAGTCGATTTTGTCGCAATATTCGGGCTACCGATTTAGCTGTTTTGGAGTTGGAAGTGCCAGGTTCTCATGCTCAAAAGATAATTGTAGAAGAATGCCGTCAAGCAATAGTAGAAGATAATTCAGGTGCGATCGTGCTAGGCTGTGGTGGCATGGCAGATTTGGCAACAGTAATTAGTCAAGAAATTGGTGTACCTGTAATTGATGGCGTTGGCGGGGCCGTCAAGTTTGTCGAACTCCTTGTGAGCTTAGGTTTAGGCACAAGTAAAGTAGGAGACTTAGCCTTTCCTATTTCCAAAGCTTATACAGGCATATTGCGATCGCACTCGCCGTAGTTAAAAGGTAAATTGAGCGCGTAAGTTTCCTACATAGATCGTCGGGTTGTCGCTGAAGTTATTAGGATTGCCAATTAGATAGAAAGCTGGAACTAGGGCAATGTTGTCACTAAGAGGATAATAATAAGTAGCTTCAAACTCGTACTGAACGCCACCATCACCGCCACCAGAAGCTAAAAAATTCCGCCCATCTAGAATAGAAAAAGGAATGACATAAGATAGCGTAAATAGCGCCCCTTCTTTAACCAAATCGGGCAAAGCTACTCCTAGTTGCACTGATTGAGCATTAACTTCGCCATCTGGCAAACCCGCAGTTAAAGGTTCTATATTGGTACTGCCGTAAGAATAGCGTCCAAATACACCTAACCCTGACGCAATCAGCCAATCAAAATTAAACACAAAAGTATCGGCAGAAGCGTTATCAATGGGACCATCAGAACCATCATCAGCAAAGCCATAAATAGGTTCGCCGATCGCACCGCCAACTTGCCCAGCGATCGCCCGTATATTAGAACGAGTGTAGAGAAATCTAAAAGTCAAGCGATCACTAGGAGCAAAGCCTAACTCGGCTGAAATTGTATTAGTCGGATTAAATAAACCCTGGCTAGGATTACTTGACGAATTAAATAAGGAACTAGCTAAAAATTCCGTATTTTCGCCCAAATATGCTGCACTAAATTTAAGCTGTTTGTTCAAATTCCAGACAATTGCTGCTCCCGAACCTCTGTCGATGGAGTTTGCTAAAGTGCTGCCAATAGAATTAAAACTACTTGCACCTCTCAAATAGTTAGTAAAACGGTTGTTGTCAAAGTAGCGAAACCAATTAACTCGCGGACCAACTGCTACTTGAATATTGTCACCGATGGGGAAGCTATAGAAGAGTTCTCGCAGGTAGACGCTATTTATTCCACTTGTAGGCGTACCTGTCTGGTCAGTATAAGGAGTCCCAAAGGTATTATATAGACCTGCGGAAACAAACTCATTTGCTGGAGATCTACCATTACCTGCTACTAATTGCGTAACTAAACTATCTCTACCTGTAAACGAAGTATTGAAGTTGAGAAATATATAGTTGCTCAAAGTGATATTGGGATCATCATCAATTTGCCGTAGTAAAGGCGTAGCTGTGCGAGGCTGAGTTCTAAATGCAGTTTCTCCTTCTGCCAAAACTGTGCCATCAGCAAAAGCGCCTGTGAGGTTGACAAATACGTTGCCAGTTAGTTTTGTTGTTGTCGAAAATTGATTGGCTTCTAGTACGCTTGCTTGCACCTCTAAGTTATCCACTCGACCACGCAAGCTAGCAAGTTCGCTGCTAAATTCTGCTTGCAACCTCTGCAAAGTAGCTAAATCTTCTTTAGTTACTACATCTGTTGTAGCTGTAGCAATTAATTCATTAACTCGCTCTAAACAAGCATTCAGTCCGGCGGCAAATTCATATCTAGTCAGCGCTCGATTGCCGCGATATGTGCCATCATAATAACCAGCAATACAACCATAGCGTTCTACTAAAGACTGTAATGCTTGGAATGCCCAATCTGTCGGCTGTACGTCAGATAGCTCGGAAACTGATGTAACTTGTGCCATTGCCTCATTTCCTTGTTTATTTGGGGCAATTGATTCTGCAAAATCTTTAGGAACTGCCTGCGCTACTAAGTCAGTATTAGTTTCCTCCTCTACAATCAATTGCTTGGCATCAACTCCAGCAGAGGCTAAGACAAAACCCCAGACTATTATTAGTCCTGATAAGCAGTTGAATTTTATTACACTCATCTCACACTCACATAAATTGACTTACAAAACGATCGCTGATAAGCGAAATTGGGCGATCTGATAAATCTCGGCGACCGCGCTTTCAAACTCCCGATCTACACTATTTTCCAAACGCTGCTCAAATACTGTGAAAATGCTGTCTTTGGTATGGTTTTTCACAGCAACAATAAAGGGAAAATTAAACTTAGCTTTGTAGGCAGCATTAAGTTTCTCAAAGCGATCGTATTCCTGGGCAGTCAAGCGATCTAGCCCTACACCAGACTGTTCTTGCACTGATGCTGCTGCCATTTTTACCTTACTACCCAAATCAGGATGTGCTTGTATTAGGGCAAGTTGCTCTTGTTTACTCATCGCCCTAACTGCATTTACCATCTGCTGGTAAAGCTCCGTTGCGTCAGTAAACGGACGCTTTTCCCAGGTAGAACGAGCGATCGCAGGTGTTTCTTCAAATACTGCCCCTAATGCTGCAACAAACTCATCTTGGCTCATAGAGTTGATTTGAGCGATTGAGTAAGACATTTCTAGCTTCCTCGGTAGGTACTATAAGACCAAGGAGACACCAGCAAAGGTACGTGGTAGTGACGGATAGGGTCTGCGATCGCAAATTGCAACGGAATCCGATTGAGAAATGGCGGATTTGGCAAGGCAGAAGACTTAAAGTAATCGCCGACAACAAAAACCAACTCATACACACCCACAACTAATTCTGCATCCACTAATAAAGGCGCATCAGTACGCCCGTCAGCATTTGTTACAGCAGTTTTGAGTAAAGTTTTTTGCCCAGATTGTGCGTCAACCAACCAAAGTTCTAAGCTGATATTACTGCCAGGACAACCTTGAGCCGTATCGAGAACATGAGTAGTAAGTTTGCCTGACATTGTTAGCAAGTGAGGTAAGAGGCTACTAGCGATTGTCCATATTTCTGGGCAACAACCAATTCAAAAGCACGGCAGACAGTCCGCCAGTGGCAGTGGCGGAGGAAAATAGATTTTGGAATAGGGCGGGTTTATTGGTAAAGATTTCGGGAACGTAGACTACGCCTAAGCCCAACGCTAGGGAAATTGCCACAATCAGCAAATCGCGGCGACCAATCTCTACGGAAGACACAATATCGATACCAGCTACAGCGATCGCGCCAAACATCACTACGGTTGCTCCCCCTAATACAGGTTGCGGTAAGGATTGAAAGACACCGCCCACAAGCGGAAATAAACCTAGAAGCGCTAGAACCCCAGCAATGTAAAAGCCCACATAACGGCTGCCAACCCCTGTCATTTGGATCACACCATTATTCTGGCTAAATGTGGTGACGGGGAAGGTGTTGAACAATGCCGCCACTAGACAATTGATACCATCTCCCAAAATGCCGCCTTTGATCCGCCGCATGAACAGACTGCCTTCTACGGGCTGTCCAGTAATCGCTGAAGTCGCGGTTAGGTCGCCAATAGTTTCGATGGAAGTGAGGATGTAAAGCAGCACAAACGGAATAAAAGAGACAAAATCAAAGCTCATGCCGTAGCGCAAGGGTAAGGGAACACTGAACAGTGGCAGTTTGCTGAAGGTACTGAAGTCTACTAACCCTAGAAAGATCGAGACAATGTAGCCCACGAGTAAGCCAATGCCGATCGCGCCCATTCTCAAATAGCGGTTGCCTGATACATTCATTAAGATAATCGTCCCTAGCACTAAACCGGATAAAGCCAGGTTTTGAGGACTGCCAAAGGTACCATTTTTCTGGGCGGCAAGTCCTCCCGCCATGCTCACCACGCCTGTTTTAATCAGGCTCAAGCCAATAATCATCACTACCGTTCCAGAAACAACCGGAGAAATGATCTGGCGGGCAAGGTGCAAAAAGCGACTAAAGAAAATTTGTACAAATGCACCAACAAAGCAGACTCCAAAAATTCTGGCGAGGGCAGTTTGGGGAGTTCCGCCAGCCCCGATGATTGCTGTTCCTACGCCAATGATTGAGCCTAAAAAGGCAAAGCTAGTACCCTGGAGGCTAAGTAAACCAGAACCCACCACACCAAAGCGTTTGACTTGAAGAAAGGTTGCCAACCCAGAAACAAACAACGACATACTAACGATATAGCTGGTTTCTGTAGGCGAAAGCCCGATTGTCGTGCCGATGATCAACGGGGGGGTAATGATTCCCACAAACGCTGCTAGTACGTGCTGAATTGCCACAAAAATCGTTTCTGGTACTGGCGGACGGTCATCTAGACCATAAATCAACTTGCTTGTAGAAACGGATTGTGGGGGTACATCTTGTCCTACGCGCTCAATCAACTCCTCATTGAACTGTGCCATTACATTCTCCTAATCAGCAAGTTAAAAGTTTCAAAAGTCAACGCGCTATCTAATTTGGGAGGTTCCCTCCCAAATCCGCGCGTCAAAAGAAAGAAAAGCCTTATTACGACTTTGCTTTTTTCCTAGTGCAATGGTCCGGCAAGAATTGTCTTCGAGATGGCATTAATAATGTTTGTGCCGTCTTCGTATTTCAGTTCCTCGTACCACTGTTGGGTTTTCTCTGGCTCAATGCCATGAGTCATATTTGCTCGCATCCGCGCCCTTGTAACCACATCAGCAACGCGATCTTTACGTGCAGTTTCGTAGCGCTTGAGAGCATCTTCTACACTGATATTGGTAGTCTGCAAAAACGTAGCCAAAACTAACGCATCTTCCATCGCTTGACAGCCTCCTTGTCCCAAATCGGGCGCGGTGCTGTGTGCGGCATCTCCGAGTAGAGCTACTCTACCGCGGACAAGAGTCTGCAACGGTTCGATATCGTGAATTTCTACGCGATTGGTTTTGAATGGATCGAGGCGTTGAATTAGGTTTTGGACGGGTTTTGCCCAACCTTTGAAAAAGTTAGTCAGTTCTTCTCTATAATCTGGACTACTAACAGTGCCTTTAGGTAAAGGTACGTCGAAGAAGAAGTAAAAGCGATCGCCCCCTACTGGCATCATCGAAGCGCGTTTGTGTTCGCCGACATATACATCCCAGCTATTTTTTGGCGCTAAATCCTCACTAGCCGGAACCAAGCCATTCCAATTAACGTAGCCAACATATCGCCGCAGGGCAGCATAACCTAGTACGTAATTGCGAATGATTGAGTGCGTACCATCGGCAGCAACTAAAATATCTCCTGTGGCTCTACGTCCATCCTCAAAAATTGCCGTTACACTATCGGCATTTTGCTCTACAGCAACGCATTTGGAGTTTAACTGCACGTTTGTTGCACCAAATACATCTAGCAACATTTCCTGCAAATCTGTCCGTGCTACTGGATAAGGTTGCTGTCCTACATCATCTACTAGCGGTTGCAAGCTAAAGTTTGTCAGCTTCTCTCCTGCCGAATTGTAATAGCTTACCTGCTCCATTAGTCCGCCAATGCTAGCAATTTCTTTGCCCAAACCTAGGCGGTTGAGAACTTTTACCCCGTTTGACCATAAGGATATTCCGGCTCCTGCTGGGCGCAGTTGACTGACGCGATCGTAGATTTGAACTTCATATCCAGCTTGGCGTAGTGCTATACCAGTTGCCAAGCCACCCATCCCAGCGCCAATTATTACAACTTTCAAATTATTCATAGCTCTTGTTGGCAGCACGTTCTTTTAATCGTTCTGTAGGGCGATGCGGTAGCTGGTACCACATTTGTTAAAATAAAAATGTTCTTTAAACAACATTTTTGAATACCTCCAGCCTTGACGGGCAGACACGCGATATGAATCAGTGGCAAAATTACAAACAATTAGAACTAATACCTGACTCTGCTCCTGCACCAAAACCTCACAAATTCGATATTTCTTTGCCCTTGGTTGCTAGTTGGCGAAGTCTATTAAATGCTTTAGCCAGGGAGCAAGTGTACGAGCAACGCACCGAGTATTTAGAGCGGTGTTGGTCGCTGTCATATTCTGAGCCTTATAACAATCAATCTCCATCGCTGCGCAAGCTTTGGAATTTGATGGACTAGAATTGCTTGCTTTGTGCCTGGTATGTGCGTCATGTTTAAAAAATTAGCTATCCCACTTCCATCGGCACAGCAAATTCAATCTGCGGGTGGAGACAGTTGCTGCAATTGGTCTAGACACCATTGATGTAGCGGTAATGTCTCCCAAAACTTCTAAAGTTAGGGCAATTTTGTTTGGCGGTCGAGTGTTTAAGCCATACAGCAGAAGGGATTGATTCTCTACTACGCCACGATCTTGGTAAATATCTGTTTGAGTCATATTAATTGATATTCAGGTGCGAGTTAGCGCGAAAGATCGCGCTATTTTTCCTAAAAGTTATGTATTCTGTATACAACTTTAGTTAATATGCAAATGTAGTTAGCACTACACTCTGGTTAAAAGTCAAAATTGAATATATAAACTTAGGAACTCGCTGTTATTGGCATTTCTGTTGCTTCTTTAGTTCAGGTGCAGTGTATTGTACGGGACTAATGCTCCTCTGGTTCCTTTAACCACTGCTGGCAGAAGTCTACACCTTACTTGCCTCGGCTTGCTTGTAAGCTGCCCAACCTCCGTATTGAGAAATATCTTGCCAGTTGTATTGCTCAACTAATTCTCGCGGGTAGAGCATGGCTGTAATTGCTTCTCTATCTTCTAAAATTACATCAGAGGGATACATATTAGGCGGCTCTGTTGATAGCAAATGCTCGTACTGCGCGGTTGTTAGTTCGTACACTTCTCCAGGAATAGAAATGCCACCCTCTGCTACTTCATAAATAGCAGGATGCCAACCGTCAACGGCAGCATGCAGGCGATAGCGAGGTTGGGTAGCTGCTGTTTTGATAAATTTGGCAGATTGGAGGTTTTTGTGATCGGGCTGTCCTTGTAACGCAGAACCACAGATAAAGATAAGTTTAGTGTTTGAGTTGGTTTGAGTCATAAAAAGTCAAAAGTTAAAAGTAAAGAGAACTTTGTAAATGAAACTAGGGGCGCACATCTGGTTAGCTAATTTCGGCATCCTGTTGTAGAAAATCTACTTCACGGGCTACTCTGGTTTTTGCTGCAACTAAGTGGTCGCAAATAGCTTGCTTTGCAGCTTGGGGATCGCGCGATCGCACTGCTTCATATACGCGCTGATGCTCGAACCTAATTTCTAAAACATTTCTATTTTGGGCAATTGTCTGAATCCTTAGCAGCATCATTTTGTCGAAAACTTGGTCAAGTAGCGATCGCAGCCACAAATTACCCGAACTTTCTGCCAAGAGTCGGTGAAATTGATAGTCGAGGTTGAGCATTTGAAAGTTAGTTAGCCCAGAAACTTCGCCCTGAACTAACTTTTGGGCTTGCGTCACCATAAGACTGAGTTTTTCTAGTTGGGTGTCAGTTGCATTTTCACAAGCTGCTGCAACTGACAACTGCTCTAAAGCAATCCGACAATCATACAACTGTAATGCATCGGCAACGGTAAAAGTAGCAACACGCAGCACGTTATGCGGTTCTTCTACTACTAGATCCTCGCTTTGTAATAGCCGCAAAGCTTCTCGAATTGGAGTTCTACTTACTTGCAGCATTTTGGCAAGCTGCGTTTCAATTAACCTCTGTCCAGGTGTAAATTCGCCTGACAATATAGCAGTGCGAATAGCTTGATAAGCTTGCTCCTTGAGCGGTTGAGTTCGTTGGAGCGGGGCGCGAATGGGCAAAACAACACTCCTCACCATCTAAAATTTAGTGCTTTCATTACCAAGTCTAGAAAATGTATAGACGAGTACATTAATCAAATTATAAACATTGTATACAGAATACAAATTCATTTTAAAAGCTAAAAGTTAAAAATCAAAGCAAAAAGTTAGTTAGTAGTTGCGCTTTAGCGCTCTTACCGCCGAAAAATTTTTATCCCATTCTAGGGAGCAAATCATGACAACAGGAACCAAACACAAAGCATCTACAACTAGCACAAGCATTCAACAAGCACTAGCAGAAGCAGCCCAAGGAGTCGCACTAAGGGCTGTAACAAAAAAATACGGTACGTTTACAGCAGTAGAAAACCTCACCCTAGACATTCCCGCAGGTACATATTGCTGCCTATTAGGACCTAGCGGTTGCGGCAAAACCACTGCACTGCGAATGATAGCCGGACATGAAGAAGTAACTAGCGGAGATGTATTAATTGGCGATCGCCGCGTCAACGATATACCGCCAGCCAAACGCAATACAGCGATGATGTTTCAAAGCTATGCTTTGTTTCCTCATAAAACAATTTGGGAAAATGTAGAGTTTGGGTTGAAGATGCGAAAATTGCCCGAAAGCGATCGCAGGACGCGCGTAGGCGAAATGTTAGAAATGGTGGGACTAAGCCATCTAGGCGATCGCAAACCTACAATGCTTAGTGGCGGACAGCAACAGCGTATCGCTTTAGCTAGAGCTTTAGCTATTCGTCCTCAAGTTTTGATGCTTGACGAACCCTTAAGTGCCTTAGATGAAAACTTGCGAGTACGGATGCGGACTGAGTTACGCAAAATTCAAAAACAATTTGGCATGACATTTATCCAAGTAACTCACCATGTCGAAGAAGCATTTTCGCTATCTGACCAAATAGTCGTCATGAGTCACGGACGCATAGATCAAGTTGCAACTCCTGAAGAACTTTTTGATACTCCAGCCTCGCAGTTTGTCGCTAAGTTTATGGGCGACAACAATATCTTTACTGGCAAAGTAGTTAATTGCGTTACAGACAGTAGCTTAGACTTAATTGGGCTAGAAATAGCAGGTATTGGAACTATATTTTGCAGAGGTCATGCCGCAGCGATTGGTACAGAAGCAGCGTGTTCAATTAGACCTGACTTGATGGCATTAGAGCCTTATTGCGCCAAAACTCCTGCTCAGTCATCTCTATCAGCCAATCAAATATCGGCGCGGATTACTGCGGTAGAAATGACAGGTTATGTTACTCGCGTTTCTTTGATGGTAGAAGCCACAGGGCAAGAAATTCTTTACAAAATTCGCACCGAAGACTGGCGGCGAAACACCCTACAAGAAGGGCAGTTAGCCTTACTTAGTTGGTCGAAAGATAACTGTATTTTTCTCGCTTATTGATAAAAGCCATGACTAAAATTAGTCGCCGCAAAGTTATTACCAACGGACTAGCTGCTGGGGGAGCGATGCTAGCCGCCGCTAGTTGCAGCCCGAAAACAGGTCCAACCATTATCACAAATAAAATCCAAGATGTAACTTTGCGCTTGATTGGTTCAGGTGCAGCGCAGATTAACGATATCCGCGTTCAGGCAGAAAAAGACTTGGGCTTCAAGATCAATATGCGTGCCTTGAGTACAGCAGAAAATATCCAAATTGCTATTACTCAGCCCAAACAGTATGACATCTTTGATGGCGAATACTTTAGCTTGCCTTTAGTTGTTCCTTCTGGCAACTTGCAAGCAATTGATATCAAACGGATTAGGGAATTTGACAAAATAACGCCCATCTTTACTACAGGAGAACTATATCCAGGCGCGAGGGTAAATACCTCTCAAGGGACTGCACCCCGCAAAGTAGTATTTCTTAAAGGCAAAGACTCTACTGAATTTGCTTCCGAACCTACCGACTGGGCGACAATGATCCCATTTCAGTACAATGCTGATACTTTGGGCTATCGTCCCGATTTAGTTGATAGCAAAATTGAGTCTTGGGCGGATCTATTTGACCCCAAATTTAAGGGAAAAACATCTTTATTAGATATTCCCTCCATTGGCATTATGGATGCAGCGATGATTATGGAGTCAATGGGGCTGCTAGAGTTTGGCGACAAAGGCAACATGACTAAAGAAGAACTCGACAAAGTAACCAACATTTTAATCGAGCAAAAGCAAGCGGGGCAATTTCGGGCTTTTTGGAAAACCTTTGATGAGTCTGTTAATTTGATGACTTCTGGGGAAGTGGTGCTGCAATCTATGTGGTCGCCTGCGGTTACGGCTGTCAAGGCGAGGGGTATTCCTTGCGTTTATGCACCCTTGAAGGAAGGTTATCGCGGCTGGGGCGGAGGATTGGGCTTATCAAAAAATCTCTCTGGAATTAAGCTAGATGCTGCTTACGAATATCTCAACTGGATGTTAGATGGCTGGGTAGGTGGATTTTTGAGCAGACAAGGTTATTACAGCGCTGCGCCAGTAAATGCTAGAAAATTTATGAAGCCGGAGGAATGGGACTTTTGGTATGAAGGTAAGCCAGCAGCGATCGATATGATCGATCCTTTTGGCAAAAAGATTGAGTCAAAAGGTGCGGTGCGCGATGGCGGTTCTTTCACAGAACGCATGGGTAACGTAGTTTGTTGGAATTCATTTATGCCGCAGCAAGTATATCTGGTTTACAAATGGACGGAATTTATCGTGGCGTAGAGATGTAGAGACGTAGCAGTGCTACGTCTCTACAAAAGATTTATTAATTGGTGTGGGGGTCAAATAATGGGGAATTTTCTCAGGCATTGTCTGGGGCAAAGTTGTGTTGTTTTTGGTTCTCTAGCAATTTTTATGCAACTTGCAGATAAAACCCAGGCTGAAGATATTAGCAGTTCGCTAGAGCAAGTAAATCGCTATGCCCAGCAAAGCACTCTGCGATCGCAAGTAACTTCTGTCTCGCAGCTTTCTGACGTTCAACCTACAGATTGGGCTTTCCAGGCGTTACAGTCTTTAGTTGAGCGCTATGGTTGCATTGCTGGTTATCCTGATGGTACTTATAGAGGAAACCGCGCTTTAACTCGCTATGAATTTGCCGCCGGGGTAAATACTTGCTTGAATCGGGTAAATGAATTAATTGCTACCGGAACGGCTGACTTAGTTACCAAAACAGATTTGGCAACATTACAAAAATTGCAAGCAGACTTTGTTGAGGAATTGGCAACTCTCCGGGGGCGCGTTGATAGCTTAGAAGTACAAACGGCGCAGTTAGAAGCAAATCAGTTTTCAACTACAACTAAATTAGTCGGTCATGCCGTGTTTGCGATCGCATCTGTATTCGGCGACGATAAAGCCCTCACTTCTGGCGCTGGAGTTATCCCACCTACACCTGGTCAATTTGGTACGCCCCAAAGCGGTGGAGTGCAGCCACAGAGGGAGCCACTGGATAACAATGTATTTGCTTCAGAGCGAGTGCGGTTAATTTTTGATACTAGCTTTACAGGTAGAGATCGCCTGATCGCTAGGCTGCAAGCAGGTAATACTCCCGCCCTTGGCGATGCGACTGGTACAGCTATGTCGAGATTAGCTTTTACGGCTGATAGCAATAACTCTTTTGCTGTGAACCAGTTAGAATATCGATTTCCCATTGGCGATCGCGGTACAGCCTTTATAGAAGCTTTTGGGTTTTTAGATTTGTTTGTGCCTACTCTGCATCCCCTTGATGGCGACTACGATACGGTGCTGTCTGGTTTTGCTTTACGCAGCCCAATTTACTTTCCGAGTGGGGTAACAGGTGCAGGATTTAATTACAACATTACTGATTCAATCAATATTGGCGGCGGCTACTTAGCTGGAGATCCGACTGCAAATAGCCCCGATACAGGCTTGTTTGGCGGTCCCTACGGGGCGTTGGGGCAAATTACCTTTCGACCGAGCGATCGCTTTGCTGTCGCCTTGACGTACCTGCGCGCCTACGATAATGGTAGTGGTAATGCTCCTCCTGGTGGCTTCTTTGGCAGCGAAAATGCGGCATTTCCTTTTGGGACTTTTCCCTCATCTACAAATGGCTATGGAGTTGAGGCGGAGTACCGTTTTAGTCCTAAGTTTGCTTTAAGCGGTTGGTACTATTTGGCAGATGCGACAGCAGAAGGCGGACCTGGCGATGGTTCTGAAGCAAATATTCAATCTTGGGCTGTTGCTTTGGCTTTTCCTGATTTAGGCAAAAAAGGTAATTTAGGCGGTATTGTCGTCGGTATGCCTTCAAAAGTTACTAGCAATGATGTTGCAGCCTTTGAGGATGCTGATACTTCGATTATGGTTGATGCCTTTTACAAATATCAAATTAGCGATCGCATTGGGATTACTCCTGGCATTGTTGTGATTACTAATCCAGACCATAACGCGGACAATAACACGATTTATGTGGGAGTCTTGCGGACAAATTTTAATTTTTAACTTTTAAGGAGATATCTGCATCACAAATGTATGCATTCCATTCTAGATAATCGTACACCTACCAAATAACACCATGCTCAAAAGTTCCAAGGCTTTGCAACCGTATTTATTAGTAGCTCCGCAAACGTTAGTATTTGTATTGTTTTTGATTTTGCCGATCGCGGCGATTGTTGTAGTCAGTTTTTGGAATTTCAATGGCTTTGCCATGACTCCTGGATTTACACTCAATAATTATTTAGGAATTTTTATATCCCAAGTTTATTTTGCAACTTATCTCAACACATTCAAGTTTGCAATTATTGTTTGGTTAGTTTGCTTGTTAATTAGCTATCCTGTTGCTTACTTTCTTGCTTTCAAAGTCAAAAGTACACAGTGGCAAACTATTTTGTTTTTAATTTGTACTGTTCCTTTTCTTACATCTAATATTATTCGGATGATTTCTTGGATTCCTTTTTTAGGTAGAGAGGGATTGATTAACCAAGCATTGATGGGGCTGCGCTTAAGCGATCGCCCTATAGAAGCATTTTTGTTTTCTGACTTTTCAGTAATTCTAGCAATGGTACATCTTTACGCTTTATTTATGGTAGCTCCCATTTTTAATAGCATGATGCGAATTGATCGCTCTTTAGTCACAGCCGCAGAAGATTTAGGCGCTTCTCCATTACAAATTCAACAGCAAATTGTCCTCCCACTAGCTGCACCAGGAATTGCGATTGGTTCTATTTTTATTGTCACGTTAGTTATGGGAGAATTCGCCACGATGCGGATTATGAGCGGTGGTAAATCGTCTTCTGTTGGTTATTTGATCAAAAATCAAATCGATAGCTTGCAATACCCTTTAGCAGCAGCAAATGCAGTAGTGCTATTGATTGTGACCTTACTAATTGTCTTCGGGATTCTCCGCGCTGTTGATATTCGTAAAGAGCTTTGAAAAGTTAAAAGTCAAAAGTCAAAAATTAATAGGGTAAATATTTGATATGGGGCGAAATAAAAAAATATCACTTTCTACTTATTTGCTAGCTGCTTTTTTTGGACTATTTGTGTTGTTTCTCTATGGCCCAATGTCAGCTATTTTTATTCTTTCATTGCAAGGTTCTGAAGGTCAACTGACATTTCCAATGCGTGGGTTTAGTTTTCATTGGTTGCAAGCAGTATTTGAACCGCAGCGCGTGGGAAACTTTATCGAACCATTTGGGCGATCGCTTAGTTTAGGATTACTTGTAACTGTATTTACAGTAATAATTAGTGTAATGGCAGGATTAGCTTTCAGGCGGCGGTTTATTGGCTCTAATTTAGTTTTTTATTTAACAATTTCTAGCCTAATTGTGCCTAGTATTTTAGTTTCTTTAGGTATTGGGATTGTATTTGGTTTGGTAGGTTTAGAAAATCAATGGTATTCTTCTGCACTTGCTGGACATTTAACTTGGACTTTGCCTTTTGCTTTTCTAATTATGCTGGGAATATTTGGTCGCTTTAATCCTTCTTATGAAGAAGCAGCCCGCGATTTGGGTGCAAGCGAAATGACAACGTTTTGGCAAATTGTTTTCCCCCTAATTGCAGCTAGTGTAATTGGCGTAGGTTTACTAGGATTTACTCTTTCCTATGATGAATTTACCCGAACTTCGTTGATTTCTGGAGAGACAAATACTCTACCATTAGAAATTTTTGGGATGACAACTAACGTTACTTCTCCCGCGCTTTATGCTTTAGGAACGCTGACAACAGTCTTTTCTTTCGTGTTGATTGGGGTAGGGTTAGCTGGTATTCAATTTCTTTCGCGCCGTCAGTCGCAATAAGTAGTCAATTTAGGCATGAGGATTACTGTACCGCATATCCTCTAAGTTTTTTGATGTGGATGCGAGGGGTGAAATAATGAATTTTCTTCAGGTAATGCTGACAGTAAGTTCTGCTGTCTGCTGTTTGGCTTTGGTTCTAACTCAGACGGCAACTGCTAAAGATGTAGAATCAATGGCGCAAGTAACATCGGTATCTCAACTATCAGATGTGCAACCGACTGATTGGGCTTTTCAAGCATTACAATCTTTAGTTGAACGTTATGGTTGCATTGCAGGTTATCCAGACAGTACGTATCAAGGAAACCGATCTTTAACTCGGTATGAATTTGCTGCTGGGTTGAATGCTTGTTTGGATCGAGTTAATGGATTAATTGCTACAGCAACAGCAGATTTAGTTACACGCGATGATTTAGTTACTTTGCAAAAATTACAAGCAGAGTTTGCAACCGAATTAGCTAGCGTCAGAGGTAGGGTAGATAACCTAGAGGTGCAAACAGCTACGCTAGAAGCAAATCAATTTTCCACTACAACTAAGCTGGGTGGAGAAGCTATCTTTGCTGTTAATGGCGTATTTGGCAACAATCGGGCTGTATCTTCGGGTCGCATTCCAGGTTCTAATGGCGATATAGACGATACTTTTACACTGACAAGCCGCGTTCGTCTTGCCTTAAATACTAGTTTCTTCGGCGAAGATCTTTTAAGAGTGCGTTTGCAAGCTCGAAATTTTACCCCATTTGGGACAAATGTTACAGGTAGCAATATGACCCGTTTGGGTTTCGATATCAACAATGGTAATAATCTAGATATCGATCAGGTTTTTTATCGTTTTCCAATCGGCGATCGCATTGTCGTTCAAGTTGATGCTACTAATGTGGAATTAGATGCTAGGGGCTTTTCTGTCTACAGTCCGTTTGAAAGTAGCGGGCGAGGCGCGATTTCTCGCTACGGAAGATTTAGCCCTATATATCGGCATCAAAATGGCGGTGCTGGGGTAGCAGTTGCTATCAATCCGCAAGGCTCAATTGGTGCTAATTTGGCTTATTTAGCGCCTACAGCTAATAACCCTGAAGCTGGTTTTGGCATTGCCAATGGCGCTTATGCAGCTTTTGGACAGTTAAATTTTAAGCTAGGTGATGCTTTTGGCTTGGGTTTAACCTACGCTCACACATACGATACTCCAGCTACAGGTAATGTTAGTTTTATGGAGAGTACGGGCAGCGTTTTTGCTAATTCGCCTTTTGGTAATATCTCAACTAAGGGCAATCACTACGGCGTAGAAGCAAGCCTCCGTCTCAGTCCTAAGTTAACTTTATTTGGCTGGGGAGGTTACAGTCAGGCGATCGCCCAAGCTGACCCCGATAGCAGTACAATTGTCACCGGAAGCCGAGGTGCTAAAGCCGATATTTGGTACTATGCGGCTGGTTTAGGGCTACCTGACTTGGGCAAAGAAGGCAGTTTAGGCGGTATTTTGTTTGGTCAATCCCCTAGAGTCGCAAGTTCTGATGTGCGAGAAGTTGGTTTTGGCAATAGAAGGAGAGTTGACAGCGATACAGCCTATCATTTAGAGGCTTTCTACCGTTACCGTCTTACTAGTAATATTGAAGTTACGCCTGGAGTGTTGGTCATTTTTAATCCAGAACACAACAATAGCAACGATACAGAATATGTAGGCACGATGCGAACAACTTTCAGTTTTTAAGTTGATTTATAAAAGAAAACCTGCCTGTACGGGTTTGTTCGTAGTTGCGCTTTAGCGCAGTAGTATGGCGCTAAAGCGCAACTACGAACTTTTAAGCGGGAGCATTCATAGTTGCGAGGGCGCAATCTTACCGCTCTATTTGATACCAAGCATAGGGTTTAAACTGTCTTTCTGCTGGAACTGGACGATAATATGATTCTTCAATCCAAGTTCTGACTTCTGTCTCAGAGTCGAAGCTAAGTTTATCGCCTGTAGTAGGGTTATACAGCTTCCATACAGTAGTACCTTTTTTGTTTGATTGCCACACGCACAGCCCAGAATTTTGGCTTAAATAGGTAGTTAACTTTTGCCAAACTTTATTTAGCAATGATTCGCGACTTGGTTTGCGGCTTATTGCTTCTAGTTCTTTACTGGAGATTAATTTGAGATCTTGGTAATTCATCTTCCGCCTCCTGAAGCGTTGAAGTCATTTGTGAGGCGCGTTCCTTCGGTCAACATCCTACTTCCGTCTCTATAGCTGCCGATTGGGCAGCAAATAAAATTTAAAAGAGATGAACGCTATTATTTCTGTATTTATTGTAACAAATACCCTAGAATTATTGGCTTTAATTGTCAACAGATGCTAACAATAGGCGGCTTGCACAAGCAACAATTAAATTAGCTCCAACTCTTGACAATGCTTAGGCTTCGTGACGTATCGGGCTACACAATATCGCTTGGAGAAAATGTATACAGTATTCAAATCTGACAAGATTACTTTTAGCCCTCAAACAGATGTATGGGTTACTCTTTTGACTTTTCGATTATTTGGGACAATATTGGTTTATTTATCAATGGCGCGTTTGTAACTATTAGGTTATCGCTGATTGCGATCGCTTTTGGCTTAGTTATTGGCATTGTTGGGGCGCTATGTAGAACTGCTGGAAACCGCTTGCTCAATTGGTTAGCAGTAGCTTATGTCGAAGCAATTAGGAATACTCCGTTTTTAATTCAACTATTTTTTATCTTTTTTGGATTGCCGAATTTGGGGTTAAAACTAACAGCAGAGCAAGCCGCTACTTTAGCTTTAGCAGTCAATTTTGGAGCTTATTCTACAGAAATTGTGCGCGCAGGAGTAGAAAGCATCCACAAAGGACAAGTTGAAGCAGGTTTAGCATTAGGATTTAAGCCAATATCAGTTTTCCGCCACATTGTTTTGACTCCAGCTTTAGCAAATATCTATCCAGCTTTGGTAGGGCAAATTATTTTAGCTGTACTTTTTACTAGCGTTGTCTCTCAGATTGCTGCTGAGGATTTGACTTTCGCTGGTGACTACTTAAATGCTCGTACCTTTCGCAGCTTTGAAATTTATTTCACAATTTCTTTGATTTATTTAGCGATCGTTTGGCTGATTAAAGGGCTGGCTTACGCTGTTGAGAAACGATATTTTGAGTTTGCCAAATATAGAAGATAGTAAAAATGGACGAATTTACAGTATCAATTATTTTTACAAATTTACTAATAGCAACTAAGTGGACGCTGATTTTATCGGCGATCGCTTTTATTGGCGGGGGAATTATTGGTTTTTTGGTCATGTTGATGCGAATTTCCCCAATTCGTTGGCTAAAAACTATTAGCTGGCTGTATGTAGAATTTTTTGAAGGAACGCCGCTATTATTGCAATTATTCCTTGCCTTTTTTGGACTATCGATTTTGGTAGGAGTAAACTTATCGCCGCTGCAAGCTGCAACTTTAGCTTTAACTGCATTTACCAGCGCTTTTTTGGCAGATATTTGGCGTGGTTCGATCGCCGCTATTCCTCAAGGACAATGGGAAGCCGCCTCAGCATTGGGTTTTGGCTATTTCAAAAAGCTGAGATTAGTTATTTTGCCTCAAGCTCTCAAGCTATCGATTGCGCCTACTGTTGGCTTTGCCGTGCAAGTAATTAAAGGAACTTCTTTAGCTTCTGTAATTGGTTTTACTGAATTATCAAGAGCGGCAGCACAAATTAATAATGTAACTTTGCGAAGTCTTTTAGTATTTTCCATTGCTGGATTGATTTATTTTTGCTTGTGCTATCCCCTTTCAGTCTTGAGCCAGCGTTTAGAAGGAAGCATGACATATAAGGCTTAAAGTTAAAAGTCAAAAGTTGAGTTGTGTAGGGCATTCTTTAGCTATAGAGAAGTAGATATGAGGAAAGGTCGAGATTGGAACAAAGCGATCTCTATAAGATCGCAAAAACTGCTGAAAGCTTTGATTCTTTTTGTTGCAAGTTTTGCGGTGACAGTGAGTATTGCTGCTTGTTCTGCACCTCAATCATCCTCAGTTAAAACGCTGACTGTGACATCTGCTGTTGTGCCTGCTGCTAGCTTACCTGGCGTACCAAATCCAGGTGCAACCTTAGAGCAAATTATGGCTGCGGGAAAGGTAAAAGTTGCCGTTCCCGATGATTTTCCGCCGTTTGGTTCTGTAGGGACAAATATGCAACTTCATGGTTATGACATTGATGTTGCTGGTGAAATTGCCAAAGGATTAGGAGTTGAGTTAGAGCTAGTGCCTGTAGTTGGTAGTTATCGGATTCCTTTTTTGCAGACGAATCGAGTAGAGATGGTGATCTCCAGCTTGGGCAAAAATAAGGAGCGCGCTAGGATAATCGACTTTTCCGCGCCTTATGCTCCTTTCTTTTCAGGTATCTACGGGGGACCAAGTGTTAAAGTTTCCTCCTTGAATGACTTAAAAGGACACACAGTTGGAGTTGCTCAAGGTTCCCTAGAAGACTTGGAACTATCTAAAATTCCTGCTGGAACTTTCCCCATTAAACGCTTTGCCAGTAATAGCTTGACGGCTTCAGCGCTAGTTTCAGGGCAAGTTGAACTAATAGCTACTGGTAACGTAGTTGCTGCTAAATTAATGCGAGACAACCTTGAAAAACAGATTGACAACAAATTCGTGCTGAAGAATTCTCCTTGTTACATTGGCGTGCGGCGCGGTGACTTGGATCTATTACAACGGGTTAACGCGATCGTTGCTGAATTAAGAGAATCAGGAAAACTCAATCAACTATCGCAAAAATGGTTTGGAGAGCCGATAACCGATCTGCCTATTTCTTAAATAACAGCAGTTATAACCAAATCTCGCCATATTTGCCCTTATGTCTGATAAAAAAGCATAAATTATGACTTATTCTCAACCTAGAGCCGAGCAAGGCAATACTATAACTGCCTCAGAATCTATCATTGTTGCTAGAGATGTAGAGAAGTGGTACAGCAATAATTTTCACGTACTCAAAGGAGTGAGCCTAACGGTTAATAAAGGAGAAGTAGTCGTATTAATGGGACCTTCTGGTTCGGGAAAATCAACATTTATCCGCACGTTCAACGGGCTAGAACCTTATCAAAAAGGCAGCATTGAGATCGATGGGATGCACATTTCTCACAACCTCAAAAATATTGAAATGGTGCGGCGAGAGGTGGGCATGGTATTTCAACAATTCAACCTATTTCCCCATCTGACTGTATTGAAAAATGTCACCCTAGCACCAATTCATCTGCGCGGGATGTCCAAAGCCAAAGCTGAAGATATGTCAATGCAACTATTAGAGCGAGTTGGCATTGCCCACCAAGCTAATAAGTATCCAGGGCAGTTGTCTGGAGGACAACAGCAGCGAGTTGCGATCGCCCGTGCTTTGGCAATGCAACCAAAAGTAATGTTATTCGACGAACCAACTTCCGCACTCGATCCAGAAATGGTACGAGAGGTATTGGACGTAATGCGAAGTCTGGCTAGATCGGGCATGACGATGGTTTGCGTAACTCATGAAGTAGGCTTTGCTCGTGAAGTTGCCGATCGCGTTATCTTCCTAGCAGACGGGCTTTTAGTAGAAGATACAACGCCAGCCGAGTTTTTTAATAATCCCAAAGAGGAAAGAACCAAAAAGTTTTTATCGCAAATTTTACATTAATCCAACCTCAATTCTTAAGTAGTTTGAACGCGGTATGACTGCAACAACATCGATAACTTTAGTAAATGGCGATCGCCTCAATCGCAGGATTGCCCAATTAGCCGAAATTGGCAAGCTACCAAATGGCGGAGTAAGTAGAGTAGCTTTTACGCCTGAAGACTTGCTAGCACGTCAGCTTGTCCAATCTTGGATGGTAGACGCTGGGATGAGTGTCCGCCTTGATGCGGCGGGTAATATCATTGGCACATACGCCGGATTTCAAGAGGGAGTAGGAGCATTAGCAACTGGATCTCATATCGATACTGTTCCTGTTGCTGGTCATTATGATGGGGTATTGGGGGTACTAGCAGGTATTGAGGTAGTGCGGGTACTGCATGAAAATTCCCTCAGACTAAATCACCCAATTGAAGTCATCGTATTTACTGACGAAGAATGCAGTGTAATTGGCTGCAAAGCAATGGCTGGAAACGTTGTAGCAGATCCAGAATACTATCGTCGCAACGATGGTACAGCAATTGAGACTTGTCTAAAACGAGTTGGCGGCGATTGGGCAAGATTACCAACAGCTAAACGCCAAAGGGGAGAAATTGCGGCTTTTGTGGAACTGCACGTCGAACAAGGAGGTGTGTTAGAAAGTACAGGCGATCGCATTGGTGTAGTTAAAGGTATTGTCGGACAGTATAGATTTGCTGTTACTGTCACAGGAAGAATGAATCATGCGGGAACAACACCCATGAATATGCGTAAAGATGCTTTAGTTGCAGCATCCCAGATAGTAATGGCTGTAAATAAACTAGGCAATACTCCAGGAGAGCAAGTAGCAACAGTCGGATACTTCACTGTTTCACCAAATGCAGTAAATGTTGTTCCTGGCAAAGTTGAGCTAAAAATTGATTTACGGGATTTATCTCAAACTCATTTAGATAATTTAGTTGCCCAGATGCAACAGCAATTTGCCGAAATTGCCACAGCGACGCAAACAGAAATTGTCATGACTCAGGCTTTGCACGTATTACCCACCCCAGCAACAGCCCAAATTCAAAATGCGATCGCCCAAGTTTGCCAGCAATTAGAATTAAGCTACAGCTATCTGCCTAGCCGCGCCGGACACGATGCTCAAGAAATTGGGCGTTTTACTGATATGGGCATGATATTTGTCCCTAGCTTTGCTGGACTTAGCCATTCTGAAGATGAATATACTTCCCCGCAGCAGTGTACTGAGGGAGCTAACGTTTTGCTGCAAACGTTTCTGAAATTAGATCGGCTGTATTAGACTTCTTGCTAAACTGTAGGGCGGTTGGAAACCGCACACCAGGCTACACGGGCGGGGGGAAAATACGCACGTAGCTGGCTCGTCTACACAAACGAAGTCCGCGCAGGCGGACTAATTCTTTATTTCGCCAAGGAAGTCTTGGTAAAACTCTTGATGAGAAGAAGCAAAGTTACTCATTCCTTGCTTTGTTAAATATCCAGCTTTTCCAGTATGTGGATTTTTTACATAACTAAAAATATATTTTGGATAATGAGGATTTTCATGCCAGCTAATGTTAAAAGCTGCATATTTCGGGAAAAAAGTCATGTCAGCGTAGGTAGGAATAAAGTCATGAATCCACCAAGCTAAAGCCGTCCAATCTCCTGTACGTTCGTAGTAAGGAATAAAGGAAGTAACAATAATGCAGGCTGTAGCACCCATATATCCGTCTGCATCTTTGACATCCCAGATATGTTTGGCGTAGTTGGCTTCGTTTTTAGCACAGTTATATTGATTGTCTTTTTCTGCGCCTTTCTCATTTACCTTGCAAGAACGATAGGCAGAACGGATGCTAATTCTACCCAAAGCAGATTGAATCGGCTCAAGTACATTTTCGCAGAGATTTCTTCCAGATGCGATCGCTAAATCTGGATCGTCAGGAATATTCGCAATTCCCTCAATTTGCGAGATCTCTGAGTAGAGAAATTCGCGCATAAAAAAGCTCTTAGACAGTCGGACGCGCCCTAGTTCTTCTAAGGTTTTGACAGATTCCGGCTTGTTCATGGCAAGTTGCAAGCGTAGTCCAATAAATTAGGGTCAACTTAAATCAAGCAAAAAACCTAGCTAAACTAAATATGCTCTTTTGACTCTAAGCGTTTAAGCTTGCTATGCAATTCCAATTCTTGGCTGCTACAAATAGTTTCTAAATTTGCTATTCGCTGTTCCATTTCTTGAATACTCTTAATTGACCGGAATTAATGGGATACAAGCCCCGCACTTTCAGGGCGGCTTTGTTCTTTTATGTATTTTATTAAAACCTCAATAGGCGCACCACCTACTGAAACAGCAAAATAGCTAGGACTCCACAACGATTCGGGGTGGGGTTTTTTATATCCTGCTTGCCCATACTTACGGCTAGAAACACCTTTTAAGGAGTTCACTATCTGCGATATGGATAACTTAGGTGGGTATTCTATCAAAGCGTGAACGTGGTTCCCTTCCCCGTTGAACTCCAAAATATTAAAGTTCATTTTCAAAGCTACTTCTCTAAAAGATTGTTCTACCAAAAGTAAACCCTCCCCAGTAAAGACAGGCTTACGGTACTTAGTTACGCAGACCAAATGAATTTTTAGGTCGGTAACGCTATGTCTTTCTCGACGATACATCTTTACTTTTAATGCAGACCTACTTATAATAACAGTATGAAAGCACGTTATCAGTACAGAATTTATCCAACCGCCCAACAGCGCAAAGAACTCGCCAGAGTATTTGGTTGTTGCAGGGTTGTTTATAATGATGCGCTGGCATTGTGCAAACAGTCAGAAAAACTACCAAGTAACGGGGACTTGCAGAAAGTCTGCATCACACAAGCTAAAAAGACTGAAGCGCGGGGATGGTTGAGCGAAGTTTCAAATATACCTTTGCAACAGTCTATTGTGGATTTAGGAGTAGCTTATAAAAACTTTTTCGACTCTCGCAAGGGTAAAAGAAAAGGAATTAAGAAGCAAGCTTTTGGGGCGGCGACAAACGGGATGAAGAATTCCTCCCGTTTTCGCATTGGGAAGCTTCCCAATGCGACGTTTCGGGAGGGAAGCTTCCCTCCCGAAAGCTCGCGCCCCAAAACGTTGCGCGTTAAACCGCCTAAGTTTAAAAAGAAAGACAACCGCCAAACTGCCAGGTTTCGCAAAGGCGGCTTTTCTATTAAAAAAGGAAAGGTTTATTTAGCTAAAATTGGGTTACTTAAAACTGTTTGGTCGCGCCCGTTGCCATCTGAGCCTAGCTCGGTAACAGCTATTAAAGATAGGTCAGGGCGTTATTTCTTGAGTTTTGTAGTAGAGGTTATTCCTGTTAGTTTGCCTGCAATAAATGCCTCAATAGGCATCGATTTAGGTTTAAAAACCTTCGCTTATTTAAGTACAGGTGTAGCAGTCAATAGTCCTAACTATTCAGTAATAGAACGCAAAATTAGGAAAGCACAGCGCAAACTATCTAGGAGAAAAAAAGGTTCGTCTCGTCGTGAAGTAATGCGTTTAAAAGTAGCCAAGCTGAAAGCAAAACAGGCGGATAAACGCAAAGATTTCCTACATAAATTGTCAACCAAAGTAGTAAGTGAGAACCAAACTATTGCTGTGGAAGACTTAAATGTGAGCGGGATGGTGAAGAATCGTTGTCTATCGAGAGCTATAAGCCAAACTGGATGGCGCGATTTTAGGACTATGTGCGAGGCTAAGTCTAATAAATTTGGGCGTGAGTTCGTGGTCATCAGTAGATGGGAACCAACGAGCCAAGTCTGTAGCGACTGCGGATATAGATGGGGCAAACTCGACCTATCGGTGCGAGAAATAGTTTGCATAAACTGCAACTCCCGCCACGACAGGGACGCAAACGCCGCTAGGAGAATAGAACAAGTCGGGGTGGGACACATCCACGACTCTAAACGGACAGGGAGGAAGTGTAAGACCTCGATTGAGGCTGTTTCTGTTGAACTGTCCACTCATCAGAAGTATGAACAGCTAAACTTGTTCGACCGTCTGGGAATCCTCACGCCTTCAGGCTGAGGAGGATGTCAAGAAGAGTTAATCGCTCGATTGCTAAAGCCGCCCCAAACACCAACTGTACTAATAGCTGCGCCAGCAATTACCATTAAAGGAATAATTGCTCCACCACTATGTGCAACCGCGACAAGTGGAATGCAAATTGCCAGCATAGCTGTAGCACACAACCATATTCTTGAAGTAGCAGTGACGCGGATATCTTTTGTAGTTTTACTTGCCATAAGCTAATTTAAGAGATTTCAAAACGGTTAACATTGTTATTTGCGCATATCGTAGCCGAATAAATTGGGATCAACTTCTCCTAACTGCAAATCTGCCAAACCGTACTCCGCCCAACGTCTTTCTACCATTGCTGCGACATCAGGATCGGATTCCAACGCTGCACCCCAATCATGGTCTGTTTCTGGGGGAACTTTAGTTGTCGCATCAATCCCCATGCGTCCGCCTAAGCCAATCTTTTCGCTGGCAAAGTCTAGGGTGTCAAATGGCGTATTAGGCAAAATAAATACATCGCGCGTAGGATCTACTTTAGAACTAATTGCCCAAACTACCTGGCGCGGATCGCGGATATTTATGTCCTTATCTACCACAATCACAAACTTAGTATAGGTAAATTGCGGCAGCGCACTCCAAAACGCTAAAGCAGCGCGTCTAGCTTGACCAGGATAACCTTTATCAATAGAAATAATTGCTGCTTTGTAGCTAAGAGCTTCCATTGGTAAGAAGAAATCAACAATTTCTGATACTTGCTGGCGCAATATAGGCGTATAGATGCGGTTAAGAGCGATCGCCATCATCGCTTCTTCTTTGGGCGGACGACCGCTAAAAGTGGTCAAATAAACAGGATTTTGCCGATGCGTCATGCAGTGGAAACGTACTAGGGGCGAATCCTCCACGCCGCCGTAGTAACCCATGTGATCGCCAAAAGGACCATCGGGCAGAACTTCCCCTGGTGTAATTGTCCCTTCTAAGACAAATTCCGAGTCTGCTGGCACTTCCAAATCTACAGTCTTACATTTAGCCAAATTTACCCCAGAACCGCCGTAAAGCCCTGCGAACAGCCACTCAGAGAGATCTACAGGTATAGGTGTAGCTGCTGCCATGATAATCATTGGATCGACACCAAGAGCGATCGCAATTTCTAACTTTTTCCCTCTTTCTGCGGCTTTGCGCAAATGCCTAGCACCACCCCGCACTGACAACCAGTGAACGGTCATTGTATTGCGCGATTGTAGTTGCAGGCGATATACACCGACGTTTGGCGTACCTGTTTCGCAATCTTTGGTAATTACTAGTCCCAAGGTGATAATTTTACCTGCATCGCCCGAATACGGACGAATTAGAGGTAATCGGTTTAAATCTACATCGTCGCCTTGAATTACTACCTGCTGACAAGCGGGGAAAAAGTCTCGCCCTGGCTTGGCTTTGAGGACATCAAATAATAGCTTACCAAATTCTACCGCTTGTCCAATTTTCTTTGGTGGTTTGGGTTGTTGCAGCATTCCTAGTTTTTTGCCTAAGTCTTCCAACTCCTCTGGCTGCTGCATATTCATCGCCCAGCAAATTCGCTCTACTGTCCCCATCAAATTGATGGCTACGGGAAAATCTGCACCTTTGACGTTTTCAAACAGCAATCCTGGACCGCCTTGTTTTAGCATGCGGTTAGAGATTTCGGCAATTTCTAAATCTGGATCGACTAAGGCGCTAATCCGCTGCAATTGTCCTCTTTCTTCTAACTGTTTGATAAATCCTCGTAAATCTCTTGCCATATTAAAATAATTAATAACTTTTAAGCGTTCTTCTCTATTGTCCAGTGAATTAAGCTTAAAGATAAATTTACTCTTTTAACTTATCGTAATAAATAGCTTGTATCCGTTATCAGTGCTAGATATTGGGCATCGCGCTAGTATTTTCCTAAATTATGTTTAGAGTATATGATTTGTTTGTAGCAGGCGGTCCAGTAATGTACCCGCTGCTAGGTTTATCGATCGCTACTTTTGCTTGTGCTTTTGAGCGGGGTTGGTTTTGGTTTGCGCTAACTAGTCAAGAAGATCGAGTCGTGCATGACGTGCTAGAAGCTGCTGCACAAGATTTAGGCAAAGCAGCAGAACTTGCAAAACTTGCCCAAGATTTGGCAATTGGCAGGTTTTTATTAGCGCCGCTTAAACTCAATCAACCTAGCCCTGAAACTTTCCACCTAGCAATGGAAGCCGCTGCTGATAAAGAATTTGTCCAGATGCGTAAAGGCGATAAACTGCTAGAGACAGTAATTGCGATCGCTCCTTTGTTAGGACTTTTGGGTACAGTAACAGGTCTAATTGTTACCTTTGGTAGCCTGAAAATCGGCGGGGGTAATAGTGCTGATGTAAATGCCGCGGCGGCGGGTATAGGTGAAGCACTGACAACTACTGCGGCGGGTATGATTGTAGCAATTATTGCTTTATTTTTCTTTCGGATCTTCGTCAGCTTGCAGTCGCAGCAAATGGACTATTTTTCTAGAGTAGGTAGTGAATTAGAACTGATTTACCGCCAAGTATGGTACGAAAGC
>QQTW01000300.1_pt1 | contig 30036 bp, 36 predicted proteins | sample 1904831 | NCBI WGS metagenome assembly QQTW01 (sample SAMN09435610, study PRJNA476489) | Subsurface metagenome, whole genome shotgun sequencing project.
GGTAAATTGCGCCTCCCGGACGCCATTACGGCCACTATGCCTCTTTCGTACTCTGCGGTTTCGAGATCAGCACTTGGGTGCGGTAATAAGGAAGCCCAGTGCCCGCTTTGATGAGCTTCAATGTCTTTGGATAGATGAGTCAAAACTCCTTTGGTGATCATTTCCTGACCTGGAGGGCTCTCGCTCTCTTGTCTATCAGGCCGTTATCTACGTATCTGCTCATGTGATTACCGACACTGAAGTAGAAACAACAGCTTTCAGGGCGCTCCCCACCACGCGAAAGAGGTGAAGTCGCTGTCATGGCGCCGCTGGTTCGAATGTGATTTTATTCCAGTTGTATACAGTACGGAGTACCTCACCCACTTTCCGCATTTTTCAGGCCATCGGCAAAGAAGTGGCGTTACGAAATCACCAGGTCAAGTTCCTTTGCAGCACGGACCCATGCGTTGATGTCGCGTTACAGCAATACTCAATGCCCGATCCTGGTCTGGGCAATCAGTCACCCTATGAATTCGTAGGTTTGAGTATGGGTGGTTTCAAAAGCCAGGTTTGTGTGATTTTTTGCTCTAGGGAAGTTTTGCAAAGTAGCTACATAGGAAGGGTGTGTGAGTTTGGAGCAAATGGAGCTATTGAAGCCAGTAAAGCAAGGGGGTAGAGCCAGGGGGGAGCAAGGAAGAGCAAAGTGGATGAGCAAAGTGGATGAGCAAAGTGGATGAGCAAAGTGGAAGAGCAAGAGCAAAGAAAGGTAGAGTGAGCTAGAGCAGAGCCGTCTAATGCTCGTGCAAAGTGCAAATGGCGCCTGAGCACGCCAGCAGAAGCAAAGAGCCGTGTATGTCATCAGCCAGTGTTGTCAAGTCGTCCAGCCAGTCCCATAGCCGGGTTCACTGAGAAGCAAAGAGTCGTCCAGATCTTGCGCCAGTATTCATTATCGCGCATGGACGCCAGACTCCCATACCCGCAGTCGTGGTGACCTCTTTTAGGCCACACGCCTTTTCTTCGAGGGAGGAGCGCTGGCCACAGATTCGTGTTCGTTGCCGCCCCCAAAGTCGTCGGCAACAGTGGCAGCTGGACTGGTGGCTTCACTGCTCAAGCTCTCAACGATGCGTCCTGCGACAGCGGCGTGGCCGCCAGCAAAATCTCTTCCTTCGAAGGCGTGTGGCCCGGCATCAAATCCCACGGTCCCACCATACACCTCGGTTCCAGGAGTCGAGTGTACTCCAAAATCAAGATTCAGGACGTCTTGGTCCTCCAGATCGAAGCCCAGATCAAAGTGCTCGGCCTGCGTTGTTTGCGGGACAGCGTCTTCATCAACTGGGAAGTCGGCAGATGAAAGCAAATTGGTAAGCTCTTCATAATCAAGCGAAGCTAGGCTTTCGTCGGCAGAGTCGGTTACAGGAGTAGCAGCTGCAGTAGTATTCCCGCTGCCGCCATCGGCATCTCCCAAGCCTGGAATGACGCCTGTGGGACTATGCGACTGAACGCGGTCTACCAATCGCTGCACTTTCGAGGCTTGTTCTTGCTGAAGTCTCTGCAAAAGATCAAGTTGGTTTTGCGAGGCAGCGAAAGTGTCCAGGGAAGGCATCGATGAGGTCATAGAGGAGAGAAAGGCGTTGTTGATGTCATTCATGATCGGCCCACCAGCGACATTGCCGGCATCACTGCCATTTGTGGCAAGCCTGTGCAAGACATCGGAGCGCTCCTGCGACGACAGCGGTGAGTTCCCGTTGGCTGACTGGAATTGGTTGAGAGCAGCAGAGAAGTCAAAGTCTGATTCTGTTGGCGTGGTGTTGTTTTGCGCATTGACATTGTTGATCACAGAAATTATATCAGTGGCAGGGCTCGTGTCTGAAGCAGCATCAGCATAGTTATCGGAACGGGTGCTCTCAGGATCACTCTTACCCGTCGCGTGGATGACAGCAGCATTGCGCTGTGGCTGGGAATCGGTTGATGCATCAGACTGAGAGCCGTGAATTGTGCCCACATCTGTCAAAGATGGCACGGTGGCCGCATGAGCATCAGCTTCACGTGAAGCCGGTGCATCTCCAATAGGCGAGCCCAAAGCTTCCATCGTCGTGGCCAAAGGTGCAGGAAGCAGAGCGATGGGTCTCCTCACTGCACGTGGAGACTCGTTGCTGTTAACTGTGGCCTCTCCAACATCGCCAACGTCAACAACACTGCCACCTTGCTGCGGAGGAGTTGGCATGCTGCTGGGAAAGACCCTCCCCCTGTTTTGGCCCGCAGGATTTTCCAAGCTTTGATTGTAGATAGTGGCCAGAAATGTCAGGATTGCGTTGATCGAGTTCTCGTGGCGATCGTGCAAGCTCTGAGCCGACGCAACCTGATTGTACAACTGCTCATTCTGACGCCGAAGATGCATGATGCTCGCAGAAATGATATTCTGCTGTTGAAGCAGGTTGCTGAGTTCACTGCGCATCGTGACGAGCTCCGCCCTAGGAATCTCAACGACATCATCTTTTGCCGAGTCGTCCATCTTTTTCGATTGGAAAGCGTGCTGCGGAATGTTGCCTCCAGCTGTAACGTCCCTGGTCGAATCGTCGTCACTTACTCCGTCGCCGGACCGTGCTTTCCCGTCTTCCTTTTTGCGCTTTGGCTGAGATGATGGGGTTTTCGGTTTCGTGATGAGCCAGAGCAAGTGAGGACGGTCACGTTTGAAGTAGGGGTGTTGGTAAACACTAGGAGCTTTGGCCCCACTTTCACTGGAGCTTTTAGAGTTATCGCCCAACCCCACCACCTTGTGAAATCCGTACATATTCAGTTGCCGGACGAATGATGCATAGTTATTATGCTTGAAGACTGTCGGTAAGCAATTGGTCGAGAACGCTTCTTCGTTGACGATCATGAAGGATTCGCCATCGTCTGACCAGCGGATGCTCTTTTGACTTTGGTCTTCCCCCATCGATAGGAATCTGGAGACTTGATGTTAGACAAAAGTGCAACGGCCCCATGGAGACAAGTCATGAGCATTACCTCTGGAGCTTCTGGATGAACGGCGGGATCTGCTTGCGCGAGCTCTGAGCCGTGCGACGAACATTTAACGCTTGCGCATCAAGCTGTGCGTCGGTCAGATGAGGGTCCACCCCTGCCACGGGCAGCGTATTTGAGGAGCTATCCCACTCGCTGGTGACAAAAGCTCGATTGAGAGTCGCTACCTGCTGATTCTGGTTTCTACGGATCAACTGGTTGGACACATTAGTCACCGCCGTCGGCAAGGCCGGATCGCCACGAGATACGTTTTCAGTAACGGCCGAACCGTATGCGTTCTGGCCGTAGGTGGTGGCAACCGGGTAGGCAAGCATGCTGTCTGGCATGGCAGGGCCTGTACCCCAACTGGAGTACGAGCCGGTCGGCAGATGGGATGCATCTACAGCTGGCTGATACTGCAAGCTTGGCTGTTGCATCAGAGGCGCGGCCGGAGGAGGCCGCATTTGGTCAACCTCAGGCGTCGGTCGTTTTCGGGACGGCATCTTGTCCTGAGGTCTGAAGACAGTCAGCAACTGCTTTACGGACCGAACATCAGAATAGAATGATCAGCGCAAGGATTCCTCACTGCGTGATCGATCTTGCTTATCACGTACCTGGCGCGACGACTTGATTTCTTTATGATGAGCACACGTGTGTCAGATGGTGACAGCAAGACGATTGAGGGAATGGAGATTGAGCCAGAAAAAGATGAGCAGATGCTTGCGGTTGCACACGTTTCAATCTTGACTCCACGGAAGCCTGAAGTCTGCGATGGCAGATAAAAGCGCCTTATTCACGGGCTTCTTTAGTTGGTCGATACAAAGCAAGAAGCAAGTTCGAAAGCGCGGTCAAATCCGCATGCAAGAGTTGGATGGAAGAGAAAGAGAGAAAGAGTCAACACGAGGCGCCGGGATTGTGGGCGAGAGAGACTCGGCGTGCGGAACTCCACGGAATTCAGGCGGCTGGGGACAATGTCATAGGCTCCCAGCATGCGCCAGATCGAGTAAAAGAAGTTCGGCGTGGAATCCGCCGGCGAGCAACGAAAGCGAACGATGCGATGATATTAGCTAACTACACACGTAAGGAAAAGCCCATCGAGCGACAACGCAAAAGGTAGTCTGGATTGCTCGACCGCGAGGGAGGTCGGGCACTTGATCGTAGTGATACATGGCAGCTTCACATCATCGTGATACTGACCGGTCGTCAGCCTCATGGCGGATGATGAAACTATGATATATTTAGCGGCCTACGTATCGTTGCTCCATGCGCCATGGATTGATGTAGAAAGCGCTACACTACTGAAGGACTAGCGCTTACGCTAAGCGAATGCTTAATTCAACCTCTTCTTTCAGATATTAATGCATCCCAGTGATAAACTACATGGTTATGTCCCGATGCAATTGTCTACACTGAGTACCTAGGTATTCATATGTGCAAGGATGGACTACAAGTCGATTAAAGCATGCCTTCTACTTGAGTCTTGAGTTCAATGTGATTCACTATAGCTTATCCTAGATAGAGAAGCTGTCTTTCTGCACTCATTAGAAACTAAGAGCGTCTAGCCTTCTATTTCTTCTTCCACTTCCTCCGAGTTCAACTATGACCGTGCTACTGTCTCTGTAAGCTCATCTTGCCAGATCTGCTACCTTGGTATTGGATACCAAACGGTAAGTCTCTGCTTTTCCTTGTAATCTGTCCCTAGTGTTGGGGTGGACGTTCGATATCGTCAAAGTGTGCCTTTGGCAACCCGCCTCAAGCTACATCTCTTATACTAGAGTTGACTGTCCGAACATGTAGCGATGCAATGCACTCGCTGCTTCTTTCAATATCACTCGCACCGATCTCACATCTTACACGAGCGATATTCTACACGTACGCACGCAATACTCCCGGGGCCTAATCTTCTCATACATTAGAGTGAAACAATGAAGGCCTGGTAGTGCAAGACCTAAAAAAACTAAAAACTATGCAGTCAAGGGCAAACTCAATCGAGCTTGTACTGCATGGAAAACAGCAAATATCTCCACCACCTATTCCGCCGCCAGACTCGTGAGCTGAACTAGCGATATCGCAGCTGGTATCTTCCTATCATTTAGACGATTGCATGCGCCGTGAGCTTATATTATGTTTAAGTTAAGGTTATTGCTACTTCATACGCGATGTTTCAAAAGCGGCTAAGTAACGTATGTGTTTCATATAGGTCTCTATATTTTTTCAAGGATCTTTTATTTACAGCTTCACCTATAGTATGCCAAGGACGGATGCTGTGGCCTCTTCACAGCCAATTTGCTCCGTTACACGGGTGTTAGCTATCTGCTGTTGCTAGCTACATTAAAAGGCCGTTCTGGTTCAGAAATTTAGAAAAAGATTGACGATACGGGTCGTACGGAAGGATGGTGGAATCATGGTTCGGCCCCATCACTTCCCAAAATAGGACACGATGTTTCCAGACTTGATCGGTCAGACCTCACCATTTCATCTTCATGAAATGAGAGTTGCTGAGTGGCAGCCCCACTCGGCACAGCTTCGTAAAAATCTCTAAGTATGTACGTAGCAGCCTGCCAAAGGCTTGCACAGTCGGGCTGCAACATGAATGCCAAAGCTCTGGAGACATCTAGCAGTTCGGACTCTCCACTGAGATGCAAAGTGACTGCATGACATGCGGGAGGGCGGATGATGATTGCTGGGGCTTGATACTCAAAGCATCCATTCCCATGTAGCGCCATGAAGAAACGGTCCCACTGAAGGTCAACCCAAGGCTAGCTCTGTGTTATTAAGACTCGCGAGGCTGTCTTGAAATCCGGGCTACGTTGTACTGCACCAAGGCCATTCGGCTGGAAGACCGAAGGGTATAATCCGGAAACTGGTACTCACTGCATGTTCAGGCAAGCCAACGGGTCCCCACTGCACAAATGCACCTCGGAATTTCGCGCATCAAGTCGCTGACCTCGCAGCACCTATTTACAGCCAATTCGCTTTGGCGTATCCTTTGATCGGCGAAGTCCACCATCAGACTCGGATCGTTGTACGGGTTGATGAAGAGCTGAATAGTCTTGTCCAATCGAATAGCTAAATTGGTATCAGTGCTACGTTCAACCCACGACCCGAGCTTCTGCTGAAAGAGGTTCAATAGCCAAAAGCCGTTGGGCTTGCATGGTCAGACATCCTGATTGCTACTCTCGCCCTGGGTTGGGGAAAAGCGCTATATGAAGTGGTGCTCCCGATCATGTCGTGATAACATCGAAAGGCAAAAACAACGTCTTTCTTTTAATATTCAAACTTCACACTGACCCACTTCTGACGTTCGATGGGACGGTGCTTCATGACACTTTATCTAGGGCCTGTACCACCAGAAGACGTGCCCATTTCCTACCGAGTCTCGATCGCCCCTGATTGGCAGCTGAGCCTTGATGGCTCTACGTCAGCACATCATTCCTAGGTAATGATTTATATGAGTATGTATACATACACTAGCACAATTTCACAACGCACACAAGAAAGGTTTAAGGAATATATCTCTATAAACCTATGATGTCCCTCACATCTGTCATAGTCTTCTCTGCGATGACTCTTGCTCGAACAGCTCCCTCTTCTACCACACTCTCTAATTCCTTTGAGCCTGCCTCTGTCTTCAAAAGCTCATCCATTCGGTTTCGGATCGGAGCGATTTTTTCATCCACGGCCGCGACCACCCGGCTCTTGAGCGCAGGCAAGCTCATATATCTGTGCTCTTTCACCAAGTCTTGAACTGTTCGAGGCCCATCCTCTTTCTCACCTCCGTCGTAAGCACAGTGGAAAAGGATGTTCAACAGATTCGAAACTCCCGGCCGCTTCTTTGGGTCATACTCCAAGCCAGATATGGAATCTGTAAGGGCGGTCTTTATCTTCGCAGTGATTTCCTCTAGGGTGTCATTCAGCAGCAGTAAGGACTTCGGCTGATGTTGCCGAAAAGACTTGGACATTTTGTATTCTGGCATGGATAACGATTTGATTTCTTTGACAGCGGCGGTAAGCACTTGAGGTATAGGGAATGCCCGAGGCTTGAACATTCCACCAAATTTGTCTGCAAGGTGTCGCGCGAACTCAAGATGCTGCTTCTGGTCGGGGCCAATGGGTACATGTGTGGCTCTTGGACATGTTAGTGAAGCGCTGAGCGAAAGAAACGCATCTAGTGACAGTGGCTCTCACCGATATAGAAGAATGTCCGCAGCTTGAAGCACAGGGTATGTGAGCAAGGCTAGCATGACTTGGCCTGGGTCTCGAACTTTAGTGATGGGATCCTTGGTATATGCCTGAAGAGCATTTAAAGTCAAAAAAGGTAGCCAGCATTGATTCGAAAAATAAGAGCTACTTACTTTCCATGCGTGCATGCGTTGCAATAACCCCACAGGTGATACACAGCTGAGGATCCAATGTAATTCTGTGTGCTCTTTGACCTGTAGACCGGTTTCTATTCATGAGCAGCCGTCCAACGAGGGTTCTCAGATGGTGTCCAGCATTCGAATCTCTTACCGCAGACTGCCGGAATATAATTGACCGCTTAGGGTCCAGCCCTGAAGCCAACATTGCCGCTAACGTCTCCCGCCGAGACTGCCGTCGTTGCTCCGCTGCATTCATCTTCGAGAGAGCGTGCAGGTCGACGAGTGAGAAAAGTAGAGTCGACTCCGGATGAACGGCATCCTGTAATTGGGCCCAAGGTTCAAGCGCCCCGAGGTAGTTCCCCAGATGAGGGATTCCGGTAGGTTGAATCCCTGAGAAGATGACTACTTTCTCTTCTCGGGTGGGTATGTGGTACGATTGTGCAAGCCCTGACAGATGCCTAGCTTGCACATGTTGTTGAGCGCGTACACACCGTACGAAAACGCAACTACGTTGCGGAAGGGCAAGGCGGATGGTGTGCGGCGGAGAAATCATGCAAAGCTAAGTCCTGAAGTCAACGGGTGAAAGATGAGCAAGCTACGGAGAAACTCCGGGCAAACGTTGTCAGCCCTACGAACAGGCCCCTCGGGCCCCGGGGTGCGGAAGCATAGCCACAGCGACTACGTGCCCGGGTGCGCAGGTGCGCATCTTCACTGCCGTTCAAATTCGCCGGCGAACCTGCTTATATCGGACATTGGACAAAGTGCGACACTGAACCAATCTGATACCCAAAGATCTGCCTGCCTTAATCATATTTGCCGCGATTGGCGGTTCGACCAGACCGTTTGATAACGGAGCTATCCGCGACCGATTTCATATTCCGCAACAATGTCTTGGGCGGGTAGGCAATATGATATCACCTCAGACATCCAAGCTAAGACGTGCTACAGGGTTCAAAAAGAATGTCGACCGTGCGAAGACGCAGGTCATGATGAAGACTGGTGCGGGACCATACGAATCTTCCCCCAGCGTATTGCGTCTGACAAGATGGCTCAGGTCATGTCGAGAAGACCAACGATCGGGATTATGAGGTTGAAGAAAGGTGAAGAGCTCCAGTCGCATCATGGGAACGTATGACCGTGAGCAATGCCTGATGATTCGGTGAACAGACGTTTTCGAACCATGGAGGCTGCCGCGAACAAGCTTCAAGCAGAAGCCAAGGGCTATCTTGACTCTATCCGGGGTATGGCTTCTCATGCGCCTAATCTAACATCAAATGTCAAGATGCTGACCGATGCTACGTACAGCTATGACAGCATCTCAAATGCGAATCGCTGAGACTATCGACGCATTTTATGGTGACTCGGGCACAAGAGACGGTGTCAGCAGAAGCTACAAGCAAGCAGTCGAAGACTTGGATGCGGAGACTATCAAGGCACTGGACGGACCTTACAGGTATATATGCACGTGGCCTGCGTTCACGTCTCTCCCGGGTGGATAAGTGATCTCACACATCCATTAGGACTACCGTATTAGAGCCAATCTCACGATTCTGCGCTTACTTTCCCGACATCAACGAATGTGAGCTCGCATCTTTCTCATTATGGTTCTTCGTATCAAAAGTGTATCATTGACTCCATTGACCCTGATACAGGCATCAAGAAGCGCAACCACAAACTCCTCGACTACGACGCCATGCGCGCGAAAGTCAAGAAGCTCGTCGAAAAGCCCGACAAGGACCCCACCAAGCTTCCTCGCGCGGAGAAAGAAACCGAGCTCGCGAGGGCGGCATATGAGCAGCTCAACGAGCAGCTGTCGACGGAGCTGCCTCAGCTCATCGACCTGCGCGTGCCTTATTTGGACCCTAGCTTTGAGGCCCTGGTCAAGATTCAGCTGCGATTCTGCGCAGAGGCGTACTCCCGAATGGCCCAGGTTCAGCAGTATCTGGACGCAGATACAAGGGAACAGTATGCACAGGGGATCTTGGACCAGAAGGTGGAGAATGTGCTGCACGAGATACGAGGACTCGACATTGCTGGTACAGTGTGACGCGGACGATGCGAGCATCGCAAAGAGGCCATTATCGGCCTTTCAAGACCGCGAGGGGCCGGAAAGCTTGAGATGTCTGGATTTACACATTGCGTTCTACCCAGAATTTTACAAAATATGGGCTGACAAGTCCTCGTCGAGTATGACCTGAAAATCCAGTACGTCCTACTCTTGTGACTAGGTGACTCTAGAGTGCATCTGCAGATGCAGTCGGATGCAGCGCGTATTTTTGGCCCTTGAATTCATCGCCGTCGAAGAACAGCATGTTCTGCAACGGCTGCTCCCGCCGAGCTAGCGCGTTAATAACATCCTGTGCCAGCACACCTCCGACAAAAGCCGTGACTGGTGCAATCTCGCTGCCACAGTTTTGCATGAAAGAACGCAAGAACTCGCTTCTCAACGTCGTCGCCGGGAGCTGCAGCTCCTGATGCTTTTCGGTTGCGATGGTGGTAAAGTGCTGCACGTTCGAATGCGACAAGAGGTCCGGTGTGGGTTGACCCGTCCGATCTTGCAAGTCCCAAAGAGCGCGGAAACATGACAGAAGTGGTGTAACGCTTCGGAGTTTGCGGGAGTTAGTCAGGTATTCTGCTGGGAGTGAAGCTTTGCTGGCGAGACTGAGCTGCGAGTAGAGTTCCCGCTTGGTGACCATCTCTATGGTCTTGCCATTTTCCTTTTTCGTATTGACTCCAATTACGGAGCGGGTCGCCGACTCGGCCCTCAGCGCTGTTGGGATATTGGGCTTATCACGCTCGATCACGTAATCGTGGCTGATCAGGTCTGCGAATACAAAGCCGTACATGCCATGAGAGATTGCGGCATAGAACGGGCGTTTAGCTTTACGAGTGGCGTCATTGATGCTGGTTAATATGGCGAAAGGAAGGTCGGTGGCAATGATTACATCGAATGGAGTGAAGAACTCGGGCGTTGTGGTCCGCAGGTCAGAAGTGATAACCTTTAATGAGACCCGGGGATTCAGCTCCTGGATGTGCGGGGCCGCCGCCTCCGCACGCTACAAATGGGGTGAGTCTTGGAAAGCGTAGAAATGTCTGTATAGGGTGCCTTACATTTTTGCCCACATCATCCTCGGAGACGAAGAATTGAGAGCAGAGGTCGTCCTCTGTCACTGACTCAGAGTCATGGATTGTGAGAGAACCGATGCCGGCAAGGACGAGGTTCTTGGCCACTTCATTTGCAAGTGCTTTGATGGTAATGAGTAGTATATTGGCCGTCCGGAGCCTGATCGTGATAGCGTCTTGGTCAGCTACGACTGCATCGCAAATAGTCATCGTGACGAGTTACCAGAGTTATACTCACTTTTGCTGCGCTTGAACACCCCAAAGACGGATCTGCCTGTCGTAGAGGGCGATTTCATCTGGAGTAGGCTCAATAAGCGTGTTTGCAACAGGGAGAATGTGTTGACCTGGATGTCGTACCTGCACTGACGGTTTGCGCTTGAGCTGTTGGTATGTCCTTTTCTGCGGTGGCATCTACGGCACTTCCAGTAGATGGAAGAGTGCCATTGACGGCAGAGGAATTCGTGGCCATTTGTAGGCTCTTCTAGACAATGTGCCGTGATGACCGATTCTTGAAGCCGTTAAAATTGGATCGCCATCGTGCTGAATGTGAACTAGTGATTCAGCTTTCCTACAAGAGTTATACCTTAGCTTTGGCTTCATAGAATGGGTTGTAGGGAGGAAGTTATGGATACCTTTCTGTCAAAGATATTCGTAGACCAACGTTCTGAAGCAATGATTGTCTTAGCCTTTGTTTTGATAGCCGTCGATGGTCCAAAGTGTCAATATCAAACATGAATGTCGCCGCTCTTAATCATAAAGAGGCGGGTAAGAGCAGATGCAACTTAGCAAGCTCATGTTTCGCCTTAGTGAAGACTGATGCCTAGGAAATCAAGCCGCCCGCTGCTCTATCTCAAGTGTTTTGCTGAGTGAGTAATTCAGGGTCGTGATAAGTTGAGGATCTAGAGATGTATAGTATATACAGAACAACCATTCGGGTAGATATTCCAACATCTGCCCTCCTTGCGCCGTTGAAGACACGCTCTATTCTCGTCTTGGATTACCCAACTACAGAGTAGATATGTACATTATCGTGATGAGAAATGAAGACCAACGATGCAAATGTGCTGAGGTCGGAGGTCCAGATGTGCCGAGGTCCAGATGTCGTGAGAACGATGCCGATTCAGGGCTAGCCCTCCCGCGTCAAGCGAAGGCGCCAAGAGCCCAAAGCGGATCAAGGGTTCGTCCAGATGTCGGGCTGACATCTCCTGGTGGAGATGATTCCGTAGAGTACAGAGTTACGTCGTCGGAATCGCTACACAGAGTTCCTTTACTCTGACCTCCTGCTCCTTCACCTCCCTGTCCTACATTTCTTTCTTCTTCTCTTATTCTCCCTCTGCTATTCGGGCTTTGACGTGGACGAAGCAAGTCTTACTGTCTCGCCGAGCCAGCTCACATCTTCCCATGACCAGGCCGGTTCGACTATCTACCATGTCCGGCAACTTCGATCATCCCCCTGCGTCGGCGTCCTCCAACACGGACGACCTCACCAGCTTCCCCGCCCGTCTACGACACATCCGACAAGCCTTCCAGCAAGACCGGGAGAGGAGGGACCGCGACCGCCGAGAAGCTGATCGCCAAGCCCGTCACGCACCCACCAGCACCAGCGCTCCTCGACCGTCCAGCCACCGTCGGCGTCGTATGCCTCCCAGACCAGATCCGCAGCCTCGCACGGACGGCGCCTCTCGCGAGGAAGCTTCCCCACCCGATATGCCCACTTCAGCCCTGCGACCCCGACCTCGACCGCCGACGCTGGAACGTCTGGCTCGTCGGCGACGTCAGCAGCGGGACCTGCGTGACGAGACCAGCAGCACGCTGAACGCACTCGGAGAGGCCGGAGAGCGTCTTGCCGAAATCAGCTCGCGTCTGGGCGCTTTGCTCGAGCCTTCCAGGCCTCTTGCCATCACCCGTGTCGAAGACGGCGAAGGACCGGAAGGCTTACGGCCTAGATCCAAGCGGCGAAAGCTCGACCATGACGCTGCCGGTGGTGGCTTCCAGGGCTTCAAATACGGTCACTATGGGCAGATCGTCCCCGGCAATCTCAAGATGGAGATTGTCAGTTGCGATGGGGGGGAATACTCCGAAGAGTTCATGTCCGCCTACCGTGCGGAGAATGTATTGAAAGACGACAGAAGCGTTTACTGCACCAAGACCTCCCACTGCAACCTGATCCTGAGACATCAGGGAGAGACAACCTTTTGTCTGGAGAAGATTGTCATTCGAGCTCCCGAACGGGGCTTCACCGCACCGTACGTTCTCCACATTTGACTTTCTATGAGCGCTACTGACATGAGTGTTCCTTGCAGCGTCCAGCAAGGCATGATCTTCGTGTCCATGACATCGGAGGACCTCATCCGCGACACGGAGCAGTACGACATTCAATACAACAGCTCTCCACAAGCATCACCTGACTCGAATCGCCTCTCCCGCAGGCAGGAACAACTATCGCTTCTCGAGAGTCTGCATGATCCCGAAGTTTGGGAGGGATACCGGTCTTATCACCGGCATATCGAGTATCTGAACAGCGTCGCCGACACCGTCGCCGATACGGTCGCCGAGCGCGCCATGGCGCCCCGCTTGCGCTACACCGAAGCATGGCCTCCACGTCCTCCGCCTCCGGCCCGCGCGCTCAGCGAATCGTCCACCACGCCGGAACACTACGTCTGGCCGCTCACGGAGCCGTCGTCGCTCTCGTCGGCGCTCGACCCCTCCGCGCCGCCTCCGCCGCCGTTCACCGTCACCACCGAGTCGGACGGCGAGCAGAGCGGTGCGGTCGACGGATCTGGCACCGCGAATCAGACGAGTCGCCAGGACCTGAGAAGGCCGCGTGCCGAGATTTTCGACGACAATGAGGACGACGATGACGATGACGACTCGTACACTTCGATCTCGTTCGTCAGCCGCACGTCTAGCGACTTGGCCGCTCGGTCCGCCGCCCGGGCTGCCGCTCAGGCTGCCGCAGAGGAGGAGGAGCGCCTTGAGGAGGCTCAACAGGCTGAAGCCAGGCAAGCGGCCGCCCTGTCATCACGGCGGAGCAGACCTCGCCGCATTGCGCCGAGAGCAGCCGAGGCCGATGAGGGCGAGGGTGAGGGTGAGGGCGATGGCGATGGCGATGGCGAGGCTGATCGGGGACCTGGAGAGTCACGAGCGGTGCCGAACGGACCCGATGTGCGGAAGCCGCACGCGGAGTTTTTCATCGCGAAGAACCGGAGCAAAATCACGGTCAAGTTCGATCCACCTGTGTAAGTGATCCTGCTCCCGTCAATTCTTCACTGCGTTACTTCTTATGTTCAATTATATGGCCTTGAGGGTTTGTGAAATCCTGAGAAAGCCTGCTGATTTTAACTAGCTCCGGCAAGTTCGTGCTCCTCAAACTCTGGTCACCCCGACGCGAGGCGAACATCGACATCCAACATGTCGCTGCCTTTGGTTTTGCCGGACCGCGCTATTTCCCAGCTTGCCAGCTGCGCTAGGAATATGTTGGTGGAAGTGTAGCCATACACACATGGCTACGGAGCGTCTCCCTCATTGGCGTTATTGATTTTACCCACACTCGAATGATGAAGGGCCTCGTTATCCCGATATGACAGGATGAACTTGAGGTGGACAAGCCTGCCCCCTCTCAGATGACGGGAAGACCTGTTCATGGTATCTTGAGGAACGTCGTGTTCGTCCGTGTGCCCTGATAGATTGCGAACAGGCAACTCGTCACGTCTTATAGAAATAGAGCAGTTATTTAGACATTATATCCTCAGATTTTGCACCTTACCACAGCAGCGCACGCCCTCACACTTTGTGGGGAAATCACAACGTGCTGCTCTTCTATGACAGGGGCCACAGTCGGTTGAGCCACGTATCTGCGTATCCGCGCTCAATATACTAGCCGATCTACCTGTCCTTCCTCGAAGTTCCGCTGCCGATCCGCCTCTGGTCTGTATCTTCCGTAACCGTCCCCCCCGTACCCAACAGCCCCGCCGCAAGACACAGCTTCCAAGCCACCCATGCAGCCCCCAGCACCATCGCCGCAAGGGTACCCCACTCAACCCAATCAGCGTAGGCGAGATCCAGCACCGGAACCTGCAGACTTGCGAGGAGCTCCCCTCTGGCATCCGCCGAAGTCGGCACGGGAGCAACGTGGTAGAAGACCGTGCACTTGAGAAACATGGTGTCGTACACCAACCCGTGGGGCTCGAACGGGCCCCCGATATCGTCACACGACGACGCAGGCGCAGGGCAGGCCCAGAAGACGGGCGGATACGGCATGGCAAGCGGAGTGAGTCCGGAGCTGTTGGCTGCTGGGGGCAAGTAGCGCAGGTGCAGCGGGACGGTGACCTCGTGAGGCTTGCGAGCGGCTTCTGCGCGGCTTCCGGGTTGTTTGGAGGCTGAGCCGGCAGATGGATTGGACAGCTCGAGAAGAGCAGCGCTGCCCCATTTGCTAATCACCCAGTCCGGCGCTTCGAGGTCGGTCTCGCCTGCGAGGCTGCGCAGGGAAAGCAGGTTGTGAGACTGCAGGAAGAGCGTGTCGCTCAGTTGGTACTTGTCTATGAAAAGGGCGGAGGGGAGGGTGAGGTGGGTGTAAAGCGAGCATGACGCCGTTGGCGGGTCCATAGCGGCTGGTGATAGACTCAACAAAAGGGTCGGGTGCAGGCCTGTCGGACGGAGAAAGTCTGCAGTGTAGGTTGCTGCAGGAGGAAGAGCATGATGACGGGCCACGTATGAGAAGCGAAGCGGTTCTCGGGATCTGTCAGCACAGGGAGACCTTTGGAGAGACTGCAGGGTATGTCTGACGTACTCGGATGGTCATCTCTTCCCAAAAACGTCAGATATCCGCCCAAAGTGTGCTCTTCAGGTCTTGACGATTTCTCAAAGTGCAGTACTCCTACTTCTGCAGAGCCATTGAGCTGCCGGATGTGATCAAACCATGGCTTCTCATCAGACTGACGTTCCCATAATGCTGCAATTCGAAGAGTTTGCGCATTCTGGTCGAAGTCGATTTCTAGGGCATGCGCTGACAATAGAGACGTCGCCAATTTGGAGCACCGGGAGTCGCCAGTATCACATATACTCTTTTGCGTGTACGCAACGAAGGTCTCCAAATTAGATAGCGCATGATGGTAGTGCAGCTGCGGCGATACGAGCCCTTTTTGAGCACTAGCATGGGGCACATTAATGAAGGTCTCCTTTTCATACGTGAGCTGAAAGAGCGATAAAAGGTCGGACGAAGTCATATTACTTGAGTTGAGACGCACTTCATGCGTACGCCAAACGCAGCCTTCAGTGTCGGACAGACATCGGCACTAGGAAGCTTTAACTTAGAAGTTGGTGGTGCCGGGGGAATGACTGCATCATACGTTGTTCTTCCATCACGAGGCTCTAGAACGACTTGCAGTCCGGGAGAAATGCGATGAGGACTAGGGGCAATGTCTCTGAATGCATGGGCCGATGTCCAGCGGATGTGTACTTTCTCAAACTGACTCGAGAGTTGCAACAGCTACCTGACATTGTGAGCGGTTTGAAATCCAAACGAAAAATGAGCGTATACCTCCTGTGGTTGCTCGTCAAAGGAAAACACAATCGCATGATGTTTGGATCCGTCGAGGCCTTCAGCATAGACTTCATCCTCTGAGATGCGAAGCTTGGACGGGTCGAATGCAGCGGGATCGTGGAGTAAATACGTGACGGTCTGTTTCATGGTCGTCGTTCAGCTCAGAGTGCCAGGCGTAACTGACGCCGTATGTTCGATACGTGATCCTCTAACTGCGATTATCCGGAAGATGAGAAGTTCTTGAACGTATCACTCTCCCTCAAAGCTGCGCAGAGATATCCAAATCCAGATTTGCAAGCCGAATTATTTTCAAGGTTATCGTTTTCATCGAAGAAAGATGGATAAAGATACAGTATTGAAGTCTGATATCCACGGATTGCCGATGTTATGCCAGGAAGCTAACCTCAAACAAGCAAAGTGCAAGTACGAAGTACTCGGTGCGGGTGACGTCGGCTTCACCGAGCTCTCTTTAACTCCACGTATGGATCTTCAACCGCTTCGACCCAGATTACATCTGCTCAGCGCGAAAATAAACTCTGAAGCTCATCGCGAGCAGACAGCAAGCCCAGGTCCACAATCTTGACTGGCACTCTTGCACGAGACGGGACTTCACCAGCAGTAGACGCAGCCATGCGCCTGCTCGACTTCCTTTATCCTTCCTTTTGCGCCGCCACCCTCCTCCCTTCTCTGGCTGAGGCTCGCAAAGCGCCCGACGTCGTACTGCTCTCCAACGTCCAGTCTCTTACACTTCGCCAAGGGCAAAAGACGAGCCACCGCCGCGTATCTGCTATTCCTCAGGTAATGAGCTTTCTATCCGGTGTCCTTCAGCCCGAAAAAACGATGATTGCAAGGGCTGATTCTCTGAATTAGCTCAAATGCGTCGGCGGCAACGCGCGCGGCCTCTACGAGGTCGACGTCATGCGCTGCAAGAACTCGGGGAGCGACTACGACGATGCCAACATTCAGTGGACATGCACCGCTGCTCTCCCGCCAGAGTTCAAGCTCGGCTCCACGGAAGTCATTTGTGAAGGTTACGACTCTCCAGACGATCCTTATGTTCTGAAAGGCAGCTGCGGAGTGGAATACAGGCTCGTGTTGACCGAGGTTGGAGAACAAAAGCATGGGAACAAGCTGTGGAGCAGCAAGAGCCTAAGTTCCGCCGGTTCCGATGCTGCAACGTGGCTGTTCTGGCTCATCTTTCTCGGCGTTCTTGCTATCATCGTCAAGGGATGGTATGACTCCTTCACACGAAACAGAGGGAGAGGCCGACCAGGCGGCTTCGGAGGCTGGGGAGGAGGCGGCGGAGGTAACGATGACCCTCCTCCGCCCTACGACTGGCGACCGCAACCCAAGCCCCGTACATCCACACCGAGTTCGGCTCGGACTCAAGGTTGGCAACCTGGCTTCTGGTCCGGCATTCTCGGGGGCGCGGCGGCCGGATATTTCGCCGGAAACAGGCAAAACCGGCAACCGCAGGAACGAAACTCCTTCGGCTACGGTAGATCGAATGCGGATAGAATGGGAGGCGGAGGCGGAGGGTGGAGCTCGTGGGACAGAGGGGAAGGAAGCTCGCGCACGCCCAGCGGATCCTACGGCTCTTCCACTCGATATGAGAGCACGGGCTTTGGCTCCACAAGACGTCGATGATGTCGGTTCTATTGTGCCAGCTTCCTCCACGCTAGGCCTAGACCCTTTCTCAGACATGACATGAATCTAATCCGCGTGGCGCGTTTGATAAGGCCTTTGGGTGCTCTAATACTTTCAAGCTGATATGTTTCGACTATTCAACGGAGGCGGTGACAGGTCATTGGTTCCTTATCCATGGAAAGCTTCTCCATACTACTCGGCGCCTTATCAACCTTGGAAGCAACGGTAGCTTGTTCGCGCAGCAGCCAAATACTGTTATAGTCTGACTAGCGATACTCGTTATACGGCTATGGACCATGGGATTTGCCTAACTGAGAGGGAAAGACATGGGTTTTTCTCCAAGTCCCCATAATACTCCTTGGAATACTGAATGGTATGAGAGCCACGCAGGCGTGATACAAATTAGTGTAGGGGAACTGCAAAAGCCAGCTCCCTATGCTCCGTGGTCCTAGAGAATATTACCTAGGTGAGTTTTGAACTCATGCCCGAGTAATCAAAGGATTAGGTTTCATGATAGCGAACTCAATAATATAAGTCTAATTATCGATGGCTAAAAATACTTGCGAATAGGAGGTTGCGTAAACAGGCGACAGCGAGTTGATTTAGTTGAGTGAAAGACTAAGTCCTCAAGTGCTCAGCTTTCTCTTTGACTTATGCCGTATAAATCGCCAGTGTTCACAGCCTAAGTAGTAGTGCTGCTTCACTCCCTCCACCGCTTGCTTTCCTTCCACTCGCGATCAGCAAGAGCTGCGGACAAGGGATTAGCTTCGCATTTGATGACTCGGTGAGGCCTGGTGAGAGTTGGACTTCGTCCCAAATGATGCTCCCATTAGGCTTCATCTCTGCGCCGAAGGCTCCTCGCTTGTTTTTCATCGATTCGGTATATAAATGATGCAATGTAAGAATCTCTACCCATGTACGAGGATGAGGGTAGCGTGTGGGTCTATGGTGAGTACGGAACATGAGTCGTCCTTTGACATTTCAGTGCGGTATCATAGCTCTCAAATCCTTCAGGCACCGGAGCCTATCAATCTTTCCGCAACTGCGCACTGCTCCTGTGTCACTGTAGTAGCGGTACCAACGATAACAACCTGACGAAATCTTCGAGGATATACTCATACGCGTTCCTCCTGCTGTTGTCGAGTCCCCGTCTATGTTAAGGAGTAGCTCCACGCGAAGAGAAAGCCTAGAGAGCTTGAAATGGTCTTGTAGCTTGTCTATGTAAGCCTCGAAAGTGAGTTTTTTTGAATTAGGCCTTTGGGTTATCTGTTGACTCGGTGCCAGGGAATCCACGGTAAAGTTGATGCCAACCGGATTTGCATCAGCGTGTGATTCTTCATACGACTTCCGTTTCAGGGGTTGGAGAAATGCTCCGTATGACCATGCCGAGCGCCTCCATGACCTCTCGTCTTTTGGATTGGATGATCGGCACCTGCATCAAGTCATCGGAAATATCCTTCGTTATTTCCTGCGTCACTAAGCTGTATCAGTATTTATATAGGGGTTGCCTGCAAGATCTCACATGTGCTAAGATCATGGAGCTTTTGCTCGATCTGTTTGTCGTCCAGCTTCGCGCAGAGCAGAGCAATCGTTAAGAAGTCGGCAGGCTTCGGCCAGGGCTCGCCCTGGCTTTCCATCGGTCTTGGGAAAAGCCCTCTTCTGCCGACCTCGGCTCGAACGTGATCAAAGTCCTTCCGTGCGAACCCAAACTCTTTTAAAAGACTCGACGTGTAAATTGGGTCCCATTCGGCGCAAGGCAGACCCTTGGGAGGACCGCATGAAATGTGGACAAAGATATCGGCAAGCGACATGAGTCCACTTCGATATTCGAGGCGGTGAAACAGAGCAAGAAGCTGTGCCGGGTCGGACATTTCCCCCTTAATACATTTCTTCGCCTTTCCGTGTACTGCACTGTTAGATCCGGCATTATCTTCTCCGGGAAAGCTGTTTATGTAGTCTTCTGCCATTTGTGTGACAAAGTCGCGGAATGAACGGAGGCTTCCCCGGAAAGCTCCGCTGTGTGATATTTTCGCTGCTACATCAGACGCAGACTTGTCAAGTAACGACATGTTGTTTTCAGCCTGGCCGGAGGTATAATCCCGAAGCTCGTCAAATCTTTTCTGATAATCTCCTGCAGGAAGATCTGTCTGCCTTTCCCAGACCCATTCCCAGTCGTCGTCTTGTGCGCTGTACGTGATATGACGCTCTATGGCTTTCCCATCTGCTCTCTTGTGAAGTCGCTCGAAGACAGAATGACAGAATGAACTAAACGTCTCTTGCTGGTGCTCAGTTGCATCTTCTGGCAGAACGTCTTCAAGCTCCTTCGGCTCGGTGGAGGCTGGGGCCAGAATATTTTCCTCCAATAGCATGGGCACGATGCTCGACGTCCACACTGAGACGCATATGCGTCCTAAAGAAGCGCTGGCGTTGCATGAAGTGCTCTGACTGAACGGACCGGCCATGATCACTGTCGGTGTATTGAGTTCAGGATTTATTGACCGTCCACCCGGGTAGAAAGCCATGAACAAGAGAGCGACTTGCGTGTCAGAGTTGATGGAATACGCGGGACGTTTATAACTTGGGGGTTTTGAGACGCTGTTCTGAGACGGGCTTGTGGAAGACAGCATACACACGGGAGACCCAACTATGTTGTTATAGACAACGAAAACTTACATATTAAGTAGGACCAAGATAAGAGTGATGGCAGGAGTATTTGTTAGAATGAAACTATCAAGCATAAGCATGTGATTTTCTCCAGAGATTTGGAAGGATTTGTTCGAATCTATGAACTCAGGAATCTGGAGCGAGGTGCCCAATCTTATGAAGTCAAAAGTCTGGTCATCCCATGGAACGTCCTTCGTCGTAATACGCTCGTCATCACTCGGACTTCCCTTTCCCTACCCATGGCACGAATGTACGGGCGAACCATTCTTGACCCTTTGAAAGTCTGGACGCAGTGGGCCTCTCCACCTACATCGGGTAGTCTCTACCCAAGGAACGGGTATAGCCGGACACCGATTGGCAGTTACAACGGAGCGGGTGTATCCATCAATCAACTCATTGGGCTGCATGCCGTGCTGTTGACCGTAATTGTTATCGATCTGCCGCACCCCGTCAACGCCTTTAAATGAGCACAGACTGCAAAGTACTGCTGGTCCCTTCCTGGAGTATGAAGATCATCGGACGGAACAGGTTCGATTGAAACGCTACATCTCCTCTCAAAAGAAGCCGCGGCCCTCATCGATTGCGATGCCACGCACAGTCCACAACAATTGAGGTAGACGAAAGTCAGCCTTCACCATCATTGATTTACCGTCCGAATCGAAGATGTAGAGCCGGGGTAAAGGCCAAGCGTTGGTGAGCCGGTATGGAGCCCAAGCCGGCTCTTCAGGCTCAAAGATACGGAGGCCCTTTTGGGCTCAACATGACCAGCAGACGCCCAGATCTCCACTCTATTCTTCCGTTCATCGTACTTATGTACATGACTCGAGTGAAATGACCTTGGTCGCGTGAATTAGTAGTGCGCGCTGCCCCTTTTGCGCTAGGTCAGGTTGTGATCACCAGGGCATAACGGGTATCCTCACGTAGATATCCAACAGTAAACTGGTAGGCCGTGATTTCAAAACCTACATACTATTAGCATAGATATAGTTGCTGCAGTAGCAAGGAGACTCACCGTATCTCGTAATTGCCCGCTCTGGTCATGTACCGAACCCATTTGACGCTGCTGTAATTGCTCTTCTCAAACACTTTCAGATATCGCACAAGCAAACCCGAGCTTGTGAACATAAGAAGAGAGAAGCTCAGGCTGAGAGGCGGACGACTCCACGCCTTCTGAGTCGTCATGGACGTAAGCGTCGCCTCTGCGGACAGCACAAATTCACTTTGCCCTGTGAACCGAGCTATCTTCCATATTATATTGTTATGTTCAGGTTCGTACTTGGCTTTGCCTTGGGAAGTGCGCTCCGTTATCCGAGCGGTGTTAAGTGGTGTTGGTATGCGAACGATAACATTAGTAGCAAAGAGTTTGCTGCCGTAGTTCGCCCGTATAGCAATGCTGTACTCGACTTTTGTTTTACCCACTTCGTTCACGATCGCGTGCACTTTGAACGGCAGGTTGACATTTTCCGTGGCCCGGTAACGCATGAGCTCAAACTCACCGTCCGGGGGAATGAAGTTGATGATCCGATCAGCATCGAACTTGCCAAGCTTGACACACTGGTGGAACTGGCAGTCCTCGAGAGTGACGCTACCTGCTGCTGCTCGTGTGGCCTTGGCGCCGGATCGGGTGCTGGTAGGCGTGGAGAAGTTATCCTCGCCGAGTGTGAGCCGGTCATTGAGGCCGAACTTGCACTCCGGAGTTCCGCTGAGATACGCCCGCATCACGATCTGGCCGTTGACGTCGGCTCTCAGAACGGTTCCGGTTGCCGACATGAGAAGGTTCACGTCCTCAATAACATCCACAAACGCTTCGTTTTTTCGGTACTTGATGTCCGCCCTTCGCCACGACAGCGCTCCAGTGGCTTGCATGGTGATTTTCGAAGAGTCCTCCTACAGTAGTGCTCGTCAGGAAGATGGTTCGTGGCATCAGTTCGGCGTGCGTTCGCACCATTGCTCTCTCCGACTTGACTCCCTCAGTGGTGACATACATCTTCAGCGTTTCCGTTTCCGTGTTCTGCGGGTATCCAAAGTCCAGTATTTCTGTAGGCGCACGTCAGTTCCACCGTGTAACTGCACAACCAGGGCGGAAGCTTACCGTCCAGCAGTTCATATATAAGAACAAAGTTGTTCTTGACAGCCTCCTCATCGAATTTGCCAAAGTAGGACTTGCCAAGATTGACAAGTCTGTAGAGGAATTCGAAAACGAGGGCCGCATTGGCATTGCTCTTGGTCACGGCCACCAGGTATATGTTCTCGTGCTTGACATGACTGAAGGTTGTCGATCCAAGCGTAAGAACCGGCGAGCGGACCTGCGCATTGGAGATGACCTGGATCCGGAAAACGTCGGCCAGGCGTGGTCGGCAGTCATTTCGGAAAGCGCGAAAGATGAGGTTCTCGCCTTTCTGGTTGAATATAAGGATTCCGGAGAGCATGTCGTTGACAAATAACGAGCGTTTGCTACGGAGCAAAGGCTGCTCGCATACCGACGGATCTACGCGTGCCAGTTCAGATGCGGCCTCGGCTCTCACTTCGAATCATGAAATGGGTCGAGGACGCGCTAAGATCACTGAACCACCTGGGCAGTTTCCTGCAACTATGCGAACCAGTGTCAAAATTTCTCTAGGCAGACCACATAGTACCCAGGAGTTAATTCGGCAGCTATCAAAATCTAGCAGTCACAGCCGATGACAAGACCTTTGACTCCCAAATAATAGCTGAACTACCAGCTACAGATGCGCCAAAAGCTGCTCGAATATGGAGTTACAGATAACGAAATATGAACACCCGGGTCTGCTAGCCTCATGATCGGAGGCATCCATCGCAAAATAGGCAAAAGCATCGTCACAATGATGCAAAGCGTGTCTGAACGGCCATGTTCCAGTCAACATGTCTATATCATGTCTCTTTTGACGAACTCCGCATGTAGCGTCTTCCCTAACGCAGCCGGACTCCGCTCCACGACCACACCGGCTGCTTCTAGCGCGGCGATTTTTGATTTTGCGTCTCCTTTACCTCCGCTCACGATGGCCCCTGGTAGCAAGAGTGAGCACGGCGAGTTGGGCGTTTGTACAGAACCTATTGAGAAACTTACCTGCGTGACCCATTCGGCGTCCGGGCGGCGCAGAAACGCCAGCGATGAAGCTCACACAAGGCTTATTTTGGGTATTGTTCTTCTTCAAGAATTCAGCTGCGTCTTCCTCCGCAGTGCCGCCAATCTCTCCAATCATGATCATGCCGTCCGTCTCCTCGTCTTCCAGGAATAGTTTCAGACAGTCGATGAAGTTTGTGCCCGAGAAAGGATCGCCGCCGATTCCAACAACAAGTGACTGTCCAAGTCCAGCCTGCGTCGTCTGATTGACGGCTTCGTAGGTGAGTGTGCCCGACCGCGAAACGATGCCGACACGGCCACGTTTGTGAATGAAGCCTGGCATGATTCCAATCTTACATTGTCCCTGAAGGGATATCAGCAACTGCATCATGCATGCTCAGAGTTCGTTCCAATCTCACCGGAGCAATAATGCCTGGGCAGTTCGGTCCAAGCATCCTAGTCTTATTCTGACTCTTCAGCATGTCTGTGATGCGCACCATGTCTGCAGACGTCAGATCAGGCATTGGACCCGTAATGGTGTTGCCTACCATGCTGCGGAATGCCCTCTGTAATACTGTTGGGGTTAGCGAGAGAAGCATAGAGCTTCAGGGTACGACATACCAGACGACAAGTGGAATTTCTGCGGCTATTGCCTCCTCAATACCCTTTGCTGCGACTGGCGGCCTAACATACTGTTAGTGGAAGAATTGCTGAACGTGCATACTGTGACGGTAGGGCGTACGGGACGAAGATGGCGGATGCGGTAGCTCCAGTCTCTCTCACAGCTTCTTCGACTGTCGAGAACACTGGCTTTCCTAGATGTGTTGTGCCCGCCTTCTTCGGATTTGTCCCTCCCACAACGTTCGTGCCTGCAACCCATCAACAATGTCCATAGGATGTCTTCTGAAGTACGGTAGTCGGACCATAGTCAATTGCTTGTTGGGCATGGAAGCTGGAGCGCATGAGCATATGCGCCAAAGCATTGATCAGAAGTTACTAACGTTCCTTGCCTTCCTGTAAAGCCTTGGTACAGAACTTTGGTGTCGCTGTTGATGCGGAGATTTACGTTCGTCGAGGCATACGGAGACGCTGTGGAGTACGATTGCCGGCGAGCTGTGGATTGCAGGAACCTGCACACGGGACGCCCGAAGCTCTGCATATTGCGCCAGTTGAAGAGGGGGAGGGTACGGTAAAGAAGGTTGCTGATGACGAGGAAGCTCTCAACCTGAGCAATCCTTACAATGCTAGAGAGACGGCCATCTGTACGGGAAGCGGAAGCGGAGTCCGAGGTGCCCGGCGGAACCTCGGGCCTTGAGCGGGACAATCCACAGACCGCTGATAAATTCATAAGTTTTACAATCCATGAGCGTGGACTGGCCAACAAAAAACTGCTACCGCCACTTGATGCAATATGGCGACCGTGACTCTTACGAGAACTCGGTCTGAGAATGTCCGGGCCAGGAATGCGAAGCTTCCACCAGAGAATGAGCGGTTCATGAAGGCATGCGCCGACATTGCGAGCGCACTCATCCAGGATCACGAAGCCCAGCAAGATGGCTCGAAGCCTAAGAAAGACATTAACCTCAACAGTCTGAGGGGACAAATAGCCAAAAAGTACTCTCTGAGCAACCAGCCGTCTCTGACAGCAATTATTGCTGCTGTTCCGGAACACTATAAAAAGTACATTTTACCCAGGCTGATTGCGAAACCTATCCGTGAGTGGGATGAATCCCTATTGGCATTCTAATGCTGAAATTCGGAAGGCACATCGTCGGGTATAGCTGTTGTAGCGGTAATGTGTAAGCCACACCGATGTCCACACATATCATTTACTGGCAACATCTGCGTCTATTGCCCAGGAGGTCCGGACTCAGATTTTGAATACTCGACACAGTCTTATACGGGGTACGAGCCGACATCCATGCGGGCCATTAGAGCGAGATACGATCCATACGAGCAAGCACGTGGGCGAGTGGACCAGATAAAAGCATTGGGTCACAGTGTCGACAAAGTGGAATATATTATCATGGGAGGAACCTTTATGTCTCTGTCCGAGAGTTACCGGGAGGACTTTATCGCACAGTTGCATAACGCTCTCAGCGGCTATCAAACCTCCAATGTCGATGAAGCCGTCGAAGCGGGCGAGATGAGCAACATCAAATGCGTTGGGATCACGATAGAGACGCGGCCAGATTACTGCCTCGACCAACATCTGAGTGGCATGCTCAGGTATGGTTGCACAAGGCTTGAAATCGGCGTTCAATCTCTCTACGAAGACGTTGCTCGCGACACCAACCGTGGCCACACCGTTGCCGCTGTCGCGGAAACTTTCAAGCTGGCCAAGGACGCTGGCTTCAAAGTCGTGAGTCATATGATGCCAGATCTGCCAAACGTGGGCATGGAGCGCGACTTGGATCAGTTCAGGGAATATTTCGAAAATCCCGCTTTTCGGACCGACGGACTGAAAATCTACCCTACACTTGTCATCCGCGGCACCGGTCTGTATGAGCTGTGGCGCACCGGCCGCTACAAGAATTACACGCCGAACGCGCTGATCGACCTGGTAGCACGCATTCTCGCACTAATACCGCCATGGACTCGCATCTACCGCGTCCAGCGCGACATTCCGATGCCGCTGGTGACGTCGGGCGTGGAGAACGGGAACCTGCGCGAGCTTGCCCTGGCGCGGATGAAGGACTTTGGTACGACCTGTCGAGACGTACGCACTCGTGAGGTTGGCATCAACGAGGTGAAGAACAAGATTCGTCCCAATCAAGTCGAGCTTGTCCGGCGCGACTACGCCGCGAACGGCGGCTGGGAGACGTTTTTGGCCTACGAAGACCCCAAGCAGGACATTCTTATCGCGCTTCTCCGACTACGCAGGTGCAGCTCGACGCACACCTTTCGTCCGGAGTTGACGGGGCAGCAGACCAGCTTGGTGAGAGAGCTGCATGTCTATGGCTCGGCTGTTCCAGTTCATGCTCGGGATCCAAAGAAGTTCCAACATCAGGGCTATGGCACGCTACTAATGGAGGAGGCGGAACGAATCGCGAGAGAGGAGCACTGGAGTGAGAAGATCAGTGTCATCTCGGGGGTTGGTGTGCGAAGCTATTACGCCAAACTCGGCTACCATCTGGATGGCCCTTACATGAGCAAGTGGCTGAATGAAGAACTGAGATGAGGCGAGAAGCGATCATACGGGATGGGAAACTTGTGCATTTCGTGAGCGAGGCAATCGGCGTCCCGCATTGAAGGCGCAAAGGAGGGTTACTCTTGGGCAAATCACTGTAGCGGATGAGCAAAAATGCTCTATCGATCATAGGGCTGTTCATGGTAGAAACCTCGAACAGGGCCACAAAGAAAGGCCAAAATGTTCTACCAAAGACTCCTGGTAAATGTGCCCTTTGGCTGAGCCTTTATAGTATGTACGGTTGACACCACATAGTAGTGACTTGAGCGCACTATCGCAAATTCCCGGCCCAGTTCGAGAGCGACTCTTTAACGCCTTCCCAGAAGAATCCCACGTGAATACGATAGATAGACGAACACCATGGTATCAGGACAATCGGATGTCGCCCCGCGCGCTTTCGCGCATATGCAACCAAGCCTGACTCGAGCAAAACACTAGAAATCCCTGCAAGCCAGTAAATCAGCAATTTGTCCAAGTTGCCGCTTGCTCCGAGCATTTCAGGTTGCGACGGAATAGGGACAGATTGCCTACCGCATATACAGCCACTGCCCCAAACACCGCAGCCGCAACCGCTGGCCCGTCTTTAGGGTCTTTTGTCGATCCGACCATAGTATGGCTGCTGGACTGAGACCACGCGAAAATGTCAGCGGGCTTTGTATCTTGATTTAGGATGAGGATACCGAGCCTGCGGTTGTCTCATGAGGGGAAGATGAACGCACTTTGAAGAGCGCGCCTATGATGGATAGGATTACGATGGCGAAGACGGAGACGACTATGCTGTATATGCAAGACGTGGTTAGCACGCGATCATGCATTTGCTAGATATCCGCGAAGCTGCAAGTCCATGACTGCATCTTACCATGACCATGCATTCATTGCGGATACGACGGGCTTCATGATGGCGGGTTTGCTAGTGCTGACTTTGAGAAGTAGGCTTTTATCAAGTGTAAGTCGGAAAGGAAATGGATCAAAACCAAACCGATGCGCAAGTTGTGTTGCAGTTGTGGGATATCGAGCAATGTCTATGCGGACGTGAGGACGTGAGGTTGTTCACGGTCTCCGCTCCGCCACTAGCGCTAGTACCCGCTTAGATGCCCAGGTGGGCACGGTGGGCTTGGTGGGCCGAAGGTAACAAAGGTGACGAAGCGCTCTCCCGAAGCTAACTGATACATCGCATATGCGAATTTCGAGTTCAGGCTAAGGCGATAACAATGCACTGAAAGCGAGTTCTCCAGCCCTAGGCAGGAGCACAATCATGTGTGGACGGGACTAGGAAAATCAGGAGCAGGAAGTGTACGGAGTACAAGGCTTCTTATAGCTACCACTTATAGCCGACTCTAATAAATTCCGATGCGTCAAGGCAGCTCTCCTAGTACGGTTCAAATGCCCAAGTCATACAACAACGCCCCCAGTCATACATCTTCGATTGACGTACGCCAAAATGCCAATGCACGTGTTCCGATTCCAAGTGGGCCATGTGGGCACCAACTCAACTCCAAGAAATGCCATCAGAAACAACAAATGCGGTATTCACCTGACCTCAGGTGCCGCTGCGGCTGCGATTGCGTTATTGATCGGTTCGGCGTCGGTAGCCGCAACGTCTTCTTGAGGTCTTCCGTCGAATAACCTTCTCCACCACGCAGGTGGATCGAGTGGCCTGTGTCCGTTATGAAGCGCTGGATACACGTCGTTGAAGAAATACCAGACTGAAACAAGTCAGATCTCGATCGCGAGGACCGTAAGAAGTGGATCCCACTTACCGTGCCCAACAACAACGCCACACATCTCGTCTTTGGGGACGGTGCCGTGCAATGCGACAGAAAACAGAATGAGCACCCAAGGAAGGAACGGCGCACGAAAGACCAGAAGCCCGAGGAAACTGAGCCTTGTGTCCGGGTTCTTCCTGCTCCAAATGTAGACTAGAGTACTTGACAATGCCGAACCGAGAAAGGCCATGGAGAAGAAGGGTGCTATGCAGAGCAGAACCACGGATGCATATATGAGTAGCCATGAGAAGTGGGCCGGCGAGCGGCCTGACGACTCTTCGAGAAGGCGGGAGTAACGCTGGAGGAAGAACACGTGGAAGATGAGATCAAGGCTGAGCGGACCGAAATAGAAGAAGGTTGTGACGAGTCGCCAATACTAGCATTACGTGTTAGCATGGTTGCATCACATCGAATTGCGATTGAGTCGCGCAATACCTGGCTTTTGTAGAACACCGCTCGGTAGCTGTAGAAGAGTTGAAAGGGAGTGATGACATGACACTGAACGAGAACGCTGGTTGCCACCGTCGCGACTGTCCACCACCTTGTGCAGACAGGCATCTCATAAAACCATTGCTCAAGGGGAAACTGTCCGATCATCCCGTCGCCGCCACCGAGCATGCCCGCCATGATGCAACGATGCTCAGTTCCGGTTCGCCCAGATGAGGTCGGCTAACTCTTGGTGGGAAAGCGGAGCATAAGCCGGTGTGTTGTTTCGAGAGGAAAGAGATTCACAGGAAATCGAAAAGACAGCGGTTACACTGTTCATGACAGAAAGGCTGGTGAGGCGGTCCCTTGCATGACGATTGTCGGCTTTGATGGGTCAGGCTAAGGCCTAAGAGGCCAGATAACACGACGGAGGCTCGGCGCTTGAGCTCAGATAAGATTAGATAAGAGGTCCAAGCAGAGCTTCCAGAATACCTCCATCTCCTGGTAATTTGTGTAGGTGGTCTAGTACCTACTTGTCCAAGCGGGATATCCAGCTATCATTAATGGCATGATATACGCCCCTTCTTATTGCAGAGCTAACTTCATTTTAAAGTTTAAGAAGGGCTGAGTTGGCCAAAGATCCTTATCCTGATCGACGAGTTAAATATTCTCCTAATTTTACTTAGCATTAGATGTAGCAACTCTTGAGTTCAAGCAGTAATCTTCTACCCTATCCATGAAACTCAAGTCTCATAATTTCCCTTCTTTAATTCAAAGGAGTGTGAGATCAAGTCAGAAATCCTCACTCCATGACCAAGTCTCATAACTCTATCCCCAATTTCAAAAGGGGGCAATATGCAAAAGCTTGGTTCTTAACATGGGTTCGTTTAGAGACAGCAACAGAACTGGTGTAAACTTCGGCACCAAGGTTCTTGTCTTCCATGGCATCTTCATCAGTACGGTTCATGGGCGGCTGAATGCCCGGCAACATGGCAAATTGGTAAGTCAATATGGGAACGCACACAATGCGTACTACGGCAGCGCCCCAGAAGTCCGTAGGAGGACTAGCTAGAAGTGATGCAGTGCGCGCCATTTTGTAGCTAGTCTGTCGCTGACGTGCGGACAATAAGAGATTTTCGGCGTGTAGAATATCTTGAAAGCTTGACTCGAAGTAGAAAATAAAGAAAGAGAAGAGAGACAGCCAGGACTCGAAAAGAGCAAAACAGCAACGCTGAAACCCCCCCTTCCGC